>Ga0316207_10002593_pt1 | contig 18219 bp, 20 predicted proteins | sample 6weekpyrite_MG_FD_204943 | JGI IMG/M metagenome (GOLD analysis project Ga0316207, IMG submission 204943) | Microbial mat bacterial communities from mineral coupon in-situ incubated in ocean water Damariscotta River, Maine, United States -... | ecosystem: Environmental > Aquatic > Marine >...
CATCCATTTCTGCCAGTATCTGATTCAGTGTTTGTTCTCGTTCATCGTTACCACCGCCCATGCCGGTGCCGCGTACCCTGCCCACGGAGTCGATTTCATCGATAAAAATGAGCGCGGGGGCTTTTTCTCGGGCTTCGCTAAACATATTGCGAACACGCGACGCACCGATACCGACAAACATCTCAATGAATTCTGAGCCGCTGACACTGAAAAACGGCACATTCGCTTCTGCTGCGGTCGCTTTTGCCAGCAATGTTTTGCCGGTTCCGGGTGGCCCCATTAACAAGATGCCGCGAGGTAGTTTGGCGCCGAGTTTGCGAAACTTTTCAGGTTGAGTTAAATACTCAATCACTTCTCTCAAGTCAGTTTTGGCCGACTCGAGTCCCGCGACCTCATCAAAACCGATATGAACATTCATCTTCTCGTATCGCCTGGCTTTGGATTTTGAGAACCCAAATACACCACCACCGCCGCCCATACGCGATTGCAATGCGCGATTGCTGTAAGCAAACAGGCCAAAGATCAATAACCATGGAACAAGGGTGAGAATAATCGTGAGCCAAACCGGGGACTCTGCCGATTTCGCGACAATTTCAACCTGATGTTTCTCGAGCAATGGGATCAGGTCGGGGTCATCAAGGTCGGGAAGGTAAGTGATAAAATCTCTGGTTTTACCCTTAGCGCTGGTACCGGAGCGCTTACCGTATATTTCCTTCCCTTTAAAGGTAACCGTTGCGACTGAGCCAAGGTTGACCATCTCTTTAAAGCTTGAGTAGGAAATGCTTTCCGGACGCTTGTCTTCATCTAAAATAACACCGTAATAGACAATAAAGGTTAGTAGCGTGAACAGTACCGGACGCCAGTCAAAAACGGGGTGAGGAAGTGGCTTCTGCTCATCGTCTGAATGCTTGTTTTGCTGAGATTCAGGCACGTTATGAACTCCCTAAGGTTGGGGTAGTGATCGATAGCCGGTTAAGTGTAGTTAAGTTTTGATGCTGATATATTGATATGAGACAGGTCAAGCGTCAGTATTTCTTCTCTGTATCTGTACGAGTTGTACTATTTTTGACCTACCTTGAAATCTCGAACAGATATCTCGATAAGCCGCGGGAAAGGCAGTGCTTTTCCTGCTGCAGACCTGGGCGTGACCAGCCTTTGTGCGGTAAAAACCACGCCATCTTCATTTGTTTGATGTTCAATCACCCTGTTTGCCGCCTTGGCCATCTTGCTAATGACCTCTGCAGTGTAGTCGTGCTGTTTCAACAGGCCTGTTTCTAAATCGAAATGGAATTGCTGAACCTTGCAGTGGGTAGGCAGGTGGCCCGGGAAAGTTGCTTCGAGAGTGCCGGGCTTTAATTCGCGCCACTGAATATCGTCACGCAGTAGCAGGGCGGGTAGCGCCAGATAATTCCACATCGCATAATTGCCGAAATAAGACATATCCAGATCATCCCACCAAAAATTCTGGCGGAAGTTTGAAAAAGAGCGACGGGCATCTTTGCGTTCGTTGATGACGGTGCCAGAGGCGTCTATCAGCATGACGTCGGAACCCTTCAGGACACCGGTAATGCCATCAAGTTTGCCAATAGGCGATAGTTGAGCAACCGGCTCGTTTACCTCTAACCGAAGTTTTACATGGGTATAAACCGGGCGGCGTTTCAGGGTAAATGCCAAGCCGTGAGTGTCGATGTTGGCTTCAATAGACTTGGCATTCCGCCAAAGTGCTTCACCACCATAGGCTGCAAGGGCTCGTTCAAGCGTGGGTGTCATGTTTTTCTCTGATATAAAGTTCGTTTGTCGTTGAAAACAGCTTGGGTTTAGGTATTGTCGTACCCTGGGTATGAGCTGTCTACTGTTGATTCGAAAGCGGAACGGTCTATTCCAAAAAGTAAGGTCTGAAGGCGTCCATTCAGATTGATATCGGTGCAATATTCGGACATGATTCTCGGGTCGTTTGCAAATCAAATAAGGATAAAAACCAACATGCATAAACTGATCTTATCTTTGAGTTACATTCTTTTGGTCGCGTGTGGTGATTCCTCGCTGGTCATCTCCGACTGTCAAAGTGATGGCAATATCGTCCCCGTGTGTGGTTTCCAGAATCCCGAAGATTTTGCTCTGTTGCCCGATGGTGAAACCATGCTCGTCAGTCAGATGGGTTATATTGATGCGGACGATCCTGCAAAGTTATCACCGGGTAGCATCGCGGAGTACCACCCCGAAAAGCCGATTCGAATAGTATTTGAGGGAGGTGTTCGGGCTGAGAAGCAAGCTGGCTGGGGTGATCCAGAATGCCCCGGTGCGCCGTCGGCTGACTTTGCACCGCACGGTATCGACCTGGACACGCGTGCTGATGGACGAACGCAGCTTTTGTCCGTCAACCATGGTGGGCGTGAATCAATTGAATTTTTTGAGGTGACGACTGATCAGGGCCAAACGCATTTGACCTGGCGGGGCTGTGTCGTGATGTCTGGCGAGCTTTTCCTTAACGATGTCGTTGCAACGAATAACGGCGGCTTTTGGGCGACCCATATGTTTCCGAAACATTCGATCTGGGCTATCATTCGTAGCGCATTGGGCTCGAAATTGGGTTACGCGGTTGCCTGGTCTGCGGAGCAGGGGATTAAGAAGCTTCCAGGCAGTGATGGCGCGATGCCAAATGGTATTGAGAAATCTGCCGATGAGCACTTTGCCTATATCAACATGTACTTCGGAAGTACCCTGAAAAAGCTGGACGTTCGCTCCGGCGAAACGGTCAAGGCCATCGAACTGGCCTCTCCAGATAATTCGGCCTGGGATCGTGACGGCAAGCATTTGCTGGTGGCTTCACATGTTGCTTCCATTCGTGATGCATACGTTTGTCAGGGGCTGAGTCAAGGTTCCTGCGGTTTCGCATTTGAAATTGTTCGGGTTAACAGTGAGACCATGGCGCGCGAAACGCTAGTGGCACACGAGGGGGCGCCGATGGGCGGAGTCACCGTTGCATTGCCGGTTAAAGAGTCTCTCTATTTGGGCACGTTTGCCGGTGACAGAATAGCGCGAATTGCTTATCCATAAGCTTTGAGTGTCTGGTTGAATTTGTCTACAATAATGTGTTCAATTTAACTTAATTTTTACAGTGTATTGATGTGAACGTCGAAAAAGTCGATCAGACCCGCAAGCGGTCAGATGCACCGTCATTTGACCCGCCGCCCGAACCGTCATTTGACCCAAGTGCGTCTTTGGCAAAATGGTGGCTTCAAGAGAAGGAAAAGCTGTCTCAAGGCGAGATACTGCGGTTTTTACAGGAAAATAAAGGGCGACTCGAAACCTCCCTCGCGTCTATTCATCACCGCGACATTCTCTATCGCATGACCAACAGTCTGTTTGCGCTGTTTGCCGTCATAGCGGGCTATGTCGACCGCATCAAACATTTTTGCATCAACTTGATATTGCGAATTCCTGCACCGAAAAGTATTAAAGGCGTTCTCGGCGCTTTAATTGACAGCTTTAGTTTTCGCGGCATTATTGATTTTTTCAGTACCAAGTTATATTCCCTTCGCAAAGCGCCTCACAATATCAGGGCCATGCAACTGATGGACGATATTATTGCCTTCGCGACCAAAAACGGCCTGGATTTTAAACAGCACTTTCCTGAAATCGGTCGAGAATTTTTGAAACGAAAAAACCAGCTGTTACAACACAGTTTTTTTACCGAATTCACCAAAAGCCGTCTCGAAAAACTGCTGGCGATTCCGTTTGCTTTTCATCGCTCCATCACGCCTGTGTTGACAGACAGCGCGCTATGGCACAAGTTTTATGTATTTCTCGAAAAACGCAATATTATCGATATTATTTTGGTCGGCGACGAAGGGCAACGCGTGTCGTTGACGAAGGCCGGTAAAAACAGTATCGATACTTCGCCAACTGTGCGAATGCTGTATCAAGCTTCGGTACTTAAATCAGCGGGTCGCCGTATCTTTATTATTGGTCACCACGAAGGCTATCTGGGGCCTTATTTTGTTCGCAGTGTTCTGCGACGCCTGGGCTTCGACAACCTCGCAGCCAACTGTAATACAGTGGTTGGGCCGCGCATGTTTTCCAATCTGGTACTAAAAAGTGGTGCCAGCAATGTCGGAAATCTGTTTTTGACGCTGCCATCGCAGAAAACCACTCAGGTCAAAGAAAAGGGGCTGGCAACCGAGCTGCTAAAGAACGCGCGTCGTACACAATTTTTGATCAAAATGCCTGATGCAGGCCTGAAGCTGATTGAGCAAATGACCTATACCGAATTTATGCAGAGTATCGTTCACTTTGATCTTCAGCGGTTTATCTCACTAACGGCAGGTTTGGAGGCAGCAGAGAGAGAAGAGCTGCGATCTTACCTGCAAGCGACCGAGTTTAATGCGGCCCTGATAGAGCTTGATAGCGCTGATTATAATTTGTTCAAAGAAGTCATGCATGAGCCGTTCTTGCTGTTCCCTGAAGGGTCGCGTTCCTACAATGAAGATAACGGTGATGTGACCATGAAGTACGTTAACCCACGTTTCATGCAAGCCTACCTCCGCCCCGGTGATGTGATTCTGCCAATCAATCTGGTGGGGGGCTCTGATATCACCAATGGCTGGCGACTCAGCCCGGCAACGCTCGGGGTGTCGGTTGGCACGCCCTACGAAGTTTCGGCGCAGATGATCGAAAATTATGAGGTCGAGGGTTTGAAGGTTATGCGTACCATTGCCGCACTTCCCAATATCAAAAACGTTCACTTCGATGAAGATATTCAGGCCGGTAAAAAGTTCAGCTCTAAAGCCGCTGCCTGATCGTTGCGTTCAGCGTTGGGCGGCGCTGACGCTTCATTCCAAAAAGGCTTCTCTGATTTAAAAACGCAATTATTTTTCTCTGACGGGAATATTCGCTATTGGCCAATGGCTTCCTGACCTGCATGAGCTTATGTTTACGACGCTGGCGCGCAAGGGCCCATGAACCCGTGTAAAAGAGAGCTGGAACCGCCTACAAGGTGTACTGTTAAATTCGAGCAAGCCCCTTTATAATCCACAGCTTTCCAGAACGGCCCTGCAAGCTTTCTATGCTAAAAGTTTTCGTCATTAATCTCGCAACATCAAGCGCCCGCCGAGAACGTGTCTCCGCCCGGCTGAATGAATTAGGTGTTGAGTTTGAACTGTTTGAAGCGGTTGATGGGCGGAAAGAACCACATCCTTTGTTTGCGCGTTATGATGATGACTTGAGGGTGAGGTATCGTAGGAATGCGCTATCAAATGGAGAATTGGGATGTTTTTCCTCTCATTTTTTAATGTGGCAGCATTGCGTGGCGCTTAATCAACCACTTATCGTTATGGAAGATGATGTCGTTATTAGTCCAGAGTTTATTGAGGCTAGGAGCATAGCAGACAAACAGATTGAGCGGTTACATTTTATCCGCTTGGCAGGAACAGGCGTCCATCGTAGGCCTTTTATAACGTTAGCGACGATAGGTCAATTCGATTTGGTGGACTATATACGTGGTCCGACGGGGGCGCTGTGCTACGCTATACACCCATCGGCTGCAAAGGCTTTCATCAAACATGGGAATACATGGTATATGGCGGTCGATGATTATATGGATCGATATTGGTGTCACCATATTGATTGCTACGCGCTTTTACCTTATACGGTAACCGTTGGTGATAATGAAAGTGATATAGCGAGACTCCCTAAAACAAAACGCTCTCTTGGTGCGACAATTACGCATGAGCTCTTTGGTCGATTGGAGAGGCTTCGCATGGCTTTTTATCGAGTGTTTAGAAAAGTCAATGGTAGTAGGCATATTTGACTACGATGTCTGCCAATATTAATGCAAAGCACCGTTATTTGTATGGGCTTATCCTAGATGAGTAGAGTCTTCAAATATTTTGAATCTTTTCAATCAACAACGGTAGCTAGTTAGAAGGTAAATAGGTTAGATGAGTATTGAGCATTTTGAGACGGTTAAAAACTTGATCCAAGAATCTGAAAATTCAGGATTGTTATTTGAGGGGCATAATCTTACGGGTTATTCAGGCAAAAAATTGATTGGAACGCTTCAGCGAATTGCAAAATACCAAGAGAGTATTAACGCCGGGTGTTATCTTGAAATAGGAGTATTTCAAGGACTGACTTTGCTTTCAGTTGCGGGTATGTTGGACCAGACCAGACCAGACCAGACCAAGGCATACGGTATTGATAATTTTTCTCAATTCGATCCACAGAATACGAATCAAAGTGTCATTTTCGAACGAGCGGAAGCCAATAACCTAAATAACTACGGCTTGATTAGTTCGGACTATGAAGATGCCTTAGAGCAACTAGACAGCCACTTAGGGAGTGAGAAAATCGGAACATACTTTGTTGATGGACCTCATGATTACAGAAGTCAACTAGTATGTTTACAATTGGCCAAGCCATTTCTTTCTGATCTGTCTGTAATTATTGTCGATGACTGTAATTATCAGCATGTGCGACTAGCCAACCGTGATTTTCTTATGGCGAACCCTGAATTCAAGCTAATGTTTGAGTCATATACGAAATGCCATCCAGCTAACATGGATAAGCAGTCAGAACGAGATGCAAGAAAAGGATGGTGGAATGGTGTGAATATTATTGTTCATGATCCGGAGGATAAATTGAATAAAATGCTTCCGACAACTGTCAGGGATAGAGTGCTATTTGAGAATGAGCATATCGTACATAGTGCAAAGTATGGTTTTTTAGCGCCAGATGCCTTGTCTTTTGTACAATCATTGTTTTCTATGAGGCTAATCCGTGCTTTCAAACAATTAAGAAAGATGGTGTCGAACGCGCGACATATGGACAAAAAATTCATCGGTAGTCATGATAATGTCAACACTTTTAGCGAAAATTTGCCAGAAAGGAATGTAAATCCAAAGCTGTCAAAATAATTGAAAAGAAGTGACTTGGCTGCCAATAATACCAATACCAATATTCATTTTGAGGATGGAATGTTGAGAATTGCTTAACGATTCAAGCTGCCTCCCCTTGGTATTCTGGGGTAACTACTCTGGAGCAATTGTGTGTGTTTAGAATAATGAAGTGTTTTCCGGCTATTCTACAGAAAAATAGCAAATGAAGATCAAAGTCGTTGGAAATAGCCAATGTGTTTTAGGCGAGTCAGCGTACTGGAGCGTAGGTCAGGGAAGTTTATATTGGCTGGATATTTTGAGCCAAAAAATGTTTCGAAGAGATATGATGGGCAAGGAGGAAACTTTTCAATTGCCTATTATTTGCAGTGTTATATTGCTTGTCACAAAGGCCGAGGCTATCTTGGCGAGCGAGCACGGTATTGCCGAGTATTATTTTTTGACCGGCGAGTTCAGAGTCATTGCGGAGATTGAAAAAGACCGACCTGAAATGCGAAGTAATGATGGAAGTGTTGATTCTCGTGGCCGATATTGGTTTGGTACCATGCAAAAACAGGTTTCCAGCAAGATGGGGAGTATTTACTGCGTTGAGGCTAATGGCTCAGTTAAGAGCGTAATGGAGGGTGTCGGTATTCCCAATACCATGATATGGCTTAGCGAGTCGGAATTACTTTTGGCGGATTCCTTCGATCAAATTATTTACCGGTGCATTGTTGATCCAATTTCATGTGAAATAATAGAAAAAGACAAGTGGATTAATTTAACTGGCGATGTGGCTACCCCTGACGGCTCCTGTTTGGATGAAGGTGGTAATGTGTGGAATGCGCAGTGGGATGGATTCCGCGTTGTTAAGTATTCTCCACGGGGAGAGGTTCTTACGGTTGTAGAGTTACCCGTGCAGAGGCCAACGAGCTGTGCAATTTCTGAGAATGGTAAGCAACTATTTGTAACAAGTGCGCGAGAAGGGCTTAGTGTTGAGGAGTTAGTTCGATTTCCCTTTTCAGGAAGAGTGTTGGAGATTGAACTCTAAAGAATGGCAACCGGGTGCAGATAGTGAATAAATTGGTAAGCATTGTTATAAGGACATTCAACGAGTCGCGGCATTTGCCAGAATTACTTGAGACATTTAGCGGTCAAAATACGCTAGGTTATGACATTGAAGTTGTTATTGTTGATTCCGGTTCAACTGATTCTACCTTGGATATTGCGCGCCGTTATGATTGCCGTATTACCAATATTAACAAAGACGAATTTACGTTTGGTCGATCTTTGAACATTGGGTGCGACTTTGCCAAAGGAGATATATTGGTCTTCTTAAGTGGGCATTGTATTCCTGCAAGCGAAAAATGGCTTGCAAACCTTATTGCACCGCTTGATAAAGAAATAGCTGAGTACAGCTATGGACGTCAAATCGGGCGCGACACAACTAAGTTTTCCGAGCTACGTTTGTTTGAAAAGCAGTTCCCCTTTTATTCGAAATCGCCTCAAAAGGGGTATTTTTGTAACAATGCCAACGCGGCGATAAAGAGACCGGCTTGGGAAAAGTTCAAGTTTAATGAGGATCTCACGGGGCTTGAAGATATGTATCTTGCGAAACAGCTTTCAGAGTCGGGGAGTAATATTGCATATGTCGCTGAAGCACCGGTATACCACATTCACGATGAATATTGGTATCAAGTAAAAGTGCGTTATGAGCGCGAGGCGTATGCGTTGCAGAGAATTATGCCTGGTATTCACTTCACTTTGCGAGATTTTATAGCTTATTTCTTTGCCGGAGTCGTACAAGACTTTAAAGCCGCCAGGCAAAGTAAGTGTTTAAGAACCCGCTGGAAAGAGATAGTCTTGTTTAGATTCATGCACTATTGGGGAACCTATAAGGGCAATCATGAGCACAGAATGCTCTCTCAGAAAATGAAATATCATTATTTTTATCCCATAGATGTGGACCGTAATCACTATGACAAAGAAAGTAGTCGCTTTGTTACCGATGAAAGCGAACAGCGAACGCGTTAAAGGAAAGAATTTCCGACAATTGGCCGGCAAGCCATTGTTCCAATGGATATTAGATTCGTTACTGGAGCTGGAAGAAATCGACGCTGTCGTTATCAATACCGATGCCCGAGATATACTGGCTCAGAACGGCTTGGTTGAAAATGAGCGAGTTATTATCCGCGACCGTAAACAGGAACTTTGTGGCGATCTGGTATCAATGAATTTAATATTGAAAGATGATATTGAAAATGTGGTTTCTGATCGATACTTGATGACCCACACTACAAACCCTCTTTTAAGTGCAGATACAATTCGGCAGGCTCTTCAAGAATTTGAAGCAAACAGCACGTGTGATTCTTTGTTTTCTGTTAATCGCGTGCAAACTCGATTTTACAAGGCCGATATGGAACCGGTAAATCATAACCCAGGCAACCTGATTCGTACTCAAGATTTAGAGCCCTGGTTTGAGGAAAATTCATGCTTGTACCTGTTTTCTAGGGGCTCCTTTGAGAAAACCAATGCACGTATTGGAGAGCGTCCTTTGATGTTTGAAACACCTGCGCTTGAGTCCATAGATATTGACAATCCTGAAGACTGGACGATGGTGGAAGCGTTAGCGATATATGCAAAGAAAAAGAATAAGTGAGCGAACTATGCGAGTATTGATAACCTGTCCGCCTATGTTAGGTATGAAAGAGCAGTTTGTACCTTTGTTAGCGGCGCATGGAATAGAAGCAATATGTCCAGACGTAGTGCAGACACTATCAGTCGCCGAATTGTGTGAGTTGGTTCCTACGGTTGATGGTTGGATCATCGGTGATGACCCTGCAACTGCAGAAGTTTTCAAAGCTGGAAAGGCCGGGGCGTTAAGAGCTGCCGTGAAGTGGGGAATAGGGGTAGACAATGTCGATTTTGCTGCTTGCAAAGCGCTGGGAATACCCATTACAAATACACCAGGAATGTTTGGTGCTGAAGTGGCCGATATCGGTTTAGGTTACGTTATAGCGCTTGCTCGACAAACCTTTGCGATAGATAGAAGTATTCGAGACGGCCATTGGCCGAAAAAACGCGGTATTTCTCTTGGCGGCAAGACTGCTGGCGTTATAGGCTATGGAGATATTGGTTCTAATTTAGCTAAGCGATTAAGTGCATGTAATATGAATGTGGTTGCCTGGGACCCAGGAAAGTCGAATATTACAGATGGTTATGCTTCGTTGGCTAGATGGCCAGAAGGTATTCATCAATGTGATTTTCTGGTGTTCACTTGCGCGCTCAATGATCAGAACTTCCATATGCTTGATATGCAAACTCTCGATAAATGTAAGGATGGGGTTCGCATTGTGAACGTGGCGAGAGGCCCATTGATTGATGAATGTGCGATTGAGCAGGCATTGGAACATCGAAAAGTTCATTCTGTTGCTTTGGATGTTTTCGAGATAGAGCCGCTACCAATGACGAGTTCCCTCCGATCTCATCCTCTGTGTATATTAGGCTCTCACAATGCTTCCAATACGCTTGATGCAGTCGAAAAGACCAATACTAGAGCGATCAAACAACTTTGCGATTTTTTGGGGGTATAGTGAACAAGCCAGCTGTTGTTATTACTGGATGTCATGGTGGCATAGGTAGAGCATTAGTGAGGCATTTTCATGCCGCTGCCTTTTGGGTTATCGGAATTGATCTCGCATCCGGCAGTGCAGAAACGGATGTTTTTATTCAAGCGGATTTTTTGCTCGTTATTAATAACCCTTCAGAACAGAAACTATTTTCCAAAAGGCTCAACAAAGCTCTCGAGGGTAAGGCCTTAAAAGGCCTTGTTAATAATGCTGCTGTGCAGATACTCGGTGACACTGAAGCTATTTCCGTAGAACAGTTTCGGCAATCTCTCGATATCAATGTCGTTGCACCGTTTTTATTGAGTCAGTTATGTCTCCAATACCTCAAAGCAGCGCAGGGTGTTATCATTAACATAGGCAGTATCCATAATCAGCTTACCAAACCAGGATTCGTAGCATATGCTACTTCCAAAGGCGCGCTTGATACCATGACTAAGGCGATGGCAGTGGATATCGGGCGCGAAGTGCCGGTTAATGCTGTTGCTCCGGCAGCAATAGCCACTGAGATGTTAACCCATGGATTTGAAGATAACCCTGCAGGATTGACTCAACTAGAAAGCTTTCATCCGAGTGGCCGAATCGGTATGCCGACCGAAGTGGCTGAATTAGTATATTTTCTAGTCACGACTAAGGCATCTTTTATTAATGGGGCGACTATCGAAATGACGGGCGGAATAGCCGGCCGTTTGCATGACCCAGCTTAAAATTCAGGTTTTAATATAGTAATGACGAATGATAATCCATTAGCAAATCGGCCTCTGTCGGTGAACCCTTATCGACATGGCAAGTCTTTGATCAAAAAACGCTTTAAATGGGATTTAAAGCGGGAGGCATGGCGTTCCCGCCGAAAACTAAAATCCATTCGAGACCAATATATTGGTAATAAAGTCGTGATTCTTTGTAACGGGCCTTCTTTGTTAGATGTTGACTTTGAACTGCTGGAAAAATCAGGAGTGAATACATTTGGTCTAAATAAGATCAACTTGTTGTTTGATAAGGTCAGTTTTAGGCCTTCATTCATCGCAGCGGTAAATCCGTTGGTTATCGAGCAAAATTTAGAATTTTTTAACCAAACAGACATCCCGCTATTTATTGATTCTGAGGCTATTAAATTGGGGGTGCGGGCTCGCGAAAATACAGTGTATTTGCATTCAACAAATATAAAGGGGGAGTTTGCTAGAGATTGCTCATGGAGTATATTTCAAGGCTATACGGTTACTTATGTCGCTATGCAGTTGGCCTATCACATGGGCTTCAAAGAAGTAGCTTTGGTTGGATGTGATCATGATTTTGTAACAAAAGGACCTGCAAATAAGACTGTTGTGTCTGGGGAGCTTGACCCAAATCACTTTGACCCAAACTACTTTGCTAATGGGGTAAAATGGCATTTACCTGATCTGTCCGAAAGTGAAGTCGCTTATAAACTCGCTGGGGATATGTATGAAATATCAGGCCGTCGAATTGTTAATGCAACAAGTGGTGGTAAGCTGGAAATATTTCCACGTACATCGTTGAACGAATTTTTAGAGAAATAGTGTCGTGGTATATCTGGTACGGTAAACTACGGTACTTCTTAATTCCATATTTAAAACCCAAGTAGTTTCTTAATACGAACACGAAACTTCAAATAACGCCGCTTTGCTGGAGAAAAATGCCTGCGGATAGCGTTCTCTCGTTCTTCTTTGATCATTTCAGAAGATGTATTATTTGTGGATATTCCGCCCGCTGAGAATACTGCAATTAGTATATCCCAGTACTCGAACTCTACTTTGTTGACATACGCTCGAACGAACACTTCATAATCGCCTGCAATATGAAATGAGTCGTCATAGTGTCCGAAATTCTCAAAGAATGAGCGACAAAAAATAGAGGAAGGATGCGGAATAGTTGAGTTGTAGAGCATCTTGCCACTAATTTTCTTGGGTTTCCACAAACTACCTTTGCCACTTTTATCATCGTACATGAGGGTATTACCATAAAAAATCTGTGTGCTTTCATTTGAGGGAAGTCTTTTGACAATATTTTCAATCGTTGATGTGCAGAAAAAATAATCATCTGCGTTTAGAAAAATTAGATAGTGACCTGATGAGCTATCTATTCCTTTATTCATCGCATGATAAATTCCATTATCTGGTTCAGATATTACGACAGCGATTTGGTCTGAAAACTGATCCACAATTGCCAATGTCCCGTCAGTAGATTCACCATCAACAATTATGTATTCAACGTTTGCGTAGGATTGGTTAACAACACTCTTTATTGTTTTCTGAATTGTTTTGCTTGCGTTATAGCATACTGTTATTACAGAGATTTTAGCGTGATGATTCATATCGGTATGTTTTAAAGGAAGAATTTAAGGGTTAAAAGCTCCGCACGGTTAAGATGGCTACACTTTTATCTTGAGCCTGATAAATAATTCGATAATTACCTTCTAAGACTAAGACTTCACGGATTGTCTGATTTTTATATTCTGGAACCATCCGTCCCCTGAAGGATTGCTCATGCAAGGTTGTCGCCCTGTTCAATTAGTTTGTCAATAAAACGGTCTGCGTTGACGGGTTGATCTCCAGCTATTTTTTGATAGATTTCTCTTAATCGTTCTCGTGCTCGGTGCGTCCATAAAACTTCGATCATTGAGTAAGATCTAAGTCCTTACGCAGTTGTTTGCTTGTCACCACACGACCGGCTTCAACATCAGTAAGACCTGCTTCGATATCTCGACGTACCTGCAAGGTATACAACACCTTTTCCCAATTTGCATCATCAGGTAGCTGGTCTATTAGTTGATGCGCGGTTTCTTTGATATTAATAATTTGCATTTCAATCACTCTCTCGACTACAAACCGTTATAGTGAGCATATAAGTGTTAATAATACCTTATTTATTGTGATTCTTCCTTTTCAGCATTTTCCGTTAGCTTTACTTCGCCGACTTCCTGGCACAGTTTCATCATGCTTCACCGAGGAATATTCTTAACGTTGCGGCCTCGTTTTCCACGCAAAGGTCTATATCACCGCAAGATTGCTTGGTTATATTTGATGATTACGCAGCCTCGAATGAAACTGCGTGAACGTTACCCAAATTGATATTTTGCTTAGCGTGCCAAAGATCGTAGTTATCTTGCATTGCAAGCCAACTCTCAGGAGTACGCCCAATAGACTTTGAAAGCCTTAATGCCATTTCAGGGGTTATGCCACTTTTCCCCTTTAAAATACGATTAAGAGTTGAAGAGGCTACATCAAGTTGTTTGGCAAGAAAACGACAACTATAACCAAAAGGCTCAAGATAAGTTGCTTTGATGAACTCGCCAGGATGAGGAGGATTGTACATGCTCATTAGTGATAGTCCTCGTAGTTTAATATATATGCATTACCATCTTTAAACTCGAAAGTGACTCGCCAATTTCCGTCAACGAATATAGCCCAAATACCCTCTCGCTCACCTTTAAGCGGATGTAATTGGTAACCTGGCAAATCAATATCTTCAATTATCTGAGCAGTATCTATAGCCACCAATTGCATTTTTAGCTTTCTTGAATGGTTATTTTGTATACCTGCAGTACTTCCATTTTCGAAATACTTTCTAAGGCCTTTATGTTTAAAGGATTTAATCATAACCCAATGCTAGCATGTTGCGCATCGCGCATCAACTGAAAATATAACGGTAAATAATAACGCTTTGCACCAGCTGTCACTATTTTTGAGTTTATAAAAATGAATTTTTCTGTGATTTTATGATTACCTTGTTGGATTTGGGTTGTCGTTATACGGAAGCGGCTACTTTGGAAAAATCCAAAATTTATTTAAAGAATCGAACAATCGAGTTGTATCGATCAAAGGTTGAGAACTATTCCATCCGACACGTCGAGGTCACTTTATCACTACCCAAAGAGGTAAAGACGCACTGATAGCCGCATCCGACACTATCGTGTTAGACGTCTATCTTGGCCGGTCAATGCTAATCTGATCTTGCTTAAATTCTAGGCTCTTACAAAAACACAGATTCTCTCAGAACCGATAATTGTTTACTAGGTGAAATCCCGGGAAAGATGAACTCCATCCACTCGAACCAGTCACCAAGAATAATTCACTTATACCTTTGAATTGTAGGGCGCTCTCTCAGTCCACTTTAATAATCGTCGTAATCTGAATTGGAGATTGACCAGGTCGTTCTTTTCCATCAATCGTTGGATAAAAAACGTAGTAACCTTTTTCGGGAACCGAAGTGACCTTGCCGTTATTAACTACAAAAGGTTCTTCAATGCCCTGCACGTAGACTTTGACGCGCCACCAAGCATCGTATCCAAAGTTCTACTGGCGCTGCTCTCCTTATCGCATCCAGCGATGAATAGAGCTGCAAGAATAATTAACAAATATCTCAAACTCACACGTTGTATTGCTTAATATCAAAGACTACAGTAGATAATTCTTTAAAAATCTGAAGGTTATGCCTTGTGAAAAAAACAAACGATAAGTACAGCATCCACAGTACCGACTACTCGGTTGGGCAGGATAACATTCAGAAATGGGGCTTCGATATACACAACCCGGTATTTGTCATCAGCGCTAGTCTGATACTGCTTTTTCTGATTGCCACTTTGGTTACTGATTCAGCAACTGCCAAAGCAGCTCTGGATGGACTTAAGTGGGATATTATCGGCACCTTCGACAGTCTGTTTATCTGGTCGGGAAATTTTTTCGTTCTCTTTTGCCTCGCGTTGATCGTATCACCCTATGGAAGAATTCGCATTGGCGGGAAAGATGCCAAGCCAGATCATTCCACTATTTCGTGGCTGGCGATGCTATTTGCCGCAGGTATGGGAATAGGCTTAATGTTCTGGAGTGTCGCTGAACCGGTCGCCTACTTAACCGGTTGGTATAAAACCCCGCTTGGCGTCGAACCAAATACCGCTGAAGCAGCACGTATGGCGATGGGGGCCACTATGTATCATTGGGGACTTCACCCTTGGGCCATTTACGGAGTGGTGGCATTATCACTGGCATTCTTTGCCTACAACAAAGGTCTACCGCTGTCGATACGATCCAGTTTCTACCCCATTCTGAGGGATCGTACCTGGGGCTGGCCAGGCCATATCATCGATATTCTTGCCGTATTGGCTACAATATTTGGTCTGGCAACGTCGCTCGGCCTGGGGGCACAACAGGCCTCAGCGGGTATCAATCATGTGTTTAACACAGAGGGAGGCATTGGGTTACAGATCGGCGTCATCGTCGGGGTGACAGCATTAGCAATAATGTCAGTCATCAGAGGGCTGGAAGGCGGCGTTAAGTTGCTCAGCAATATTAATATGATTGTTGCCTTCGTTTTGCTTGTTATCGTCGCCTTGCTTGGCATTGCTGTGACGGTCGGCAACCTCCCTACGACCATTGGCGCTTATCTAGAGAATATAATTCCATTAAGCAATCCTCATGGCCGGTCCGATGAAGCCTGGTTTCAAGGCTGGACAGTGTTTTACTGGGCCTGGTGGATTTCCTGGTCCCCCTTTGTAGGCATGTTCATAGCGCGAATATCATCGGGTCGTACTGTAAGAGAATTCATTGTCGCTGTCTTGCTGGTTCCCACACTCATCACGATTATCTGGATGTCCATCTATGGCGGCATTGCCATTGATCAGGTGCTGAATGGCGTGGGCGCCCTGGGGTCCGAAGGACTGACCGAAGTACCACTAGCAATGTTCCAGATGTTTGATCAACTCCCCATGGGCACGTTGCTGTCAGTAATTGCAATTCTCTTGGTGCTCATCTTCTTTATCACATCTTCGGATTCCGGCTCACTGGTCATAGACAGCATTACTGCCGGAGGAAAAATTGATGCACCTATTCCTCAACGTATTTTTTGGGCATCACTGGAAGGTGCCATAGCTGCGGCGCTATTATGGATTGGAGGAACCGAAGCAATCCAAGCCTTGCAGGCTGGAGCGATATCGACCGGATTGCCATTCACAATCGTACTCCTGCTGATGTGTGCCAGCCTGATAATGGGGCTTCGTACTGAAAAACAGTGGTGATCTTCCCTCAATATATTGTGGATGATGCACTAGATTCTGCAAGGGGTAACGTTAGAACGGAGAGGACCCATTCCAACCCTGTAAAATACGTTCGTAAAACCCAAAACAGCGCCTGATGGCGCTGTTTTGGGTAACCGTTATGTTGGCCTTTTGCAAAATGCGTGAGTAACAAAAGACGCTTAGTGAGCCGTAGACTCATCGGCAGATTCTGCAGCTTGTTTTTGTTTCTGCATCATTGCCTGCGCGAAAATGGCATCAAAATTCATTGGTGCAAGCATTATCGCCGGGAAACTTCCTTTCACCAGCGCTGCGTCAACTGTTTCTCGCAAATAGGGAAACAGCAAATTAGGGCAATAAGCATTCAACGTTTGCGCTAACTGCGTCCCTTCCAGCTCTCGCACCATAAAGATGCCAGCCTGTTGAACCTCAATAATATAAGCGGTCATGTCTTCAACACTGGTTGTCAATGTCACTGAAATAACGACTTCGTATATATCCTTTGCAACCAATTTGTTCTTGGTACTAAGGTCCAGCTTAACCTCCGGCTCCCACTGTTTCTGAAAAACTTCTGGCGAGTTAGGTGATTCAAACGAAATATCTTTGACATAAATACGCTGTAACGCGAAATTACCCTGTGCAGATTCTTCGTTCGCTTGGACATTTTCTGGTGAGGTTTCGTTGTCGGCCATTATAGTTCCTGTTCGGTATCATTTTATCAACATAATCTGGGCTGAACATGGTAGGCGCTACAACAAAAAATAGCGAGTGCACACCTCTCTTTTTTTGCCACCACTCACAACAGCCATTTGTCTCTTTACAGCTAGGCGGAAAGTTCCGCCAGCAGTGGGGCGAGCTGCTTAGCTTGATCCAGAGCCATTAATTCATCACAACCACCAATGTGTCGCTTGCCAATCCAGATTTGTGGCACCGTGCGTCGACCACTTTTTTCCATCATCGCTTGCCTGAACGCAGGATTCTGGCCAACATCAATTTCGCAATACTGCATGTTTTTGGTCGCAAATAGTGCTCTGGCACGAATACAATATGGGCAAAACCGGGTGGAATACATCACCACGTCACTGTTAACAGCCACGACCTACAAACCTCTTACCTTGCTGAACTCTCGCTTTCGCGCAAATTTCTCGCTACTTTCTATTTTACAAACCGGTCTTACTTACGAACCAGAGGCATATTACTGTTTTTCCATTCAGAGATACCGCCACTCATACGACAGACATTTTCAAAGCCTTCGGCCTTCAACAATTTACCTGCCATGCCCGCGTGCTGACCCATTTTGTCAACGACAATAATCTGCTTGTCTTTATGCTTGGCCAATTCGACCGCACGCTCTTTTAAGCTGGAAAAAGGGATATGCACTGAGCCGGTAATCCAGCCTTCGCCATAGTCTTTTTTGTCTCGAACATCGACAATGACAGCAGTCTCTCGATTTAACATCAAGGTTGCTTCCTGAGGACTAACCGATCGACCTGAACGCGATTTTTCGCTATACCAAAGCGCGCCCAAAAGCATGACAAAAAGCCCGGAAAGCTCAATATGATTGCCCACAAACTCAATTATTCGATCCATTCTATCTGTCCAATATTTTAAACGACGGGATTATACACAAGGCACCCGGGTATCGCCATCACGCCTGAATCACGTTAACATTACCCGACTTCCACCAAGGGCA
>Ga0316207_10002594_pt1 | contig 18216 bp, 16 predicted proteins | sample 6weekpyrite_MG_FD_204943 | JGI IMG/M metagenome (GOLD analysis project Ga0316207, IMG submission 204943) | Microbial mat bacterial communities from mineral coupon in-situ incubated in ocean water Damariscotta River, Maine, United States -... | ecosystem: Environmental > Aquatic > Marine >...
CGCTGCAAAAACACCTTCCCATGTGACCCATCTTCCATGACGGCGCCTTCCTGGCACAGCACTTATCCCAAGTGCAGATGGATAATAAATCGAAGAAAGAAATAAGACCTTGCGAGCGTTCACAAATTGGCTAAAAGAGTTAAGGGGTGTAGAGCGATTATGTCAGCGGGCTGACCATGCATTTTTTGGAGGTCATTCTGCGGCAAATATCTGCGGGTACGGAGTGGCGGTAACAGCATGGAACTACCATTTGAATCCGACGCCGATCGAAGAAAATTACCTCAAAGACTTCTTACCATAGAGTTACCTAAACACTTCGACTAATCCAATTAGAAATTCTCTGCGCCCAAGGATCAATAACCTCCGGAGGAAGAACTCCCGGATGCTTAGATTTAGGGTGAGGTATGCCGGTATATGCCTTTTCGCCTAACTGATCCTTAAAGTAGTCGGTTGGCCAGCCCAGAGATTTCTTCATAATTCGTTGAAGGATTTTTTTCTCATTCTCACTTACCCAACCTGGTGCAGACTTGAGCAACATAGTCGACAGTTTCGCTGCTCCATCTGAGGTATGAGCCCGTGCCTTGGCCCCGGCCTTCCTTGATCCAGCGTTTATTTTTAGCCTCAGAATTCCAATATTGCTTCTTGCCCATAGTAAATTTATTGTTCACCGACAACACCGCTTTTCACCAATAGTGAACTTACTCCACTGTCACCGATTTCGCCAAGTTTCTGGGCTGATCGACATCTGTACCTTTTAACACTGCAACATGATAAGACAACAGCTGCAATGGAATGGTGTAGACGATGGGAGCGGTAATATCGTGAACAGGGGGAATACCGATGACATGAACCCCGGGTTCGGCTTTTATCGCGACGCTCTTGTCTGCAAAAACATAAAGTTCACCACCCCGCGCTTTGACTTCCTGGAGGTTAGACTTGAGTTTTTCCAGCAACTCATTGTTGGGGGCAACGGTGACAACCGGCATGTCGGCATCAACCAACGCCAGTGGGCCATGCTTTAATTCCCCTGCTGCATAAGCCTCGGCGTGAATGTAGGAAATTTCCTTGAGCTTAAGCGCGCCTTCCATTGCAATGGGTGACATCGAGCCTCGGCCCAAAAACAGGCTATGGTGCTTGTCGGCAAAGCGCTCTGAGGTCTCTTGGATAATATCATCAAGGCCAATCGTCTCTTGAAGTATCTCAGGTAAGTCTTTTAGGCTGTTAACCAATTCGGCTTCTTTTTCAGCTGTCATGCCCGTTCGACGCGCCAGCGCAATGGTAAAGATCAACAAAGCAACCAGCTGCGTGGTAAACGCCTTCGTCGAGGCAACACCAATTTCTGGGCCTGCATTCGTCATAATGCTTAAATCAGACTCTCTCACCAGCGAGCTTCCAGGTACATTGCATATTGAAAGCGCCGCCAGAAATCCTTCTTGTTTTGCCTGCCTGAGTGCGGCTAAAGTATCGGCAGTCTCACCAGATTGGGAAATGGTAATAAACAGGGTGTTGTCATTAATGACATGTTTACGATAGCGATACTCACTGGCGACTTCCACCTGACAAGAGATGCCAGCTAATTCTTCGATCCAGTATCGAGCCACCAGACCCGAATGGAAACTGGTGCCGCATGCAACGATCTGAATGTTCCGCGTTTTATCCAGAATCTCTTTTGCGCGAGTTCCAAGTGCCTGTTCCAGTACTTTGCTTTCACTTAAGCGGCCTTCCATTGCAGCCTTGACGACTTCAGGCTGCTCGTAAATTTCTTTCATCATGTAATGACGAAAGTCACCTTTGTCTGCACTATCGATACCGTGTTCAAAGGCCGTCACTGGCCGCTCTATTGCTGTCCCAGATTGATCCCACACCCGTACTGAATCCAGTTTAATCTCGGCAATATCACCTTCTTCGAGAAAAATAAAACGATCGGTCACTGGCAGTAATGCGAGTTGATCGGAGGCCAGAAAGTTCTCTCCGATACCCAATCCTATCACCAACGGGCTCCCTTCCCGAGCAGCAATAATTCGGCTTGGGTCGTTGGCATGAATAACTCCCAGACCATAAGCCCCCTCTATCAAGGTGACTGCTTTTTTGACCGCTTTCAACAGATTGTTGCTTTGCTTCAGACAGCGATCAATTAAATGAGCGACCACTTCGGTGTCTGTTTCGCTGCTAAATTCGTAGCCTTGAGCGATTAGCTCTGCGCGCAATGTTTCATAATTTTCGATGATGCCGTTATGAACAATGGCTAAATCCGAGCCCGACATATGGGGATGCGCATTGGCCTCAGAAGGCTTTCCATGTGTGGCCCAGCGAGTGTGTGCTATACCGATTCTTCCAGGTAAGGGCTGACTCAGCATCGCCTTTTTGAGTTCTGCGACTTTTCCCAAGGCTCGACAACGGCTGAGCTGCCCATCGCTTGAGGTCACTGACATACCGGCAGAATCATAGCCGCGATATTCCAAGCGTTTTAAGCCTTCAAGCAGGATTCCGGATACTTCTCTTTGAGCAACCGCTCCAACAATACCACACATAGTTATGTCCTTAATTCCTGATTATTTGGTCGGTTTTGTCCAGCCATCAATATTTTTTTGTCTTGACCGTGCGACCGCCAGCTGTCCGTTTGACACGTCGCCGGTAATCGTGGAACCAGCACCCACGGTCGCGTCATTATCAATGCTAAGTGGTGCAACCAAAGCGGTATTCGAGCCGATAAAGACACGATCCCCCAACTTCGTTTTAAATTTATTGGCGCCATCATAATTACACGTAATGGTCCCCGCACCAATATTGGTGGCAATGCCAATGGTGGTGTCACCCACATAACTCAAGTGATTCACCTTGGAGCCTTCGCCCACCGTGGTATTTTTTGTTTCGACAAAATTGCCGACTTTGGAATGATTTTCCAGTACGGTTCCCGGTCGGGTTCTGGCAAAGGGTCCGATATTGACGTGCTCACCGACAATAGAATCTTCGAGCACCGAATTTGCGAGAATCACGGTATCATTGCCGACACGGGTGTTTTTTAACACGCAATTGGGGCCAATGCTGACCCGATCCCCCAAGTCAACCGTTCCTTCAAAAACACAGTTAATATCAATCGTGAGATCCTTACCGCACGATAATTCACCACGGATATCAATGCGATGAGGGTCAAATAATGTCACGCCGTCCAACATCAGTTGTTCGGCAAGTTGCGACTGGTACCAACACTCGAGTTCACATAGCTGCAAGCGACTGTTAACGCCCTGAACCTCTTGTTCAAATCGGGGGTGAAAACTTTCGACTCGGCAGCCATGGCTTACTGCCAGTTCAATCACGTCCGTTAAATAGTATTCCCCTTGTGAATTATCATTGCCCAGTTGAGGAATACAGTCGCGTAATGTCTGCTCACTGATTGCCAAAATGCCGGTATTGATTTCGTTGATCAGGCGTTGGCTTTCAGTCGCATCTTTTTCTTCCACAATCGCATTAATATCGCCATTTGAATCGCGGATAATTCGTCCATAGCCGCTTGGATTTTCCATATCGACCGTCAACAAGGACATCTGCCCTGGCGATACCGATTGCACCATCGCCGCCAAGGTTTCAGCTTTAATCAATGGAACATCGCCGTACAGGATCAATACCGTTGCCGAATTTGGGATTAAAGGCAAGGCTTGAGCAACCGCGTGCCCGGTGCCTAGTTGCTGCTCCTGCAGACACCAGTTTATATTTTCTGAGCGAACGCTCTGTTTAACCTTGTCGGCCCCATGTCCCACCACAACGTGAATTCCAGAGGCGCCCAACGTGGCCGCCGTATCGATCACATGCTGAAGCATCGCCTTACCTGCCAAAGGGTGAATCACCTTGGGCAGATCTGACTTCATTCGTGACCCTTGTCCGGCAGCAAGAATAATGACGTGAAGAGTCATTTCCAAATTCTCCTTAGATTCTGTATCAACAGTACTGTGATACCTGCTAGTTTATCGCGCACAACGAAAAAAGGCAGCGAAAGGCTGCCTTAAATTTTTTCAATCTAACCGTTGAACGATCAGTGTTTCTTTCGCAGCTGTTGAATGGTACGCAATCTCGCAGAAGCCTCAGCCAACTGCGAAGCCGCTTTCGAATAATCGAATTCACCACCCTGGTTTGCCAGGGCACGTTCTGCTTCTTTCTTGGCTTCCAGTGCCGCCGCTTCATCCATATCATCCGCTCGCTGGGCGCTGTCAGACAAAATGGTCACAATGTTGGGCTGAACTTCCAGATAACCACCCGAGACAAAGAAAACTTCTTCTTCGCCGCCTAACTTAATCAGTCGGACAGGACCCGGATTCAGACGGGTCATCAGAGGGGCGTGGCCCGGCGCAATTCCCAAGTCACCCATTGCTCCTGCTGCTACCACCAACTCAACCAAACCAGAGAAAATAGATTTTTCAGCACTTACGATGTCGCAATGCACGCTAATTCCCATAATTATTTCCCTTACCTACTGAGATATTTCCTTAATGGAAATATCTCTTTTAAAGGATTGCCTTACATGCTTTTCGCTTTTTCGATCACTTCATCAATCGAACCGACCATGTAAAACGCCTGCTCCGGTAGATCATCATAGTCCCCGGCCAAAATGCCCTGAAATCCTCGAATCGTATCTTTCAAGGACACATATTTACCTGGCGACCCGGTAAATACTTCTGCGACATGGAAGGGCTGCGACAAATAACGTTCAATCTTACGTGCCCGGGATACGGTCTGCTTGTCTTCTTCAGACAGTTCATCCATTCCGAGAATCGCAATAATATCCTTCAGTTCCGCATATCGTTGCAGTACCGTCTGAACACCACGCGCTACGTCATAATGCTCTTGCCCAATAACCAGAGGATCAAGCTGACGTGACGTTGAGTCGAGAGGATCAATCGCAGGATAAATACCCTTAGACGCGATATCACGGCTCAGTACGACGGTGGCATCCAAGTGAGAGAAGGTGGTCGCTGGCGACGGGTCGGTCAAGTCGTCGGCAGGTACGTATACCGCCTGAATAGAGGTAATAGATCCATCTTTGGTTGAGGTGATACGCTCCTGAAGTACCCCCATTTCTTCCGCAAGTGTTGGCTGATAACCAACCGCAGAAGGCATACGGCCCAGGAGTGCTGATACTTCTGTTCCTGCCAGCGTATAACGATAGATGTTATCAACGAATAACAGTACGTCTTTACCTTCATCACGGAATTTTTCCGCCATGGTCAAACCCGTCAACGCGACCCGCAATCTGTTTCCAGGTGGCTCGTTCATTTGGCCGTAAACCATCGCGACTTTATCAAGAACGTTAGACTCCTTCATTTCGTAGTAGAAATCGTTACCTTCTCGCGTACGCTCTCCAACACCTGCAAACACAGATAAACCAGAGTGCTCTTTCGCGATGTTGTTAATCAGCTCCATCATATTAACGGTCTTGCCAACACCCGCACCGCCAAACAAGCCCACTTTACCACCTTTTGCAAACGGGCAAACCAGGTCGATGACCTTAATGCCTGTTTCAAGTAGCTCTGAAGACGCTGATTGCTCGGCATAGGTGGGTGCTTTACGGTGAATCGGCATCTGCTGCTGTTCACCAATTGGACCCGCATCATCGATTGGCCGACCTAGCACATCCATAATACGACCCAATGTTTCTGTCCCTACCGGTACAGAAATTGGAGCATTGGTATTATTAACATCCAGGCCTCGTTTCAGACCTTCCGTGCTACCCATGGCAATCGTACGTACGATACCATCACCCAGTTGCTGTTGAACTTCGAGAGTCGTTACACCACCCTCGACTTTCAGCGCATCATATACGTTTGGAACAGAATCGCGTGCAAACTCGACGTCGATTACCGCTCCAATAATTTGTACGATACTTCCGCTACTCATGTTCGGTTCCTCGTTATCTTTAAAATCTTCTCGTGAAAATGGGGCCTGGCCACATTTTCAATAAACTCGTAATCTTGATTGCCCATGACACGCTCTGCGGGAAGGCTTTACACCGCCGCTGCGCCGCTGACGATCTCGGAGATTTCCTGAGTAATCGCCGCCTGACGTGCTTTGTTATAAATCAGCTGAAGCTCATTAATAATGTCACCGGCATTGTCAGTTGCGCTTTTCATCGCAATCATTCTGGACGCTTGTTCACACGCAATGTTTTCAACCACGCCCTGATACACCTGGGATTCGATATATCGGGTTAACAGGCCATCGAGCAGCTCTTTTGCTTCTGGCTCATAGATGTAGTCCCAATGGTGTTTCAACTCAGATTCATCCGCAGCCTGCAATGGCAACAGTTGTGCCACTTGAGCCTCCTGAGTCATGGTATTGACAAACTGATTGTAAACCACAAACAGTCGGTCAATGCGTCCCTCTTCGTAAGCATCCAACATCACCTTAACCGAACCAATCAGCTCATGAGCCGATGGCTGATCACCCAAGTGACTTAATGCTGCAACGACGTTACCGCCATAACTCTTAAAAAACGCAATCGATTTCTGGCCGACGGCACAGATGTCAATTTCGGCACCTTTGTCATGCCAGTTTTTCATATCCTTCACGGTCTTTTTAAATAAATTGGCGTTCAAACCGCCACATAGACCACGATCACTTGAAATAACAATATAACCCACGCGCTTTACATCACGTTCTTGCAAGTACAAATGCTTATACTCAGGGCTTGCGTTCGCTAAATGACTCACCACCGATCGGATTTTTTCCGAATAGGGTTTGCCCAAATTCATGCGATCTTGAGCTTTACGCATTTTACTCGCTGCAACCATCTCCATTGCACTGGTAATTTTCTGCGTACTTTTGATGCTCGAGATCTGATTTCGTATCTCTTTACCAACGGCCATTTTATGTCGCCTATAAAGTCTTTTTTCACTCTCGGTAATAACCCCAATTGAGCTGATGATCTTCCATCAGCTCAATTGGGGTTGTTAATTACCAGGTTTGTGTCGACTTAAATGTCTCAAGAGCTGATTGAATACCACTTGCGATTTCATCATTGTAATCGCCTTTTTCATTGATCTTATCAAGTAAAGCAGAATGATCTGCATTCACGTAAGACAACATTGCAGCTTCAAAATCAACTACCTTGTTTACCGGGATATCATCCAAAAAGCCTTCGTTAGCGGCATAAAGAACGATCCCCATTTCCGCCACACTTTGTGGGCTGTATTGCTTTTGCTTCATTAGCTCGGTAACTCGCTGACCGTGTTCCAGCTGCTTACGCGTTGCGTCATCGAGATCTGAAGCAAACTGTGCAAACGCCGCCAATTCACGGTATTGAGCCAGTGCCAAACGAACACTACCACCCAGCTTCTTGATGATCTTGGTTTGTGCAGCACCGCCGACGCGAGACACCGAAATACCCGCGTTCATCGCCGGACGAATACCTGCATTAAACAAGCTGGTCTCCAAGAAAATCTGACCATCGGTGATCGAAATAACGTTGGTGGGTACAAATGCAGAAACGTCGCCACCTTGTGTTTCAATGATCGGCAATGCGGTCAAAGAACCTGTCTGGCCTTTCACTTCACCGTCAGTGAATTTCTCTACATAGTCTGCGTTAACGCGGGAAGCGCGTTCCAGCAAGCGTGAGTGCAGATAAAATACGTCACCCGGATAGGCTTCTCGACCTGGTGGACGACGTAATAACAATGAAATTTGACGATACGCCCAGGCTTGCTTGGTCAAATCATCAAAAACAATCAATGCGTCTTGGCCGCGATCCCGGAAATATTCTCCCATGGTGGTGCCACCATAAGGCGCAAGAAACAGCATCGCTGCAGGATCTGCCGCGCCAGCCGCGACGACAATGGTGTGGTCCATCGCGCCATGCTCTTCCAGCTTACGTACCACCGACGCAATCGACGATTGCTTTTGGCCAATCGCAACGTAAATACAGATAACGCCTGTCCCTTTTTGGTTGATAATGGCATCGATCGCTATCGCGGTTTTACCCGTCTGACGGTCACCGATAATCAACTCACGCTGACCCCGACCAATCGGCACCATTGAGTCAATTGCCTTCAAACCAATCTGCACTGGCTGATCAACAGATTGACGCTCAATAACGCCCGGCGCAACCTTCTCGAGAGGCGCCGTTAAAGTCGTTTCGATCGGACCTTTGCCATCAATAGGATTACCAATGGCATCGACAACACGCCCCAACAGCGCTTCACCAATTGGCACTTCCAGTATACGACCGGTACAACGCGCTTTCTGGCCTTCAGCCAGGCCGTTGTAATCACCCAGAACCACCACACCGACTGAGTCGCGTTCAAGGTTAAGCGCCATACCAAAGACGCCGTTTTCAAATTCCACCATTTCACCATACATAACGTCGGCCAAACCGTGGATTAGTATAATACCGTCAGAAACACTGACGATCGTGCCCTCATTTCGGGCTTCGGAAGTCACATCGAGCTGCTCGATGCGCTTCTTGATTATTTCGCTGATCTCAGCTGGGTTTAGCTGTTGCATGCTCTATATCCTCAAACCTGAATCTGCCACCTAAGCACTCATCGCTTCGGCTAATTTAGCAATTTTGCCACGAACGGAAGCATCGATAACCAAATCCTGTGCGCGTATAATCGCACCACCAATCAACGTCTGATTCACTGTCGATGACACGACAACGTTGCGATCTAGTTTCTTGCTTAATGCTTGTGCCAGCTTATCTTGTTGCTCTTTACCCAGTTCAAATGCGGACTCAACTTCAACGTCAACTGATTTTTCCAGTTGTGCCTTAAAATTTTCAAATAAGTCCGCGATGTCTGAAACGAGCATCAATCGATCGTTTTCAGATAGCACAGCAATAAAACCTTTACCTTCTGCTGTCAGCTTGTCGCCGCAGACATCGATAAACAACTGTGCTTTTTGTTCACTGGTTAAAGACGGGTGATCGAGAACAATTCTCATATTCTCGTCCATCGCTACTGCGGAAGCATACGTCAGCATGTCAGACCACAGGGTCAATGCGTCTTTATCTTTCGCGGCCTGAAAAGCTGCTTTAGCATATGGTCGGGCAATCGTAATTGATTCTGCCATCATCCACTCTCAATAATTAAATTTCTGCTGCAAGCTTGTCGAGCAATTCGCTGTGCTTGCTAGCATCGATTGTGGAACCAAGAATCTTTTCTGCGCCCGCAATCGCAATTGCGGCAACTTCTGCACGAAGCGCTTCCTTCGCACGATTCTTTTCCTGCTCGATTTCGGCCTGCGCTGCAGAGATCAATCGCTCGCCTTCCTGACGGGCGATATCTTTTGCCTCATCAACAATTTGATTTGATCGCTTGTTCGCCTGCTCGATCAGTTCAGCTGCTTGCGCTTTTGCTTCGGTAAGACTATGGCCGGCCTTTTTCTGTGCCAGTTCCAGGTCTTTCGACGCTCTATCTGCAGCGGCCAAGCCGTCGGAAATTTTCTGTTCGCGCTCTGTCATCGCCGCCATAATGGGTGGCCACACATACTTCATGCAAAACAGCACAAAGCCCGCGAAGAAAATCATTTGCCCTATAAGGGTGTAATTGATATTCACACCAATAACCTCATTTTTGTTGCCAGTTTACGTAAATCGCTTTCAACCTGGTGACAGACCGAAATAATTACGCGCCTGATTTATGCACCAACGCCTGGAGCAACAACGAAAATCAAGTACATGGCAATACCAACACCAATAATTGGAACCGCATCGATCAAACCGGCCAGCAAGAACATTTTACCTTGCAGCATTGGACCGAGTTCTGGCTGACGCGCAGTCCCTTCCAATAAACGACCACCCAAAAGGCCCATACCAACTGCTGCACCAAGTGCGCCCAAACCAAGCATAATTGCGGCTGCAATGATTACTAGTTCCATTGTTTTCTCCTGTTATTTAAGAGTTAAAGTTAAGTTAAAAATAAAATTGAACGTAAAATATTAATGGTCTTCATGAGCCATACTGAGATACACCACCGTCAACACCATAAAGATAAATGCCTGAAGCGTGATAATCAGAATGTGGAAGATTGCCCATCCAATTTGCAACAGCCCACCGAACACACCGAAAAACAGGCCCGCACTATACATGACAGCAATCAAAATGAATATCATTTCACCGGCATACATGTTGCCAAAAAGTCGAAGCCCAAGTGAAAACGGTTTGGCAAGTAAACCAACCAGTTCCATAAACAGATTAACGGGGATAAATGCCCAGTGGTTGAAGGGGTGCAACGTCAGCTCTTTCACGAAGCCACCCAAACCTTTAATTTTGATCGAGTAGTAGAGCATCAGCGCGAACACACCTAACGCCATGCCCAGTGTGATATTCGGGTCAGTGGACGGCACAATCTTCTGATAACCCACACCCACAAAAGTCAGCAACCAAGGCACTAAATCGACAGGTATTAAATCCATTAGATTCATAAAGAAAACCCAGACAAAAATCGTCAGGGCTAGTGGGGCGACCAATGCATTTCGGCCGTGGAACATATCTTTGACGTTGCCATCGACAAATTCGACGATCATCTCAATAAAGTTCTGTAGTTTGCCAGGCACATCACTGCTGGCTTTTTTGGCGACCGAACTGAATAGCCAGCAAAAAATCAGACCCAGTCCGAGCGACCACGCAAGGCTGTCGACATGAAACGCATTAAAACCCATCGCGGCGGCTTCTTCTGCGCCATGCGCCATCGTCCAGGTGTTTTCACTCAACGTCGTTCCGTCGTATCGTACCGTTCCTGCGGGAAGTTCACCATAGGTTAAATTCGAAAGGTGGTGCTGAATATATTCGGTGGTGGTAAGACTATCGCCTGCCATAGTTTAGGGCCTACACTAACAATTAAAAATTCATTTCAACGCGTGTTGTCTAATGCAATTCGATCAGTTACTCACTTACCAGCCAGGTAAGGCGAAAAGCAATTCAAAACCAATACGCAAACAAAGGTGAAGTACAGGGCAAAATAGTCGATTGGTTTAATAAAGCTGAACACCAATGCAAACCCTACAGCGATGACCAAAATTTTGGTCGACTCACCTCGATAAAAATTCACTACTATTTTTTGGACCGAACGCGCACCACTGTACAAAAATGCTTTAAATCCAAAATACAGTTGGGGCAAAATAAACAATCCCCCGCCTATCAGCGAAGAATAGGCTGCCACTCTTCCGCTAATAACATAAAACCCGATGCAAATGCTCAGACACGCCGTCACCTGCATGAAAAAAATTCGATAAATTGGTGGTCTTTTTATCTGAATACCTTGCGCCTTCGCCAAAATTAAAACATCTCTATTTGATGTTTCGTATCGATAGCCAGGAATTTATTTTTATTTGTTTGACTATAACTACAATTTATCAACAGGCGAAAAGGAAAATCAGCTTAATGACGCTTCGAAACCCAATATACAGAGGGCGTTAAAGCAGCCCTTTTTTCGCGAGGCAGATTATATTGATAATGGCTTATGCATTCAACTGCTAGAGAGATGATTATCGCTTTGGTTACAAAAATAATGCATATTTTTTGTACTATCCTGTACTTTTAGACTGGATACTCAATTAATTCAAATGAGACAAGATCCCATCCAGCTCATCCAGAGAGTTATATTTGATCACCAGCTTGCCTTTACCTTTAACAGAGTGATCAATGCTGACAACTGCGCCGATTTTGTCTGCAAGATCTTCTTGCAGTCGTTTTATGTCTGCGTCTTGCTGAGGTTTTTTAGGCTTGTTGTCGGTCGACTTCTGGCTTTGCAGTTTTCTCACCAATGCTTCTGTCTGGCGCACCGATAGCGATTTCGCTTCTACCTGACGGGCAACCTGGACTTGCTGTTCAGGTGCCAAAGAGAGCATAGCGCGACCATGCCCCATTTCCAAATCACCGTGATCCAGCATCACCTTGACTTCTTCAGTCAGATTGATCAGTCGCAACAGATTGGTCACTGTCGTACGCGATTTGCCAATCGCTTCAGCAACTTCTCCCTGCGTTAGTTCGAATTCGTCCTGCAGCCTTTTCAATGCGACGGCTTCTTCCATCGCGTTAAGGTTTTCGCGTTGAATATTCTCAATCAAGGCCATCGCGATCGCCGCTTCATCGGAAACCTCGCGTATGATCGCCGGAACCCGGTCCAAACCCGCTAGCTGGGACGCACGCCAACGACGCTCACCCGCAATAATTTCGTAACGCCCTTCCGATATCAAGCGCACTACAATGGGCTGCATAATACCCTGTTGACGAATTGACTCGGCTAATTCTTCGAGTGCTTCGGTATCCATCTCCCGCCGTGGCTGGTATTTGCCCCGCGTGACTAATTCGACCGGTAATTCCCGTAAGTCACCATCTTGATCAGATTGATCAGAACTCTTTTTGAGATCTACGCTTGAACCTTTTAACAAGGCACTCAAACCTTTTTCTCCCAAACCTCTTTTTCTAACCACGTTTTCTAACCATTCGATCGAATTTCCTATGTCATTTATGATTGGCTTGATAACTATGCTTCAGCCAATGCCAGCTTTGATTCCGCTTTTGTTTTTCGGACAATTTCGCCTGCCAAAGCCAGATAGGCGATTGCACCTTTAGACGCCTTGTCATAGTGTAGAGAAGGTACCCCATAGCTTGGCGCTTCTGCCAAGCGAACATTTCGAGGTATTGCAACTTTATAAACCTGGTCACCAAAGTACTCTTCCAACTCATCGGAAACATCTTTGGTCAAGCTGTTTCTCGAGTCATACATCGTTCTTAAGATTCCGGCAATCGATAAATCAGGGTTAATCGATTCTCGAATTTGTTCAACGGTATTCATTAATGCGGCCAGACCTTCCAGCGCATAATACTCACATTGCATTGGAATAATCACGCCATCTGCTGCGGATAGCGCATTGACCGTCAACATATTGAGCGAAGGCGGGCAATCGATCAGAATAAAATCGTAATTTTCGCGAATCTGACTTAAAGCGACACGCAGCCGATGCTCTCGACCAATTTCGTTTAACAGCTCAACCTCTGCAGCCGTCAGGTCTCCATTAGCAGGGATCACATCATAACCCGGTACTTCCGAACGACACACGACGTCTTTGAATTTGGACTTCTTGGTCAGCAGTTCATAGGCGGTTTGCTCAACTTCGTTCTTGCTGATACCACTGCCCATGGTCGCGTTGCCTTGCGGGTCGAGATCAATCAACAGGATACGACGCCGGGTTGCCGCCAGGGAAGCCGCCAAATTGACCGTGGTTGTCGTTTTACCCACGCCCCCTTTTTGATTGGTAACCGCAAAAATTTTTGCCACAAATGGCCCCTATAACAAGTAAGACTAAGCAGATTTGCCTATAATAATTAAATGTCGCTGCCCTTCACAAGCAGGAACATTCAGCTGAATCGTTTTTTCAACTTCGAAAAGCTGAGAAATCGCTTCAGCTTCCTGTTCTGGCTCAATGCCCTTCATGGCCAGAAACTTTCCTTTCTCTGCCAATAAATGCGCGCATAAGTCCACCATACTATCTAAAGAGGTAAACGCTCTGGACACGATTTGATCAAAATTATGTTTAAAGTGTACGTCTTCAACACGACAGTGGGAGATCTGAATGTTATTCAAGCCCAACTCAATTTTACATTGGGTTAAGAAGCGTGTTTTTTTGACATTGCTATCAAGTAACTGAAATTCGATCTCCGGAAAAAGAATCGCTAATGGTATGCCAGGCAAACCCGGGCCGGTACCCACATCAAGAATATGCTGCCCTTCAATATACGGCACAATGCTCAGCGAATCGATTAGATGACGGCCGAGCATCTGTTTTGGGTCTCTAATCGCGGTCAGATTATAGGTATGGTTCCACTTAATCAGCAATTCCAGATAAGCAAGTAGCTTATCTGCCTGCGCGGGTTGTAGCTGAAAACCATACGTTTCGGCAGCCTCTCGCAACTGCAATTTAAACTGCTCTTTGGTGCTGGCTGGTAATGGAGAAACCCTAGGCACTGACTTTAGCACCTTTTGCTCGAAGTAGATCTCTTTTTTTCAAATGCACAACCAGTAACGAGACGGCTGCCGGGGTCACACCCGGTATGCGCGATGCCTGGGCAATCGTTTCAGGCTTAACCGCAAACAATTTCTGCATAATTTCATTCGACAGACCTGATATCGCTGCGTAATCAAAATCAACCGGTAATCTGGCGTTTTCATGCCGTTTTAGGCGCTCGATTTCATCTTGCTGGCGACTAATATAGCCTTGATATTTGATCTGGATTTCGACTTGCTCTGCCACATCTGGCCGAATGGCGCTATTCCCGCCGATGGCTGCGATATGCCGATAATTAATTTCTGGCCGCCTTACCAGGTCGGCCAGACTGTATTCTCGGGTAATCGGGCGATCCAAATACTGATTAGCGATATCACCACCGCTGGATCCGGGTTGAATCCAGGTGGTGTTCATTCGCACCAGTTCCTTCTCCAGGGCTTCTTTTTTGGCAGAAAATGCCTGCCACCTTTCGTTGCCCACAATGCCTGCGTGGCGGCCAATTTCGGTCAAACGCAAATCCGCATTGTCCTCTCTGAGAAGTAGCCGGTATTCTGCCCGACTGGTAAACATCCGGTACGGTTCACTGGTTCCGAGAGTAATCAGGTCGTCCACCAATACGCCAATATAGGCCTCATCTCGACGGGGGCACCAAAACTGTTCGCCTTTCACCTTTAAAGCGGCATTCATGCCGGCCAGCAAACCCTGGGCAGCGGCTTCTTCATAACCGGTGGTGCCGTTGATTTGTCCGGCAAAATACAGGTTGTCGATGAATTTTGTTTCCAGGCTCTGTTTCAAATCCTGTGGATTGAAGTAGTCATATTCGATCGCATAACCGGGTCGGGTGATATGCGCCTGCTCAAAGCCTTTCATTGAACGGATAAAATCAAGCTGAACATCAAATGGCAAACTGGTCGACACACCATTCGGATATAGCTCGTGAGTCGTCAAACCCTCGGGTTCAACAAATATCTGATGCGAATTTTTGTCGGCAAAACGGTTAATTTTATCTTCAATAGAAGGGCAGTAGCGTGGCCCGGTGCCCTCGATAACTCCGGTGTACATGGGCGAGCGATCCAGGCCATTGCGAATAATATCGTGGGTTCGTTCATTGGTATGGGTGACATAACAGCAAATCTGACGCGGATGTTGAGCAGCATCACCCAGGTATGACATCACCGGAGCCGGGTTATTTCCTGGCTGCTCATCCATCACCGAAAAATCGACACTGCGTGCGTCAATTCGGGGTGGGGTTCCTGTTTTGAGCCTGCCAACGCGAAACGGCAACTCCCGCAAACGGTTTGCCAGCGCTATCGATGGAGGGTCACCTGCCCGGCCACCCGAATGGTTTTCCATGCCGACATGAATAACTCCTCCCAGAAAGGTGCCCACCGTTAACACCACAGTATGCGCCGAAAAACGAACACCCATATTGGTGACCACACCTGTGACCTGGTCACCCAACATAATCAGGTCGTCAGCGGCTTGCTGAAAAATATCGAGCCCTGGCTGATTTTCTAGCATTTGCCTGATTGCGGCTTTGTACAAAACCCTGTCTGCTTGTGCCCGTGTCGCTCGAACGGCGGGCCCTTTGCGACTGTTAAGGACTCTGAACTGAATCCCGGATAAATCGGTTGCTCTGGCCATCGCGCCATCCAGGGCATCGATTTCTTTAACCAGATGGCTTTTACCAATACCACCGATCGCCGGGTTGCAGGACATCTGTCCCAGTGTTTCAATGTTGTGAGTCAGCAACATAACCTTGCTACCTAGGCGCGCCGCCGCCAGGGCCGCTTCCGTGCCCGCGTGGCCACCACCAATGACAATGACATCATATTGCTTTGGGTAATCCACTTAGTGCCTCACGTCAAATTCAAAATAGCGCTGCATTATAAAGATAAACGCGATTGCTTTCAGCAATAGGTGAGCGAAAAATAACCAGATCGAAAACGAGTCCAATTATTCATAAAAAATGAACGAGTCTTCATTTTTATTGTATTTCAAGGGCTTAGGAGGTTCTTATACAAATAAGTTATTAAATAACTTATCCACAGGGATAATAATTACTAACTTTAAATAAACGCTATAACTGATTGAATTTGTTATATATTTTTTATTTATTATTGCTAGCTGTCATTGTAATCAAAACTTATCCACAGCTTAAAAAGTTAGCGTCTATCGTGCATTCTGACGAAGATTTTGCACAATATGTTGCATGTCTGACGCGCTCAAGTTCTCTGGGTCCAGCAGAGAAGAGCCTACGATTGTAATCCTAGACCAGAATCTTTTTGGCAATTTAGAAAATGCCGTTCCATCTTTGTGGCTAAAGAAGCTCCCCCACAGCCCCTGTAGCGCTAAGGGAACAACCGGCACCGGGTTGCGTGCCAGAATTTTTTCGATGCCCGTTTTAAATTCGTTTATTTCACCTGTTTTAGTCAACTTCCCTTCAGGGAAAATACAAACCATACGACCTTCTTCCAGCGCCGCCGCTATCTCTTCAAACGCTTGATGATAAATACGCTCATCTTGATGAAGTGGTGCAACGGGAATGGCCTTAACCAATCTAAAGAACCAGCCCAAAAACGGGTTTTTGAAAATAGTATGATCCATCACGAAGCGAATGGGTCTTGGACAAGCACCTGCAATCAACAGCGCATCAACATAGCTGACATGGTTACAGATCAGAACAGCTGCGCCTTCTTTAGGGATATGATCCAGGTTTTTATGACTCACTCGATACAGTGTATGAGACAAGATCCAAACCACAAAGCGTACCGCGAATTCATCAACCTGATAAAATACATAACAACAAACGACAAAATTCATAATCGCCACGACTAAAAAGAAATCAGAAATTTCAAGCCCGATAAATCCTAGAAAAATCATTCCAGAAATCGCACTAACGACCATAAATAATGCATTCATAATATTAATAACTGCGATGGTACGTGCCAGGTAATTATTCGGTGAACGCTCTTGTACATATGCATAGAGAGGCACAATAAAAATGCCGCCAAAAATGCCTATCCCGGCCAGATCGAACAGTAGTTTCCAGTTATGAGACTGACCAAGAAATTCCAGCCAGGAAATTGCTTGTTCAGGTTTCACAGGAATGGATAGATACAGGTCAATGCCAAATAGCGTTAGGCCCAACGCGCCTATAGGCACAATGCCCAACTCAACCCGGGATTTGGATAATTTTTCACACATCATCGACCCAACACCGATGCCCAACGTAAAGACTGCCAGTAACAAGGTCACCAGCGAGGCATCACCGTTCAGTATTTGCTTTGAGAAATTCGGAAATTGTGTCAGATAAGCGGCTCCGAGAAACCAAAACCATGAGATGGCGGCTATCGCCAAAAAAATAGGTCGATTTTGACGTACAGTAGTGATCAGCTGATACGTGGTTGAAAATGGGTTATACGATATTTTCAAATCTTTCGCGTCTGACTTGGCCTGAGGAATATATCGACTCGCCAGATAGCCCACTATCGCCAGCAAGACTACCGACACAGCTGTCACAACCGAGCTTGCTTCAAACTGCAAGATAACACCGGCGCCGATGGTTCCTGCCAATATCGCGACGAAAGTACCCATTTCGACCAATGCATTACCACCCACCAGCTGATCTGGTTTTAAGTGCTGCGGCAAGATCGCGTATTTGGCAGGCCCAAAAAAAGCAGACTGTGTTCCCATCAAGAACAACAACATCAACAAAAAACCATACTGCTGGTAGAGCAGACCCATTGCCGCACATAACATGATTGCTATTTCAAACAGCTTTATCTTTCTGATTAAAGAGGATTTTTCATATTTATCGGTAATTTGTCCGGCGATGCCGGAAAACAAAAAGAATGGCAAAATAAACAACATGGCTGCCAGATTCAGTACGGTATTGAGATTCATACCCAGCGCATCAGAAGCGCTAAACGTAATCATCAACATCAGCGTGTTTTTAAAAATATTATCGTTAAAGGCACCGAGAAACTGAGTGGCGAAGAAAGGTGCAAATTTTTTACTTTTTAATAAACCGGACTGACTCATCCTTGATTCCTTTACGTAATAAACATCCCCGCCGCAAGCGGACGGGGTCTTTCCTCATCGTAGGTTGGTGTTGAGGCACGAAACCCAACAAATGCTAGCGACCGTTGGGTTTCGTGCCTCAACACCAACCTACATTTTGTTACGCAACAAGTTGCGGGGAATTAAACCCTAAGAGAT
>Ga0316207_10002595_pt1 | contig 18203 bp, 21 predicted proteins | sample 6weekpyrite_MG_FD_204943 | JGI IMG/M metagenome (GOLD analysis project Ga0316207, IMG submission 204943) | Microbial mat bacterial communities from mineral coupon in-situ incubated in ocean water Damariscotta River, Maine, United States -... | ecosystem: Environmental > Aquatic > Marine >...
AGGCGGTCGCGCTCCCTGCGCAGCCCCTCGACAGTCTCCTCCGCGCTCACGTTCTTGTCGTCGCTCATGCCTTCGCCTCCTGCCGCTTGACGCGGCGTCCCAGCTTCGCGATCGACTTGATCGCCGCTTCGTCCGGCTGCTCGACGGTCAGGCGGCCGGCTGGCCACTGGACCCGGTAAGGCTGGACCCCGCGAGCGTCTGCCCGGGTCCGGCACCATCGCGCCCCCCCATACAGTACGTCGAGCAAGTCCGACGCCTGGCCGCGGGTCAGGGCCCACGGCACGTAGGTCAGGGCGCGGACGGCCTCCCGGTGCTCGCCGGGAATGTGGCGGGTGAGGCGCCCCGCTTTCTTGATCGCGTCGACCTGCTTTTCACTCACCGGGGCCAGCGACCAGCCGCCCGCCTCGATCGTCTTGGGCTCGATGACCTGGGACTCGACGAGCTCGGCGCGGGCGGCGTCGAGGTACGCGAGCAGCAGATCCAGGGCTACGGCCTCGTGCTCGACGACCTCGCGCGTGCCCCTCGTGGTCGACGGCGCGGCCTCCTCGGCGGCGGCTGCCTGCTCGAGGGCCTCGCCGATGGCCTCTGCGGTCGTCCACCCATGCTGGCCGAGCAGCAGGTGAGGGTCGATGATCACGCCGTCGACCTTCTCGGGGTTGGCGCGGTCGACGCGCAGGACCCGGCCGACCTCCTGCAGGAAGCGCACGCGGGCGACGACGTAGCGACGCAGACAGATCCAGCGGAGCCACGGCAGGTCCACGCCCTCGGCGAGTAGGGAGACGTGCACGAGGGCGCGCACCTTCCCGTCCTGGAGCTGCCGCAGGCGGTCCTCCTGCTCGCGGGGGCGCTGCCGCGAGTGGATGGCCAGCGCGGGCCAGCCCTGGGACGTCAACCACGCCGCGTAGTCCTCGGCGTCCTGGATATCGACGGCCGACACGATGCCCGGCCCGGTCGCATGGGCGCGCATGAGGTCGAGGCAGACCTGATCCAGCTCACCGGGCTCCTGCGCCCCCTCGACGCGCACCACGCGCGGGTCTACCAGCACGCCGTCCCGCACGGCGTCCGTGATGGTGTACCGGTAGACGATCTCCCGAAAGAGGCTGATCGATTCCTCGGGCGTGCTGCGGAACGGTGTAGCCGTGAACCCGAGCAGGCACCGCGGGGCCAGGGTCGGTATCGTCTCCCGCAGGGTCGCCGCCTCTGTCCCGTGGGCTTCGTCGGCGACGAGCAGCGCGATCGACCGGCCCTGCGCGGCGAGGTCCAGGCCCAGGGCCGGGAGGCTCGCATTGCAGCAGACGATCACCGCCCGGTCCGGCTGCTTTCGCCGGCCGGAGTAGGTCCCGACCATGCCGGACCCGAGGCGGGCGGACATGGTGGCGGCGAGCTGGTCGACCAGCCGGAGCCGCGGCACGGTGACGACGACCGCCCGGCCGTCGAGGCGCGCGGTAGCCATGCGGACTACCTCGGCCTGCAGGATGCTTTTGCCGGCGCCCATCACGGCCGACACGAGGGCCGGCACGCCGCGGCGCATGGCGTCGATCACGAGGGGCAACGCCTCGGCCTGCCACTTGCGGGGGGGCCATTCGCTGCCCTCCCAGGGGACCAGGGGATCAGCCATGCGTCACCATCCGGAGGGCGCCGTGGCTGGCCCAGGTGCGCGCCACGTTGGCGCAGGCGGCCGCGTACCGGTCGCGGTCGATCTCGGCGCCCATGTAGCGGCGCCCCTCGCCGGCGAGGACGGTAGCGACGGCAGCGGACCCGACGCCCGCGTAGAGGTCGAGGACCAGGCCGCCCGGGGGGACCCAGGCGCGCAGCATGTCGGCGAGCCATTCGGCAGGCTTCGCGGAATGCTGGCCGGGCTCGGAGGTCCAGCCGTTGCCGATGGTCTCGCGCATCCGACCCGAGGCGGCCCCGCTCTTGACGCCGAGCAGGAACGGCTCCGACTGGCCGCGCCAGTGGTAGCCCACGCCGACGTGCGGCGACTTGTGCCACGCCCCGCCAGAGGTCCAGCGGACGCCCTCGACGTGCAGCCATGGCGGCGGCGTGGCCTCGCTGAGCGCCTCGACGAGCAGGGGCCAACACGTCCACATGCCGAACCGGCCGCCCGGCGCGAGGGCGTAGGCAGAGCGGTCGTTCAGGTCGGCGATCTCCTGCTCGGACAGGACGGCGTACTTGCCGGACGGCGCCACGTCGCCCGGGTTGTTCTGGTATTGCGACCACGGCGGATCCGTCAGCACGAGGTCCGCCGGGTCCTTCCCAGCCATGGCCGTGAGCAGGTCGCCCACGCCACAGCACCGCAGATCGATCAGGGGCGGCAGCGGGGCGACCTTGCCGCCGAGGAGCGGGATCTGACTCACAGGCCGCCCCGTGCCCTGACGGCGTACCAATCCGCGAGGGCGCGGACCTCGGAGGCGCCGAGCCGCAGACGCTCGCCGATGGCGGCGAGCTGGGCCGCGGTCGGCTGGCTGGACCGGTAGCGGTAGCCCGGCGAGCACCAGCGCCACGCGGTCGACGGGGCGACCTCGAGCGACTCGGCGAGCTCGCCGTATGAGACCCCGGCGCCCTTGAGGGCGTCCGGCAGCGACAACGTGGTGGGGTGTGTGTCCATGGCCTCAGGCTATCGACTGCGTTTCACATACGCAAGCGTTCCGGTGCCTCTACTTTCTGCACAATCGCGACAACGCGCGCCGCGTCGGCGTTGTCGCGGTCGCCGGTCAATCTGCGTCCGCTGCCGTGGTTGCACACACAAAAGCGCGCCGCTATTGTGCCGTCACTGAAAGGAGCCATACCCATGTCCCACCACGACGCCGCCCGTGCCTACCGTTGGATCGCCGACGTCGCCGAGCGCCTGCCCCCGGCGGCCATCCCGACCACGACGCTTTCCGCCGGCGGCGACGCCAGCGCGCCGTCTCTGCTCGTCATGCCGGACGTTCTCGCCGCGCTCGTCGAGCGCGAGGGCCTGCCGTTGCGGATCGTGCCGTGGTCCGGCCCTCAGGGGGGCACGCGCCGGCACTGCCTCTACCGGGGCGTCGAGGTCTGGGCCGTGGTGACGCCGTGACCCGGTCCAGCGGATACGCGGCCTACGACGCCGCCCCGGGCGTGCGCGCCACGTACCTGAAAGAGGTCCGCAAGAGCCCCCGACACCTGCGCTACATGCTCGACAACCCCGGCGCCGGGTCGACGGCCTCGCGCACGTGGCTGCAGTCGGTGCACGCGGCGACGCTCGAGCCCGAGGTCTACGCGGCGTCCTTCGCGGTCTACCCGGGCAAGACCCGGCAGGGAAAGCAGTACGACGCATGGTGCGACACTCACCCCGGCGTCCGCTCCCTCACGGTCCGCGAGGACGTCACGGCCCGCGCCATCGCCGGCGCCGTGCGGGCGGACCCCGTGGCGGGCCCGCGGCTGGTCGAGGACGGGGCCATGCCGGAGCACTTCGTGGCCTGGACCGACGAGCAGACGGGCCTCCCGTGCAAGGCGCTGATCGACCTCTGGCGCCCGGCGTCTGCCGGCGTCGATGACCTCAAGTCCGTGGGCACGACGGACCGGCGGGCGCTCGAGGGGCAGATCATCCGGCTGGGCTGGGACGTCCAAATGGCGCACTACCTGGCCGGCGTCCGCGCCGTGTACAGGGTCGATGCGGTCGCGTCGCTGATCTGCGTCGAGACCGCAGCACCCCACGACGTCGCCGTACTCACGTTCTCGCCCCTGCTCGTCGAGCACGGCGAGCGCAAACGCCGCGAGGCCCTCGATCTGCTCGCGGAGTGCAAGCGGACCGGACTCTGGCCAGGCCGCTACACGTCCCCCGTCGAGGTCGACCCGCCGGCCTGGGACCTGCCATCCGACGAGCTCGGGGGCGACGACGACGGGCTCGACATTTCCATCGAAGAGGTGATCCCATGAATGACGACGATCTCGACTACGGCGAGACTCTCGCCGCGAAGTCCAACCAGCTCAACGCCGACGACCTCGCCGGAGGCCCCATCACGGTGCAGATCACGGGCGCCCGCGTCCGCCTGTCCGACGAGCAGCCGCTGTCGTTCCGGCTCTCGGGCGGGCACTGCCCGTGGAACCCGTGCAAGGGGATGCGCCGCCTGCTCGCCGAGATCGCCGGGTCGACCTCGGCGCGGCCCTGGGTCGGCAAGTGGATCCGCCTCTACCGAGATCCCGACGTCCTCTGGGGAGGCAAGCCGTCCGGCGGGATCCGGGTCGAGGCCGTCGACGCGGACATGCTCGACCGTCCCCGGGAGATCCGCGTGCGCGTCAGCCGCAACGGCTACACGCCGTACCGGATCGGGGTGATCACGGACCGTCAGCAGGCCGGGCGCCCGACGGCAGACCTCGCCGCGCTGCTCGAGGAGCACGACCTGACCCCGGCAGACCTGGACCTCTGGCGCACGTCCGAGGGCAAGGCGCCGATCGCTACCCTGTCCGACGACCAGCGCGCGCAGCTCGCCGGCTGGCTCGCCGGCGGCCCGGAGCGCCTCGTGGCCGTCCGGGCGGCTTCCACCACTCCCCCCACCACGGACGACGCATGAACCCCCGCACTCTGATCACCCGGCTCTCTGTCGAGCCCACGACCCCGACCCGCGACGGCGACGGCTTGAAGGGGCAGATGTTCGTCGAGGACCTCGGAGGCGTCGACGTCTTCGTGGGGCCCAACGGCGCCGGCAAGACCACGCGCGGCATTCTGTCGATCGTGTCCGCGCTCGAGGGCCTCGCCCGCACGCCGACCGACCCGCGCCGGCCGTACCTCGGCGCCTCCCGTCCCGAAAACACGTCCGTGGTGCTGCAGACCTCGGACGGCGCCGAGCTCGTGCGGGACCTGTCGATCGTCCAGGGCCGCCGGGTCGCCGAGGTCGACGGCCAGGCCCGCACGCTGATCGGTCGCCTGCCCACGTCCTGGGACCTCTCGGATTGGTCGTCAGGCACGGCGGGCACCCGGGGGCGCATCCTCGACGACGTGGCGCGCGCCGGGGGCCGCGTCGAGCGATGGGACGCCGACACGGCGCAGGCCCGGGTCCGCGAGATCATGGCGGGCACCGGCGAGGACGACACGGTGACGGTTGACGCCCTCTTCGCCTGCCTGCAGGTGCACCCGTCCGCGGACGACGGCGAGACCTGGATCCGCGCGGCCTCGACCTGGGCCACGGACTACGCCGCCGCCCGCAACACGGACCAGCGGGAGGCGGCGGGGCACCATCGGGGGATCCGCGAGCGCGCCCCCGTCGACGCCCCGGGGGACGCCGACGCCGACGCGGCGACCACGGACGCTCTCCTGGCCGAGCGCGCGGAGATCAAGCGGGGGGACGACCGGCGACGGCAGGCCCTCGAGGCGCAGGACCGGTCGACCCGGACCGGCGAGCGCCTCGCCGCCGAGCTGTCCCGCCTGACCGCAGAGGGGCAGCGCCTCGCCGCCCCCCTCGCCGAGCCCGAGGCCGGGCCGGCGGACGCAGACCTGCAGGCGGCCCTCGACCGGGCGACGACCTTGCACGCCGAGGCCGCCGCGGACGCCGACCGCGCCCGGGACGCATACGGCAAGGCGTCCGACGTCCTGCCCGATCTGATCGCCGCTGAGCAGGCGGCGAGCGAGCGAGCAGCCACCACGCGCAAGGCCCGCGACAAGGCGCAGGCCCAGGTCGAGGCGCTCGAGGTCCTCACGGTCGAAGACGTCTGCGCCCACTGCGGCGAGGCCGACCCGCTCGGCGTGTCCTCCCGCCTCGCCACCGCCCGAGAGGCGCGGGACGCCGCGCAGGCCGCGCACGCCCCGGCCGCCGAGGCCGCCCGCCTCGCCAACGTGGCCCGCCTGGGTGCCCTGCAGGCCCAGACCCGCGCCCGGCTGGCTCTGCGCCACGCCGAGCAGACCGAGGCCCGCGCCGCCACGGCCCTCACGGTCGCCGACGAGCGTCTGCGCGGCTCCGGACAGGCCCGCGAGCGCGCCGCCGCACGTCACGCGGCCCAGGTCGACCAGCGCGCCCGGGACCTCGCCGCCGCCCGGGACCGCTGGACTCAGGCCCGCGCCGCCGTCGACGCTTGGCAGGCCGAGCACGACGCGATCAAGATCCCCGACGCCGAGGACTACACCGATCGCCTCGCCGCCATCCGGCAGGACCTCGCCGCCATCAACGAGCGCAAGCGGGCCCGGCTCGCGGTGTCCATGCACGCCGAGGCCGTCGAGCAGGCGGCGCAGGCATACACGGACGCCCGCGCCGCCTGGGACAGCGCCCGCGCCCTCGTGGCGGCCCTGCGGACGGCTCGAGACGAGCTCGCCGCCGCTGCCTACGCCCCGATCCACGCCGCCGCCCGGGACCTGCTCGACGGGGCCGGACCTGCAGGCCTGCCGCTGCCCTACTTCCGCGGCCTCGACGACTACGGCGCCGAGGTCAAGGGCCGGGAGACGCCGTTTCACGCCCTCTCGGAGTCCGAGACCATGATCACGGCGGCGGCCCTCGTGTGTGCCCTGTCGTCGCTGTCCGGTCAGCCGGTCCGGCTGGTCCTGCTCGACGGCCTCGAGGCTGTGCAGTCGGATCACCGTGGGCCCCTGCTCGACGCCCTCGTGCGTGCCCAGCGCGCCGGCCTGGTCGACAACGTGGTGGCGACCATGGCCACGTCTGCGGACCCGGAGATCGGACCCGCCGAGATCGAGACCGCGACCGTCGAGGGCGTCACCGTCCATGGCCCGACCTACGCCCAGAGCGCCCCGCCCCCTCGTGCCCGCGCCCGTGAGACCTCGGCCCGCCCGACCTCGACGGCCCCCGCTGGCCCCATCCCGCCCACGCAGGGCACGTCCTGCCCATTCTGAGGAGCCCCCATGTCGACCACGCCCCCCCGCGCCCGCACGCGCGACCGATGGAAAGGCGAGAGTGCGAAGATCAACCCGACGATCCCGGCTGCCCTCAAGGCTGAGATCGAGGCCATCGCCGCGGCCGACGGCGTGACGCTCTCGGCCGTCGTCCGGCGAGCCCTTGAGGCCGAGCGAGACCGCCACGCCTGACCAGGCCCGACCCACTGCCCGCCCCGTACCCTTCCGAGGGTCGGGGCCTCGGCAGTAGAACCACCACGAGGAGCCCGAATGCTTACCCCCTCCCATCCACTGATCGGCCGGACGGTCCGGCTCAAGCCGCCTCACGGCGAGACAACCCCGCCGGCCGCCATGCCGACGGGCACTGTGCAGGCCGTCGCCTGGGACGCGGCCACGGCGTTTTGGCTCCTCGTGCTGAACGACGGCGGGGACCTCGTGACCTGGTATGTCCCGAACTGTGACGTGCTGCCCGAGGCCCCGAGCGTCCTGGGCCGCCTCGTGCCCGCGTGGTCCCGGCGACACCTGCCCGAGGCGCTCGCGGGCGCTGCCGTGCTGGCCCTGGTCGCCACTTTCTGGGCGGTGCTGTAATGGGGATCCCCGTCTGCGACCGCCCCGGCTACCGCGACCACGACGACCGGGCCCAGGTCGCCGCGCTCGCGGCCTCTGCGACCGTCACGATCAAGCGCGCCGCCTGGGACGCCCTCCTGACCCGGATCGACGAGCTCGAGCGCCGCGTGGGCTCGAATGACCGCAAGATCGCCCGCCTCGTGCGGGCAAAGGGGCGCCGATGATCTGCGAAGTCGGCAAGTGCGGCCGGTCGTCGTCCACGACGCGGCGGGTCAAGCTCCCGGGATGGCGGGCCCCGGAGTCCCGCCGTATGTGCCTGCCGTGCCTGGCCATGCTCGAGCGGCACCCCGGTAAGCCCCTGGTCGAGAACGGTCCCCCGATGCCCCCCCGCCCGCCGCCGCCGCCCCTCGGGCCCCCGAAGAGGGCAACGGCGCCGAAGAGGACGCCGAAGCCGAAGCCGCCGCCCGTCGTCGAGGACACGACGCCCCCGCCCGGTCCCAATGCGGTCAAGGTCTCGCCGAAGACCTGCGCCGCGTCCGATTGCGGGCGCCCGGTCAAGGCGCGTTGGCTCTGCCCCGCTCACTACTGCCAGATCCGCGAGAATCGCGCGTGGCCTGCCGATTGGCCGCGTAGCCGGGACCCGAAACCTCACGGGGCTATCCTCGTGGCCCTCGACCACATGCTGCACGCCACGGGCCCAACCCCGTTTCGTGCTGAGGAGCTCCCGCCGCCGCCCGTCGTGATCGACAGGTCTACGATCGACCTCGCCGTGCTCAAGGGCCTGCGGACCCGCCTCGCCGAGGCTGAGGCCGAAAACGCGGCGCACCGGCGGGCGGTCCTCGACCTGCGGGCAGACCTGGCCGCGGCGCAGTCGGCCCTCGACGCCCGGTCCCCTGGGTCTGCCGCCGTCGCCCACGCCATCGGCGAGGCGCGATCCCGCCTGTCCGTGGTGCGCCTGTCCCTCGCCGCGCTCCGAGCCGAGACCGGCGAGGCCGTGGCCGCCGTGATCATCGATGCGCAGATCGGGGGCGTCGACGACCTCCTGCAGGCGACCGTCGAGGGCCTACGCTGAGGCTACGCCGTCGCACGCCTATCGATCGGGTGCGATGGCGTGAGGTCGTCGAGGCTGTCGAGGCTGTCGAGGGTGTCCTGCTCGTCTTGGTCCTCTTCGCGCCGCCGTGCTGCCGCCTCTTTGCTCGGGGTCCGGTTGAGGTACTGCATGTATAGGCGGTCGCAGACCAACGCCCAATAGAAGAGGAGCTCCGAGACGGGCGCGGGCGTCGGTGCTTTCATCGGCGCCCCTCCCGCTCGTCGACCTTCTGATCGACGTACCGCATCAGCAGGTCGTGCCCCACTTCGCGCAGGTCCTTCAGCCCGAGCTCTACCCGGATCTGCTGGTCCTCGAGCAGCACCAGACGGCTCACGGTCCGCGCCGCCTTGCGCTCGAGCGAGCGGATCCGGGCCTCGTGGTCCTCATTCACCACGGGGGCCCGCACGGCCGCGCTCGCCTCTTCGTCGCCGGGCACGGGCGCCGGGTCCTTCCCGCCAATGACGATCCGCGGCATGGATAGGCCGAGCTTCGATCCCAGCCATGCCAGGCCGACGAGCAGGGCGCCGAAGCTCGCCGCAGATCCGCCCCCGATCGCCGCGCTGAGCATGTCGACGGGCGCCGGGTCCTGCTCGGCACCCTGAGCCCACGCGACCGTCGACCACGCGCAGGCGAGGCCCAGCACGACGAGCAGGGCGCCGAGCATCAACCGGGCGGCGTGGCGCTTGACCATGCCCCGGACGTCGACCGTCATGGGAAGCGGACCGCGCGCCACGTCGCCCGCAGGATGCACGGCAGGCCCCGCAGGTAGCGCCGGAGGCTGGGCCGCGTCACGGGGCGACCTCGACGCAGGCCGGCAGGTCGGCCAGGTATGCCGCCTCAACCGCCCGACATTCGGGGCGCTGGGCGCTGCTCTGGCCGTACTGGAGGCACGTAGCCCACGCGCACGCGAGGGACAGCGGGTTGCCACCGAGGACCGTGACACACTGCGGGGGCGTCTGCGCGAGGGCCGCCCGCGTCTCGGCGTCGAGGGTGATCGGCTCCTGGGTCCGCCCCACGAGGTCGGCCATCCCGTCCGTAAGCGTGTCGAGCTGGGCCGTTTGCGCCTCGACGAGCGGCACGGCCTGGTCGTCGACCGTCGCCCGTCCGGTGGCAATGCCGCCCAGGTAGAACAGGGCCGCGGCTCCGGCTGTGATCGCGATCGTGGTCCCTACCGGCATGGATGCCCCCTCGCTCATGGTTCCGCCCGCCCCTTCGCGTAGCCCTCGCCGACGTGGCGCAGGGTCGACAGGGACGTGATCAGATGCTCGCCCCCGGCTGCCCACATTCCCACGACCGCGAGGCCGCCGGCGTAGTAGGTCGCCGCCTCGCCGTCGAGCTCGAGCAGCATCCCGGCGGCCGTGTAGACCGCGAGCGAGACCCAGGCCCGGAGCGTGGCCGCCTTGCCGGCGTCCAAGTGGCGGGATCCCGTGCTCACCCGGCCGCCTCGACGTGCTCACGGACACGGGCGCGCACGCGATCCATGTCGTACCCAGGACACCGGGTCGGCGTGTCGTCGGGCTCGTATTCGCCGTGCCCCACGACGTCCTCGACCTTGACGCCGTACTGAATGCACTTCGCGGCGATCAGGGCGCAGAGGGCGATCTCTGCCCGCTCTGGCAGCGGGTGGTCGGAGTAGTCGCCCGAAACCACGATCCCGAGGCTTCCCTTGTTCTCGCCGCCGTCGTGGCTGCCCGTGCGTGCCTCGGGTCGGCCTGGGTCGATCGTCCACGTTCCGGCCGGCGTCTTGCGCACGACCCAGTGGTATCCGATGTCCGACCAGCCGTTGCCGTCGACGTGCCAGTGGCGGATCGTGTCCGCCGGGGTTGTGTCCGGGCTCGCGGTGTGGTGACAGATGATCTTGGAGATCGGGCGCATCATCCCTCCCCCATGCCAGCCGCCACAAGGGAGTCCGCGACCGCGTGAGCGATGGGCCTGCAGTCGTCGGCGAGCATCCCAGAGCGCCCACGACGGCGGCGGCAGCGAGCTGCACGCGCCGCATCGGCCGGGGACATTTCGATCACGACGCGCACGACCTCGACCGGTTCTGCGTCGAGTGCCGGAAGGGTCGTGGTCGTCGAGGGGGGGCGCGCGTGCATCATGCCTCCAAGCCATAGGCTGTGAACGTCTCGAAGATGCCCGAGGACTCGAACGCCGCCCCCCAGCGGGCCCAGACATGGGTGTCCCCTGGGAAAGTGCCAGTGAACGCGCCCATAGCGGACGCATGGCTGGCTTTCGCGAAGGTGCCCAGCGTCTTCCAATCGGCGGGGTCCGTCGCCGTCCCCGTGTCGCCTCGACAGACCACGCCATAGAGCGCGGTCAAGCTGTACTGCATGCGCACGTCACCCGATGACGTCACCGTGTGATCTTCCACGTCGTGCGTGCTGCCGTTGTAGGACACCGCATAGAGGTCGGGCGTCGCGTCCGCCCGCCGGTAGCGCACGACGCCATCGCCAAGCGTGTCCGTGCCGAACGTGGCGTGGCGCTGGATCCCGATCTGAGGGCCTCCCGTCGCCGTCGTGACACTGACCGAAGACAGCCGGGCCACAACGTGGCAGGGGCCCGCGGGGTCGATGGGCGCGGCCAACCCGCGCAGGTTGATCCCCATCGCGAAGTAGTTGGCGGCCCCCTGGTCGTACTCGAGGCCGTTGGCGGTGACCTCGAGTTGCGTGCACGCGGAGGACCGATCGACCTCGATCGTGTAGCCGGCGTAGGTGTGCGTGCCGTCGCCCGCCGGGCCGTCCGTGAGGAAGTCGTAGGCGCCGGACGCCGTGAACAGCGCCACCCAATCGAGGTCGAGGATCGGCGGCGACAGTTCGGGTGCAGGCGCCGGGGCGGGCGCCGGGGCCGCCGCCGCGGGGCATGTGACAAGCTGTCCCATCAGGCCGGGCCCTTTGCCTGCTCGACGTAGCAGACCGGGGAGCCGCTCGCGCCGGCGATGAACACAGACCCGGACGTGTGCCGGCCCGTGTTGTCCTCGCGCAGCCGGTAGACCCGCGACCCGCCCGCAGGGACCGTCGAGTAGTGCGTGCCGACCGCCCCGCCGTCCGTGGGCGTCTCGGGCGATGCCGGGTCGCCCATGCTGTCGAATGCCACGTAGATATCGATCGAGGCGTGCCGGTTCTCGACCGTGATCACGCGGCTCCGCGGGTCCGTGACGAACTCCTGCCACGTGGTCGCGAGCGTGTGCGTGTAGCCGCTCGGGTAGGAGGCCAGAGGGGAAAGGATGACGGCAGCCATTCGGAGCTCCTCGCGTTGCGGTCAGCGCCCTGCGGGCCTGATCAGAGTGTAGTCCCATACGCCGCCCGAGAGCGACCGGCGAATCACGAGGGCGTGACGGTCGGTCCCGTCGTCCTCGACCAGGCGCAGCCACTCGCCGGGCCGGGCGGTGCCCCACTGCGCCGGCGCCTGCCACGCGGACGCCTCCCAGCCGAGCGCGCCGATCCGGGCAAGCCATGCCAGCGCCCGGAAATCCAGGGTTGCGGACCAGTTCCAAGCGGGGTCCGCTGATCCGTCCTGCTGCCGAGGTAGGGCGCGGGCCCAGACGTGCGGCAGGCCGGCGTCCCGAGGCGTCCCCGGGCCCGCCGTGAGGACCCCGGCGTCTGACGCGACCTCGATCCGCGTGATCCGACTGTCGCCCGTGCCCGCCCACGCCGACGAGCGGCGCCACGGTCCGCCCTCGCGCCACGTCCCCACGGCCTGCCCCCCGGCGACCGCGGGATCGAGGAGCACCGGGGCCCAGCCGTCCCGGGCCCGGCGCGTGGACACCGGCAGCGCGGACAGCAGATCGCGGGCGACCTCCCACGCCTCGGAGTCTGGATCGTCGACGTAGCCGCCGGCCTCGAGCCCGACGAGCTCGGCGACGCGCGCCCATTCCGGCAGGTCCAGGTCCGCGCCCCCGAGGGCGAGCAGGTACGCGGCCAGGTGCACCGGTCCAGATCCGCCCATCGGGGCGAGGGCCGGACCCGCGGCCCACGCGGTCGTGTAGGTCGCCCCCGCGGACAGGTCGAGGCCGGACCCCGTAAGGGTCACAACGGCGACCGTCTGCCCGAGCCCGTCGACCTGGTAGCTCACGTCCAGCGCGGCCGTGGTGCCCGCGCTGTCGATCAACGTCACCGCGGACGCGGCGCACCAACCGACCGACACGACGGCGAGCGAGTTTGAACCGGCCGCCGCCTCGACCACGGGCGCCGGCGGGCCCTCCCCCGCGGCCTCAGGGTCGGGGGCTCCGAGGACCAGGGGATACCGGGCGCCGTGCTCGGGGGCGCTGGGCCACGTCGACGCGGACACCTCCCAGGTGCGCCGGACGATCGGCTGCGCGACCCGGTAGGGCGAGTCCTCGACGGTCGCGCCGAGCCAGCCGGCGGGCAGCGTGGGGTCCCCGTGCTGCGGGTCCGTCAGGTCGCCGTCCGCCACGATCTGCCGAGCGGCCCACGAGTGCAGGAGGACGTCCCCCCGGTGCCACACCAAGGCGATCTCTGCCGTCGCCGTGGCCAGGTCGTGCCCGGCGGCGAGGTAGGACGCCACGGACACCGCGGGCAGCACCACGGCGATCGGGACGCTCACGCCCACGTCGCCGCCCGGCTGCACGCTGATCTCTTCGTCGATGTCCGGCGCCTCGAGCAGGCCCGGCAGCGCGTGCACGTCCTCGCCCGTGAGCTCCCGGGTCGACAGGCGCCACACACGGCCAGCCCAGGACAGGGACACGACCGCGGCCACTTGCGCGTCGAGCACGTCCCCCATCGGCGACCAGGGCCCGATCACTGCTCGCCCCGGATCGTGATGGTGCCGACGCGCACCACTTCCGTGTCTCCCTCGACGCCCAGCGAGACCTCACGGTCCGGCGCCGCCTCGACGGTGCCCCAATGCTGCTCATGGGCCCGCAGGAGCGTCACCGTGCCGAACGCCGACCGGTCCCACGCGACCCAGCCGACCGGGCGGCCGTCCTGCCGGTCGAGGGCGCGGACCAGGGACCGCGGGATCTCGCCGATGCTCGCCGCCGGCTCTGCGCCCGTCGACCCGGTGACGTATCGGACCTCGCCGGCCGTCCCGATCTCGGTCTCGTCGACGCCGTCATCCCAGGCCATGCGCAGCTCCGAGGACGCGGGGGCGCGGGCGACGCGGACCCCGATCCCCCCCTCGAGCTCGGCGCGGTCGTGTCCAGGAAGGGCCGTGAACCCGCGGCCCCAGCTCGGCGGCAGGGCGAGCAGGTGCGCCTCCCCCCACATGATGTGGGTGCGGTAGTCGCCGTCGGCCGTGCCGTGGGCAGGGTCGATCCAGAGGCGCCACGCGGTCGCCGTGATGCCCTCGATCAGGACCGTAGCGTGCGGCGACCACAGGTGCAGATCGCCGCCGGTCGTCGGGTCGCCAGCCTCGGTGCTCTGCAGTTCGATCGACGCCCTCGGCTCGCTCGTCGAGCTCGACCAGCGCCCCGGGGCGTTGCCGGCGGGGTGCCGGTAGACGGATGCGCCCTCGTCGGGTTCCCACTCGACCGTCCACGCGGGGTCTACCTCGTCGCGGTGCAAGTACGTCGATCCGGCCTCGCTGCACCGCAGGCGCCGCCCGGTCCTCGTGTAGGGGGTCCCGTCGATCACGCGCATGTCGATCACGGCGGCCGTCGTCCACGCCCCGGCGACCGTCTTGTACTCGAGGCGCCCGCGTCGCCAGTTGGCGAGGATGCGCAGCGCCATCACGGGCGGGTGCTCCTCGTCCTCGACGCCCGGCCGCCCCGGGTCCGCTGCCCACGGGATGATCACGGCCGTCGACGTGTCCACGGTCCGATGGTGGATCCGCCTGCTCGGCGTGTCGAGGGTCAGCGCCCGCGCGATCTCGTACTCGCCCGACACAGGGACCGACCACGAGTCCCCGATCAGGCCGGGCCCTCGACGGCCCCCCACGGTCCAGCCGTCGAGGGCGTAGACCTGGCCGGACCCGATGGGGCGCCCGTGCAAGAGCGCCGGAGAATCACCGCCCGCCTGGTCGAGATCGTGCCACTGCGCGCGATCTGCGATGTTCTCCCAGGACGGTAGCGACCACGTGAGGCGGCGCCAGATCGTGCGCCGGTTGGTCGCGCTCGCGACGATGTGCCCCCACTCGATGTGCGGGACGGTCCCCCCGGCGGCGTTGTCGTCGGTCAGGGTCCAGGACCCTACCCGGGTCCAGCGCCGCGCCTCGTGCGTGTCGGACTCCCGATACCAGACCTGCAGGCCACGGTCCGCGCCCGTGTCGGCGACCATGGCCATGCCGACCCGCCACGTGTACGGCGTGCCCGACTTGAGGCCCGAGACCGTGGCGAGCGTCGAGGCGCCGCCGTCCGGGTCGTCGATGATCCGCACCGCGGTATCCGTGATCCGCAGCTCGACCTCGACCCCGTGGGACCCGTCGGCCAGCCGGAGGCGCAGCGCACACTCCCCTGCCGTCAGGGACCCGGCCAGGTCGCCGGCCACGTCGGCCTCGCACATGGCGATCATGAGGCCGGACACCGCGGCCGTGCCCGTCTGCCGGTAGTAGTGCTGCCCGCCCGCCCCGGACGTCGTGAGGCTCTGCGACCCGCCGAGGGCCGAGCCCAGCACAGACACGACCGTGCCGCCCGTCGTCACCGTGTACGCCTGGTCCTCGGGCAGTTCGAAGGGCAGCCAGTGGCGGCCCCATCCCGACCGGTCGCCAACGCGGATCCCGTGCTCGGCCGTGGGCATGGTCAAGTCCGACCAGCCACCCAGGTACATGGCCCCCACGCTGTCGTCCTCATTGCCGACCGCGGCATGCCAGCCGTGCACCACGACCACGCGGCCCCGCTGGAACGTGGCCCCATAGGTCGTGGGGTAGTTGCCGAGCGTGCCCGCCGTGTTGTCGTCCGGGTACCAGATCAGCGATGGGATCGCGTCGATCGGGTCCCTGGTCTTGTGCAGCGGGTGCCACGAGGCGCCCCCGTCGGGCGAGTAGCTGCCGACGAGCGCGCCCGCGCCGGGCTCGCCCAAGGTGCTACCGCAGCTCCCGACGACGACGGCCAGGCCCATCGGGTCGACGGCGAGCGCGATCCCCCCCACGCCCGTGAGGGCAGACACGCCCACGGCGGGCGCGGTCCAGCCGCCGCGGGCGCCGATGATGTCGGCGACGTCCGCGGCCGTGGCCGTGTTGAGCGGCTGCCAGGCCGACCCGAGGGGGGCCGCCTTCGCGAAGGTCCCGCCGCCGATCCACGCGACCAGGAACCCGGCCGCGGTCGCCTCGACGTCCGGCAGGGCCCAGCCCTCGGACCCGCCTTGGAACGTGCCCACGAGGTCGAGGCGGGCGAGCAGGCCGGGGCCCGACCACTGCCGGATCCAGTCGGCGTAGCCGGTGCCCGGGGTGCTTGCGTCGAGGTCCTCCTGCAGGTGCGCGACCACGAGGACCTCTCCGTCCCGGTAGGCCGCCCGAATGCGGCCCAGGTACATACGCTGGGAACCGCCCCACGGGATGGCCCCCGCGTGCACGTCGCCCTCTGTCGTCGCGTAGTCCTGGACCTCGGACCACGTGGCCCCGCTGTCCGTCGAGCGCCATACGGCAATGTAGTACTCGGGCAGGGTCGGCGTACCGTAGGCACTCCGGCGCCACGCGAGGCAATAGAGTTCGTCACCGATGACGCAGAGGCACGGCCAGTAGGCCGGGCGGTCGTCCGCGGTCCCGTCGTAGACCGTCGCCGGCGCGGCCCAGGTCGTGCCGTCCGGGGCGCGGCGCCACGTGAGGATGTCGACGCCCTGCCGCGCGACCGCGACCAGGGACCCGTCCGGCAGCGTGGCCACGTCCTGCTCTACCTCGGAGTCGGCCGCCGTGAACGTCACGCCCTCCCACTGCGTGATGACGCCCGGCTGCTCCCAGCCCAGGTAGAGGTCCGCGGGGCTGGCCTCGACGCGCACGGCCACGGTCGCGCCGTGGTCGATCTGCCCCGGGACCCCGCCGTGCTGCACGCGGACCTGCAGGTCTGCCGTCCCCTCGGGAACGCCGCCCGGCTGCAGCGTCATGTGGCTGTCCCGGTCGGCGACGGGCAGGCCGGCGATCGGGCTCTGCTCGGTGTAGGCCCTGCCGCTCGTCGCATCATCGCTGGTCCAGACCTCGATCGGCCGGGTCAGCACAAGGGCCTGGATCCGCCCGTCGATGGGCCTCTGCTCGGATACGTCCGCCACTATCGCCTCCCGGGCGTGCGTCCTGCGCGTCGCCTGATCGGGTTGTATCGGTCCGGCGGGCGCATCGGGTCCCGGCCGTACCTGCCGCGGTGCCTGTCCGCGTCTCGGACCATGACCGTAGACCCGCCGCCGCCCCCCATGCCTGCGCGCTGCATCTGGCGCACGAGGTCGGCGTCATCCCGGCCGGCGATCACGCGGTCGCCCGGGGCAAAGGATGCCGTCAGGCCCGAGGACCCGGCGATCTGCACGCCGGGCGTGTCCGCAAAGGACGGCTGCTGCGCGGCGATGGTGCCGACCTGGATCGCCGCGTTCGCCGTCACGAGGCCAGCGATCGCGAGGCTCGCCGGGAACGGGTAGTCAGCGAGGGCGCGGGCAGCTCCGGCCGCGCCGCTGACCGCTGCCTGCGCGATGGACACGGCCTGGTATGCGCGGAACGCCTCGAGGGCCGCCGCCTTGTCGGTCTCGGCCGTCTGGGCCGCGTAGCCCTGCAGGGCGCGCGCCGTGGTGCTTGCCAGCGCCATGGACGCCGCGCCGATCGCGCGCTGCATCGCGAGGCGCTCGGCGGCGTGGGCCCGGTCCTCGGCGGCCTGTTGGTCGGCCAGGCGCTTGCGGGTCGCGGCCACTCTCTCGGCGATCCGGACCTGCTCGGCGGCGAGCTCCCGATCGGTCTCGGCCTGGACCGCGGCGCGTGCGGCCTCGGCGGCGGCGTAGTCCCCGCTCACTCGCTCGAGCTCCGCGATCTGCGCGATCTGCCGGCGGTGCTCCTCGGTGATCCGCTCCTGCCCGTCCAGGACGGCCAGGGATGCCGCGGCTTGGATGCTCCCGAGCTCGGCGGACGCCCCGGCCTGCTCGCGGGCGATGCGGGCGGCCTCGCGGGCGGCGGCGGCCTCACCCTTCGCGGCGGCGGCGTTCGCGGTCCGCGCGGCGGCGGCGGCTTCCTTCCGATCCCGCAGGATCGTCTCCGCGTCGGCCTCTTCGCGGAGGACCTCGGCGATCAGCGCGGAGTCCTTGAGGGCCTCGCGCGCGGTCGCGCTCGCCCCCTGCGCGATGCGGTCGCGCTGGATCTGGGCCTGCGCCAGTTCCCTGTCCGCCCGGCGGTGCTCCTCGACGGTCTCGGCGGCCTCCTTGTGCGCTCGGGCCTGCGCCACGATGGCGTCGCCGGCCTCGACCTGCGCGCGGGCGGACGCCTGGATCTGCTTGTCGCGCGCCGCCTGGGCCGCGCCGATCTCGTCGTAGGTCCCGAGGGTCCGGCGCAGCTCGAGGTCGACGTCTGCGACCACGGACCGGAGCCCCTCGTGTGCCTTGCCGAGGGTGCCCGAGACCTCGGCCGCCGCCTTCATGCGGTCCTCGGCTTCCTCGAGGTCCGCGGAAAGCGACACGTAGGCCGCGCCGAGGGCCAGGACGAACGGCGCGACGCCGAGCGCGATCGGCCCGAGGCTCGCGAGCGACAGGCCCAGCCGGCCGGCCACACGCCCGAGGCTGTCCATGTTGCTCTGCACGACCTGGAGCCCCTGCTGAGCAAACACGGTCGACGCCGACGTGCCGGCGGCGAGCTGGGACGCCACGTCCGGCAGCTGCAGGGCGACCGACT
>Ga0316207_10002596_pt1 | contig 18201 bp, 21 predicted proteins | sample 6weekpyrite_MG_FD_204943 | JGI IMG/M metagenome (GOLD analysis project Ga0316207, IMG submission 204943) | Microbial mat bacterial communities from mineral coupon in-situ incubated in ocean water Damariscotta River, Maine, United States -... | ecosystem: Environmental > Aquatic > Marine >...
ACCAGGGCCTGGGCGTTCATTTTCCCGTTACGGGTTTGTAGACAATAGAGTATGCCTTTCTCTATGGTGTACTCATAGTCCTGCACTTCTTTATAATGTGACTCCAGTTTATTTCGTAGTTCAACGAGTTGTTCATACAGTGCCGGCATTTCACTGGCCATTTCCTGCACCGGCTTGGGTGTACGAATTCCCGCAACCACATCTTCACCCTGGGCATTCACCAGGTACTCACCGTACATTACATTCTCACCGGTCCCCGGGTTACGGGTAAAGCCAACACCGGTGGCACTATCATCACCCATATTTCCGAAGACCATGGTGACCACATTCACCGCCGTACCATTGGCCATATCGGGGGTAATATTAAACTCGCGCCGGTAATCAACCGCACGCTTTCCAGCCCAGGAACCGAACACCGCCTTAACCGCCACATTCAGTTGCTCATACACATCTTCTGGAAAGGGTTTGCCCGTGTGTTCGAGTACCACGTCAAGAAAGCGTTCGCTGATTTCTTTAAGGTGCGAGGCGGTCAGCCCCACATCGGCCCCCACACCTTCGCGTGCCTTGATAGAATCAAAAACCTTATCGAATTTTTCATCTGGTACACCAAGAGCGACTTTACCAAACAGTTGAATAAAACGACGATAGGCATCATAACTAAAACGTTCATTACTGGTTTGCTTAATCAGGCCCTGCAAGGTGCGCCTGTTTAAACCCAGGTTCAAAATAGTATCCATCATGCCCGGCATGGATAGTGCTGAGCCGGAACGCACTGAAACCAGGAGTGGATTGTCGAGATCACCAAACCCCTTAGCGGTCTCTTTTTCCAGTCGCACCATCTGTTCCCTCACTTCATCCATGAGACCAGGTTGAAGTTCGTTTTCTGAAGAGTCGAGATAGCTTAAACAGGCTTCGGTACTGATAACAAAACCGGCGGGGACATTCAGCCCAATCTGAGTCATCTCACAAAGATTGGCGCCCTTTCCACCCAACAGTTTTTTGTTTTTACCGTCACCTTCAGAAAAAGAAAAGACATACTGTTTGCTCATTTGATAATCACCTTCTATTTTTAAACTTTACATAGGTACCACGTTCATAAATACTACGTTATTGTAGTGGGGGCTACCAGTGACTTATGCGACTTAGTAAAGTTGATATAAATTGAAGCAGGCGAGGATGAGCACGTGTTTAAAGAAAGAAACATAATTTATCTGCGATATTCTTTATTAATTTCTCTATTTACTATGGTTAACTCGGTCATGGCAGACCAGTGGTTTAGAGGAAACACCCACGCCCACACAACTCTTAGCGGTCACGCTGATTCCTCACCAGAGAAAGTTGCAAATGGTACCATGACAATGGTTATCATTTTCTTGTTTTAAGTGAGCACAATCAGTTTATAAACCCTGATAATGTTAATCTCCCTGAAAACAAGCGCAATGACTTCATCTTAATTCCAGGAGAAGAGATTACGGGTGAGAAAGTCATTCACACAACAGCGATGAACATTAAAAACCTTACACCCTGGAATTACAATAATGAAGAAAAATCCGCGATAATTCAAAACCACGTAAATGAGACAGTAAAAGCAGGTGGACAGGCAATACTAAACCACCCTAACTTCCACTATGCAGTATCTGTTAAAGATATACTCCCTGTAAAAAATCTTTACCTGTTTGAACTGTTTAACGGGCATCCAGCAGTTCATAACTTTGGGGATCCTGAACACCCTTCCACAGAGTTCATGTGGGACCAGTTACTAACTCAGGGCATGCAAATTTATGGTGTATCATCTGATGATGCTCATTATTTCAAGGAAATTGCACATAACAGGTCAAACCCGGGGCGAGGCTGGGTGATGGTTAAAGCCTCTAAACTTGATTCTGATGAAATATTGAAAGCCATGTTAGATGGAGAATTCTATAGCAGTAATGGCGTTTTTCTAAAAACTTATGACAGGAATCATAAAACATATACCATAGAAATAGATGATATAAAAACACAACAAATACTGTCTTCAGCAGTAATAAATGGAAATAAGTCAGCTGGAGTTGAAAGCGGATATACAATTGAATTTATTGGTCAGAATGGTAATCTATTAAAAAAAGTAAAAGGCTTATCAGGCACCTATAAAACAAATAAAAGCAACTTATATGTACGCGCGAAAGTAACTTTTACCCGCAAACGCAATAATAATTATGAAGAATTCTACGCATGGGGTCAGCCTGTTTTTAATAATAAATAAAAAGCTGACTAAATTTTTCCTCACCTGTTATTCAAGCGCAGCATTCAACACAATGTCAGTTTTTGTATATTAGAATTTCACTAGCTTAAGACAACGGCTATTTCAACTATTGTAAATTAGATAGACAATTTTTTATGAATGACTAAACTTAGTATCACACAAGAAAACACAGAATGACTACTATGATAAAAATAACATCATCAGCCTGTATCAATGCGAATATAGAAGACACATGGACAGTATTATCAGAGGTTGACAACATTTACATGTGGTCTGAACCTGTAGAAAAATCATTTTGTAGTGGCAAGATTACCAGGGGCATTGGCACTGAGCGAACCTGTATTCTCAAAGGAAACATTACCATTAATGAAAAGTGGGTCGACTGGAATGAAGGTAAATCCTTTACATATATTGGTTACAATTTACCTTTAGTTAGATTTGCTAAAAACACCTGGACAGTGATTTCAGAGAATCATAAAACGCTACTAACTTCACAGGCTGAAATTGAAGTTAAAGGTGGTTTTATTGGCATCGTATTCGAACCGATATTGCATCTTATGACACGACGAATGGGAGCAAACGCCATGGCAGCATTTAAGTACCTTGTTGAAGAAGGGAAACCATACAAAGGTAAACACTCATCTTTAGCAAGGGCACCATTTACATGCTAAGCCCATATATAGTTTATGAAAGGCACTTATCACTAACATTTACAAATAATTATAAATGCAATTATTACTGTCAACACCATGTATATCACTGACACCCTATACGCAATAGAGTCATTAAAACCATCCCACGTTTATTGGCAACTGAATCGGTTTTTTTCTTTATTTTTTTATACTCATTGATATCGACACCATCAAGAATTGCGCCTTTAGGAAAACGCCCTAATCTTTAATAGGGAAAATTCCTATTTTTTAATTTTGCATCATTTTTATGCCTGTTTCGCCCTAACAGGGAAAATGACCTATTGAGTGATTAGCGATGAAAACCTAACCTTACTGTCACAAAAATTATGAACAGGTTCAGGTTGCTTAAGATATGAGTTTATTTAAAACGAGATTAATTTTTATACTTCTTTCTACATTAGTGTCACAAACAGTTCTTGCTGCCTATGTATTTACTGCGCCACCTCGCGAATCTATCAGTAAAGGAAAAAAAGTATACAGGCCCATTGCTGAGTTTCTAACAAGAGTCACGGGTGAACATTTTGTATATAAGCAACAGAACACATGGGATGAATATGTTGCTGGTATGAAAAAGCAGAAATATGACCTGGTATTTGATGGACCCCACTTTGTTGACTGGCGAATTCAGAATATTGAACATAGTGCCATTCTTAAAATACCCCATGTTTTACAATGGCGAATTATTGTAAGCCAGGACAAATCATCTATTACCAAAATTCAGGACCTTGTGGGCATGACAATCTGCGCTCCTGGATCACCAAATTTTGGCACGCTTAATCTATTTAGTCACTTTAAGGATGAAAACAAACAACCGATACATGTAGAGGTAAAAGGATGGAATAATGTCTATGATGGCGTAAAAAACGGTAAGTGTGTTGCTGGCGTCTTACCCAAAAAAAATCACCTGATGTATGATGAACAAAACAAATATACTCGCGCTATACACACCCATTTACCCTATCCAAACCAGGCATTTACTGCCGGAAAACGTATTCCTGATGGCCTGAGGGAAAAAATAAGAAAAGCTTTACTGACAGATCAAGGCCAGAAAGCAATGCAAAATCTTCGCGTACGATATACTAATGGATCTAAACTGGTTTCTGCAGAGGATGAAGAATTTGACAGCATTCATGCCTTACTTATCAAAGCTAAAAATTTTAGTCAGGCAAATACTAAAGACAAAATATCTCACTTACTCGTTAGAAAATAAATTCACCTCTTATCTATGGTTATACGTTAAAGTAGTTAAAGGAAAAAAACCTGATAATACATCATGTATAGTTCACTTATGATATTTAAAATAGAGCATGATATTTTGAACATTACTTTTCAAGCAGAAAACTAAACTGAGTTAATGCTGACGGTTTCTAAAATTTTATTCGGAACATAAAACCAGCAGTGCATTGACTATTCAGATATTATGCATCGCTATGACCTGTCTAAGCTATAATACCTATGATTTAGATCGACCTTCAAATAAATCAATTTTTTCTTTCAGGACTTCCAGTAAAAATTCTGTAAAAGCTCGAACTCGAGCAGTTCGCCTCAGGTCTGGGTGGGACAATACCCACAGTTCTGCATTCAGGTCTTCAGGTGGTTTAATAATTTGCTGAAGGCGCTGATCTGGATCCGCCAGAAAGCAGGGCAATGGGGCAACCCCCTGCCCTCGCTTTACTGCCTCAAGAAGTGCTAGAAAAGAATTGCTCCTAAATGCGATATGCGCTTCTGGGTGTTGCCTTTTCAGCCATTTACCTGCGGGTAAATGAACCAGCTCATCATCTGGCATTAACCACGAATAAGCCTCACCCTGCCGGTTCTTTAAGTACTCTGTTGATGCATATATGCTGGTTGCGAGTCCGCAAATTCTCCTGCCTATCATGGTTTCTGGTGGTGATGTGGTAACACGAATCGCTACATCTGTTTCACGTTGCCCCAGGTTTAAATAATTTCCTGCGATAGAAAACTCAAGCCGTATATCGGGGTACTGTTTTGTAAACCCGGACATATGGGGCATTAAAATCTTTATAGCTAGTGCATCTGGTGCCGTAACTCTTAGCACCCCTGACAGCCTTAAATCCTTCCCTATGAGTTTGTGTGACAGGCTGAGAACTTCATTCTCTATTCGCTCACCTGCCAGCAAGATGGCTTCACCCGCTTCTGTCATGACATAACCACTGGAAAGCCGCTCAAATAAACGTACTCCTAGCAAATCTTCCAGAGCTCCGATACGGCGAAAAACAGTCGAGTGATTAACCCCCAGTTTTCGTGCCGCAGCTGACAAACTGCCCTCCTGGCATACAGCCAGAACAGTTCTCAGGTCATTCCAGTCCAGGGGCTGTGCATTCATGCAAGCTTATCTTTCCTTTATTGCTAATTATCTTGTGAAAAAAAACAGCTTAACATAGCAAAACAAAACATCAAAACAGGAGTACCACCATGTCATTTCTAAGTTATACCCGAGATTTTCACAACAATTTACTTATGTTTTTACTGCGTGACCACAAACGTTACATGCCAATTGTCACGTTTTTTGAGACCATGACCCAGAATTTATCTGAGCTTAGCTGGAGCGAAACCGAACTCATTGCCACTGAAGTCAGTAAAATCAACCAGTCTGGTTTTTGTAGTGGTCTACGCAGCGGTATGACTAAGGCGCTTAATGCTGATGCCAGTGAACTGAAAAATACAAAACTTGCAACGGCATTAGCTTTCGCATTAAAAATCAACCAAAACCCTAATGACATCACACAAATAGATATAGATGAAGTTATTGATGCGGGCTGGAGTGAACAGACTGTTGAAGATATCGTTGGCCTGGTCGCTATTCAGTCGCTCTACAATATTATTAGCAACGGCCTTGGCTTTAGACAATTACCTGAAGGAGAATTTATAGAAATTGCAAATGATACGGTTAACAAAGGAGGTTACACAGCTTCCTTTAAACAGTATATTAACCTCATGAACAATGAAAGCTGAGAAAATACTCAACTCTCTGGTTATGGCAATTCACATGTGCTTTTCCATGTCAGCGATTATCACAATGCTACACACGGGACTTGATGATGGTTTTATACAGCGCTGGCTGTATGCATTTTATATTTCAGTCCCTTTTGTATTTCTGGCCTTATTAATATTTAAACCCTTTGCCACAATTACTACCCGAAAAATAATGTGCGGGCAATATGCCACCACATATCATTTATGTAAATCACTGCTGCTGATCATAAGAAAGTAATTTAAAGTAACGAAGATACTCACATGACTAATTTTTTATTATATGATGATTACTTATTACCTCACGGGTATTTAAATTCAAGCTAGTATCGTACAATAATTTTTTCGGAGCTAACTAATTTTTTATATGCTTAAAAAAATAACCACCTACCCTCTTTGTTTAATTTTAGCTTGCATGACTGTATTACCTGCATATGCCAAAAACCTCCCCATAATAACTCATATCAATGAACAGGACATTAAAAATAATTACCCAGATGCCAAGATTATTCATGTTGATGAAAATGATTACCCATTACTTGCTGAAAATTTACGCAAAGAAGGCTACACACAGGAGACCGGGAATACGTCATCAGACGATTGTAATAACTCCCAAAACAGCTCGTCACCTGACACCGATACAACTTTAAATGCGATTGTAGACGTAAGTGATAGTGTTTTAAGGTCAGGCAATAATAGTGGAAGTGGTAATAGTGCCGTTATTGTCTTTGTAATTATAGGTACCATTTTAGTTGTTGTCTGGGCCCTGTATGTTTTTAAATATCTTTATGATCTTGCAACAGGATTTAAACCCTGTGAGGCATGGTATGAGTTTACCTTTTCCGCAAGTACAATCTCCAGTACACAGGATGAGCATATAGATTTTAATGGCTTGCGCTTTATGACCGGTTTTCGTGATAACAATACTGATGTGGGTATAGCCGCTGAATTTGGCAATGCAGACATTTTATTAACTGAAATTGAATCTCTTAATTTAAATGGCTACTACTGGATGCTCGGCCCCATGTTAAGATGGCGATTATCAAGCGGAATTAATCCACATTATTTCCAAATAAATTTTATGGGCGGCACAACTGAGCATGATGAAACAGGCGTAATTGCAAAGGCCACTCTAGGTTTACGATTTGGTATTGGTAAATACATTCATATTGGTTTCAGTTGGGGAGCCATGAATATCAACCTGAGCGAAGATCAGGGGATAATAACAGAACGGGATCAATATCATTATTTATATGGTGTAAATACCGGCATTAGATTTTAAAACAGCAATCCATTATTCTAATTAGATTATTTCAACACACTCCAGACGAATACCACTTGGCTCTCTCCACTCACACCATTTATAGTTTTTATATTTAAAAAAATCAACTTTTCCCACTTCGTAATTAGTCACTCCCTTTGTCTTCAGGGTTTCGATAATTTCATCAAGAAACGCTACTTCAAACGAAATATGCTGTTTAGAGATAAACGCATTTTCATCCCCACTCTCACTCAGGAAAAAGTGCACACTATCTGGCTCAACAATTAACGTAGTTTGCTCATATTCCCTGGGGTACAAATAAATCCAGATATATTTTCGTAATATGACTTTGTCTCTGATATTAAACGCACCCATAAAGAAACATAGTCAATTGTTTTAGCTTTGATCATTTACTTCCCCCTGATTACTTTTCAGGTAATTACATGCGATTGTTTACATATTTTGCAGGTAACTACTTATCTCTTTCTTAACTTCATCCGGGTTTATTGCACCTGGCCACTTCCTGGGTATTTTTTCCAGAAGCACCCACAAAAATCAGAAGGCATACCAGCATTTCAGGTCTTACCGTATTAAAACTACCCCAAATTAAATTATTTTACTTATCAGGTTTATACTGACTTTAACACTACACCTGGCTTAATTAATCTCGCCATGTAGCATATTTTTTACTCGCTCAATCATATCCAGCCTACTGTAGGGCTTATAGAGAATTTTCTTATGCAGCACCTGATTTTCCTTAACCTGGTCACTATAACCACTTACCAGCTGTATTTTCACCTGTGGGTATAATTCATTTACCTTTTCCACCAGATCAAAACCACTCATACCGGGCATTTTTATATCTGAAATCATTAAATCCACATGAACCGATTCAAGAATTTCAAGCGCCCGCGAACCGCTGCTGGCCTCTAGCAATCTGTAGCCTTCTTCTGATAACATGTCATTAAGTGTCTGACACAATGCGGCTTCATCATCAACTATCAGTATTGTTTCATGGCCTGTTGTACTCATAGTTTAATTTACCTTTTAGCTTTTGCTTCTCGTAGTTGACAAGCGAAAGATATCACCTTAGTTTAGATTCAGGTTTGATTTTCTTTGATAAATTGTGAATACAAAACAAATAATAAATAAAAAAACACTGATTCCACCAACTGAGCCACCACCAGATTCAGCTTTAACTAACCTCCCCTGGGATGATAAAACATAACTTGTGCCATCATCAGTAACACATTCATTTTCTGAGACTATGCAGTTTTGGCCATCGATAGTTTCAAGCTCAAAACCATCAAATCTTGATAGATTGACCACTGTTTGTGTACTAAGAAGAGATTCGTCAAACTGTAGCTCCTGATTAGAAACGATTCTTGAAATTTCAGCATCCAGATCAACCACTGCAATTAGTTGACCAGAGCTGCTTACTGTGACTTCATCATTTATAATCCCAGTATGTTGATTTGAATTAATTCTAATCCAGGCCAAATCATCGCTAGTTAATGATAAAACTTCATTCGTTGAAATTTGTACAATCGTAGTATTTATATTATCAAAAGAAGTATCAACGGATGTGCCAAGCTGCTGACTTTCAGGCGTTGAATTAATAAAGCCTGAAACTGATGGTAATGAGCCTAATTCCTGTACCTCGCCAAACGAATTCACATCTGATAAATTGATATCAGTAAATACATCACCATTATTGAGTGAAATTTGAGCATCAGTATTTAGAGTGCCTGATGAGTTAATACTTCCAAACACTAGTATTGTTGTTCCACCCCCCCCAGTTGTTGAGATATTTAGGGACGTCGTGTTTATATTTCCTTCAGAGCCCAACTCAAGCACCCCCCCCTTACCAAATGTAATACTCTCACCGGCAGATAAGCTAAGTTCACCCCCATTAGAATAATTCGTATTTGCTGGCTGAACTGAAGAATTTATTGTTCCGGCTTCGCCTAAATCGAGCAAACCATTTTGGCTAAAAGTAAGTGTTAGTGGCTCAGTCGCATCCATGCTTCCACCTTCGGGAAAGGATATCAATAAATTACAGGAGGGATCACACCAGTTTTGAGCATGAGCCTGATTAATGGATAAGAGAAATAACAGGAAGAAGAAAAGGTGTTTCATTTAAGGTCCTTTTAATTTCGTGCCCCACAGTGTAACAGATCAAAGCCCCGGTTAAGCCCCCCAGAAACAAAAAGTAACAGAAAGCTATTCATCACAGCCCATGGTATATTTCAACCCATAAACAGGTCAGGACTTTGCTTGATGCTTTTTTGCCTGCTGAGTATTTTTTAATCGATTATTTAAAAAAAATAACCAAGGGATAGAATAATGAATAAAAAAACAAGCTTGATGTTACTGTGTTTCTTTTCATCAATTTTTGCCGTCGAAGCAGCAGAAATTGTGATTTCTGCTGGGGATGTGGGCACCAGTAGCACTGGAGACTGGTATGCAGCAACAGGTGCAAGCATGCCATATAATGGAAACCAGGGAGTTTATACACAGGCGGGAGGAGCCATAGAAACCTATACTTTTTCAACCCTTATACCTGAAACCACTCTGTACACAGTGGAGGTATATAACTCATGTTACACACCCCGTAGCCATCAGGTAATTCATCAAATTATGAGTACCGGGATTAGCGATACGCATATTGTCGAACAGGATTGTGTAGACGATCCTTTTGTGGGGCAGTGGCGCCCCCTGGGACGTTATAATTTTACAGCCGGTTCTACCGCCTCCCTGGTCATCGATACAACCAACAGTAACAATGTTTATATAGGTGCTACAGCTGTACGATTTGTATATAACGCAACAACCACCAATACTTTGCCAACTATTTCAACAGCCAGCACTCAACTAACCGTTAACGAAGGTGCACTGGTTCAGCTTAATGCCAGTGCTCAGGATGCGGAAGATGGCGATATAACGGCCAACCTGCAATGGAGCGCACTGGGACAGAGTGGCAGTGGTGCCAACTTTTCTGTTGTTGCAGGCAATAGTAATTTTGCGATAAATATTTCCGTGTTAGATTCTAATGGCGCAAGTGCATCACAAACAGTGGATGTAATCGTCCAGACGACCCCTGCGCCACCGCAAAACACACCTGTGCTATATGATTTTAACTGCACCTCCCCCCTGCAACCCCTTGTTGGTTTTACCACCAACAATGCCAGCGCCCTGCCCAATGTTGGTATGCGCTGTGGTCGCTATACTGCTGAATTAACCGATAACACCAATGATGTAACTTTGCACTTTAATGATCGCCAGGGGCGTTTTGATGGCGTGCTATTAAATTTTCCCTTCCGGGTAATTGCCAGGAATCTGGGAATAGCGCCAATGAATGAGCCCTTGCTTGCACACCAGTTTGCGGGAAATGCTTATAATTTTGTTGGCCTACAGGTACATCAACAGGATTTAAACAGTTTAAACTCTGCCCATGTAGTTGTGGGGCAAAGGGGCGGCACTCTTAATACAATAGAAGGCAAGATGACACTGAATGGTAGCTCAGTCGTTACAGATATTGGCGATAATGCTCTACCAGCCGGACGTGCTGATTTAATGATTGTCGGACAGGTCGATGGCACACTTCTGGTGTACTGGCAGCAGCCTAATAACAGCGGTAACCCGAGTAATGACAACTGGATTGCCTATCAGGATTATACTTCTAATCCACCAGGTACATTACCCGGGTCACTTCCTGACTGGGGCGGCAACAGTGTCTACATCGGCCTGATCACCTATGCACAGGGCACTAATGGTGTTCCGTTTATGGGAGTAATGGATAGCTTTGAAGTTGTTGAGTAGGATTAAGCAATTGTATAAGCAGATTTGTAAGATGACAGGGATGCCCGACTTTTACTTATGCTCTGATAATTTCATTAAATATATATGCATTCACTATCACTGCAATCCCGTTAACCACTAGAGACATGAATTTGGGGGCACCTGCCTAAGACCGTCACCCGCATGGACGCGGGTGTCGAGCCACCAGGGAGGGTTTTACGGCGTGCCCTGTGATTATATGGCGGCAGGTGCCCCCAATTCATGTCTCGAACAGGATGAAATGAGAGTTAGTCTAGCAACAATACACTTTAAACAATTAATCATTTCTGCTAACGGTACTGCAGTGATTCACTATCTAAGTTGTACTTATGCACTTAAAAACATTAATGTATACGGATTAAATAACAACTTATCGAATGGAGCGAGTTTCTGAACATTAGCACATATTCTCTAAAATCACGCTTTCAAAATTTGCTTACTCCTTTATTGAACTGGTCTATTCGTAGACAGTTCTCTCCAAACCAGGTGACTCTGTTTAGCTGTTTTTTATGCCTTGTTTATGCGAGCACATTTTTTTTGCAGGAGACAATATTTTTCACCCTGCTCTGCATGCCGGCATTTTTGTTTCTACGAATGGTACTTAATGCTTTAGATGGAATGATAGCCAACGAAACGAACTGCAAATCTGCCATGGGCTCAGTATTAAATGAACTATGCGATGTAGTTTCTGATCTCGCCCTGTTCAGTGCGTTTGCCCTGATTCTTCCCATATCTTTATGGATATGGTGGCTGCTAATTATATTATGTTTAATGTCCGAATTTATCGCCCTGGCTGTTTATCAGGCAAGCGGTATTCGACCTTACTCAGGGCCACTAGGCAAGAGCGATCGAGCTTTATTTCTTGGTCTATTAGCTATCTTGCTACTCTTTTTTCCCGACGTAGTTAATCTTTATTATACTTACCTGGCTACTGGAATTGCACTTGCTGTTCTAACTATCTGGAATCGATTAAAAATCGTGACTCTACATCAGGTTTAATGCTAACTATTTCTTTACTAATTTTTTCTACACTGTTATTGGTAACCCTGGTTATTGAATATCAGTATACTTTAAATAAAACTGTAGAAATCAATAATAACCGAATACGTGTTCGTACCTGGTGGCTTATCTGCGCAATTTGTATACCGGTATTAATTACCGGAGGATGGGTGATTACATTATTCATTTATGTGCTCATATATTGGTCTGCCATTGAATTTTCAAGACTACTAAATGTTCGTATAAATAGTCTCTCAATTTTATTTTTTACATCAGCTCTCCTAACATATCACTTCACCAGCTTTATATATAAAGATTCATTATCCATATTTTATTACACACCCTTACTGTTTTTTCTAGCTTCGGTAACAATCCCAAACTGGCTTCCACGTATTACTTCCCTCAGAGCAATACTGGTGCTAATGCTATGCATCTCATCTATTTTCTCTATTGACCTTATCAGGCTGCAATGCGAAACACTCAAACTCGATGCGGGACTGCTAATTTTATTTTTATTTTTTATCACCGCATCAAATGATATTTTCCAGTATTTTTCTGGAAAAAAATACGGTTGTCACCCCCTCGCACTAAATTTAAGCCCGCATAAAACCTGGGAGGGAGCCCTGGGTGGTTTAGTACTAACGACGATAACCAGCATGCTTACACTGCCATATATCATTGAAGTTAGCGGGCTAACAGCTGCACGTACAGGCTTCGTTATTTCTATTCTTGGTATAGCTGGGGATTTGAATATTTCTTATTTAAAGCGTAGAGCGAATGCAAAAGACTCAGGCACCTCACTTCCAGGGCACGGCGGTTTACTTGACCGTATAGATAGCTTAATCTTTACCGCACCGGGATTCGGTCTTTGTTTAGACCTGGTATTCATAAGTTAAAACATCAGGAGACAGATTTGGCACAATGGAAAGAAGCAAGGTTTCGCACTACAGATGGTTTAATTTTATTCTATCGATATAAAGAGCCAGCCCAGAAAACGAATAACACTCTATTATTCCTGCATCGAGGACACGAACATTCAGCTCGAATTATACCCTTTGCAGACAGCATTTCCGAAGATGACTACTGGTGTTTTGGCCTTGATCTCAGGGGGCATGGCCATTCGGAAGGAGAAAGAGCCTGGGCTGAAAATTTTAATGTCTGGGTAAAAGACCTGAACAGTTTTACAGGGCATATTAAACATAAATTTGGCTTAGCGGCTAAAGACAGCATATTGATTGCTAATAGCGTTGGCTCAGTCATAGCACTTAGCTGGATATTAAACTATGGCCCAAATCTGAAAGGCTGCATCCTGGGAGCACCTGCTTTCTCGATTAAGCTCTACATTCCTTTGGCTCTTCCAGCTTTAAGACTGGCCAGTAAATTTTCAGATAAACTATTTGTCACCAGCTATGTTCGCTCTCATTTACTGACTCGAAACACAGCAGAAGCAAGGGCCTATGATAGTGACACATTGATTACAAAAAAAATTGGCGTGAACATCCTGGTCACATTATTTGACACTGTAAAAAATTGTTTCAAGCGACTTAAAGACTTTGAAACACCGGTTTTATTATTTACTGCTGAAAATGATTACATCGTTGATAATAAACTACACACTACTTTTATTAACGAAATATCAAGCTTGAAAAAGCAACATATCTTACTAAGCAAATTTCGACATGCTATTTTTCATGAAAAAGACCAGCATGAGCTCATCACTTCCTGTCGCCAGTTTATTGACAAACAATTTCAGGACATGGAAATGCACTTACCGGCGGTCATCCCTGAACCCCGTGCACATACTGTTTCTGAACACCAGAAATTAACAGAGAAAGGCTCTTCAATTGAACAGCTTTATTATGGCAGTTACCGTTTACTACTCAAAAACATTGGTAAATTAAGTAACGGCATCTCACTTGGATTAGAATATGGCTTTGATTCAGGAGTCTCACTGGATTATGTTTATTGCAATCAAAGCACTGGAAGTAACACTCTAGGCAAAATTTTAGATCGGGTTTATTTAAATTCAACAGGCTGGAGAGGAATACGCAACCGCAAGAAAAACCTTAAAAGTACACTTAGTGGCATTTTAAAACTCCTTAATAATCGCGACATCAAACCTGTTGTACTTGATATTGCATCTGGCCCTGGACGTTATTTATTCGAAATACAAAAGGAAGTCAATTTTCCAGTTAAACTTCTATTAAATGACAGTGACAGTAATTCCCTGGATCGTGCAAAAAAAATCGCCAAAGAATTTAATTCTACGGATGCATCTTTCACTAATCGAAACGCCTTTACAATTAGTGCAGATTTACCTGAAAATAACCAGCAACCAAATATTATTATTGTGTCGGGCCTGATTGAGTTATACGATAACAACCAACAGGTTCATCAGCTTATCAAACAACTATATAAATTAATTAGTAACGGGGGCTATTTAATCTACACGGGACAACCCTGGCACCCCCAACTGAAAATTATAGGGCGCGTATTAAATAACCGAAATGGTCAAAGATGGACTATGCGCCGTAGAATTCAGCATGAAATGGATATGTTAGTCGAATCAACCGGCTTTAGTAAGTTAAACACCGCGTCAGATGAGCATGGCATTTTCACCGTCTCCTGCGCACAAAAAACTTGATGAGGAAATATAGATGTCAGTAGAAAATGATCAGCAAACAGTTGAGCGTGATAAACTGCGTGAACTTCAGGGTGTTTTTGAAAAAGCAGTTAAAGATAATACAATTGAAAACATGAGGCCATTCATTCATCCCGAGTTTTCTTTTGTTTCTTTCACCGATAAATCTTTTGATGATTTTGACTCATTCAAACAACAATGGGATCTTACCCGTAAAGAAATGGTTGGTTCAGGACATTTTTCAACCCAGTTAAATCCGGCACCCACTTTATTCATAGATGACATCGCCATTGCCCATGGCAATGCAAAAAACTCCCTGCTCAATACCAGGGGACAAAGTTTTAACTTTACTAATAACTGGACTGTTATTTTCAAGCGTCTTGATGGCGAGTGGAAAGTATTGCGTGCGCATAACAGCTTAGACCCCTTTTCCAATCCAATGCTGGTAAACGGTGTTAAACAAAAAATAATCAAATACAGTTTATTATCATTTTCAGGCGGGATTCTCCTGTGCTCAATACTCAGCTACCTTTTTCTGGGATAAACTTTATTAGTGCATTAATTTGCAGCATAATTGTAAGCGCAGTGTTTCTCAGGATGAGTTTCGCCTACACAAAAAAACGCGCTAAACGGCTATATTCGCGGGGCAAAAAACAGGCTCCTTCTATAAGCTCATTTCGCAATTTAAGCAAAATACTCTTCATATCGAGTATGTTATTGACATTATCAAGTTACTGGATATCAGCAACCCTGCTTTTACAAATAAAGCCCATCCCGCTAATACAAATATTCGGCGCAGGCATTGTATTGTATGGCTACCTTCGTCTTGAGCACGCTTTTTCAAACCTTGGAAACAATTATTCTCCTCTGTTTGAAGCCTATTTACCTTTTGAGCTAATAACACAAGGTGCTTATCGTGTGATCCGCCATCCAGTTTATCTCTATAATCTTTTTGTCAGTTTTGGTTTAGCTGTTTCCAGTGGCTCAGGCCTGGTCGCTATGAATGCGATCATTGGCTTAATTTTTATTCTTAAAACAATTCATTTAGAAGAGGATTATCTAACTAAAAATTTCCCCGATTACAATAATTATAAAAAACAGACATGGCGCCTAATTCCCCATGTCTATTAATAAAACTGACTTAAAACCAAGATAAGTTTATCTTTTACATTTGGCATTTACATGGGTTTGAATATTAGAGACATATTATTATGTATAAACGTTTAAAAAATATACCATCTATTTTTTTAGTATCTGCAAGTATTATTTTATTAGCCGCATGCTCTCCTCACCCGGCTGCCGGCACCTGGGGGTCAGGTAGCGATAATGAAGCGCACTTTACAAAAATAGTTGTTCACTTTGAACCCCGTGCTGAAATTTATACCTCTGATAAAAACAGCACTGACTTACATTGTAGCTGGTCTGCTAGCAGCAAAAAGAGTATTAAACTTGAATGTCTTGGTTCTGATGATCAAAAAATACCAGACATATACCAGTTAAATATTACTAATAAAAACTCCTCCGAACTAATATTTAAAGGAAAAATTATCGCAAGCTTTACCCGGCTAGAGGAATGATTAACTTAAGAGAATGTCTTTTGAACTTTCAAATTGCTGCTGAGATTTTTCTAAAATTTTTGGCAGTAATGCTGGATCTAGTTTATTTTCCTGCCAGATAGAAACATCTATACCTTCTACTTCATCTTCTGGGTCTTGTAATAAATACCTGGTAACAAGTTCACTGGCCAGGCGAATTAACCAGGCACCGCTTTGTTCTTTCTCTGGTGCTTTCTGCGGAGTCAGCTGATATTGGACTGAAACACATATTTGTGGTGGTAGATTCCATTTTTTTAATAGACCACCACCTACTTCTGTGTGGTCATAACCTATTATGTCTTTTTCAACCTTAGCAATTTCAACTCTATCTGTTTTTTCTCGCTGTAAAACCTGTGCCATTTCTTCTGGCAATTTTAAATACATCAGTAATGAACCAATATCATGAAGTAAACCCGCAATAAAAAAGCGCTCAATTTCTGTTTCACGCTTAAACGCTGCAAGCACCCTTGCAGTTACCGCAATACCCAAACTTCGCTTCCAGAAATCCTCCATCGATACAAGTTCAGATGGGATACCTTCAAAGACATTCATCGCTGAAGCAGCAACCACCACGCTACGTAATTCTTTATGCCCAATTAATGCAACGGCCCGATAAACCGTATCAACTTTTGCAGTAAAACCGTAAAAAGGGCTATTAACCAGTTTTAACAAACGGGCGGTCAGGGCAGGATCTTCATTGATCACCTTGCCAATTTTAGTGGCCGTTGAATTAGGCTCATCCATAACCTCAAAGACTTTATAAACTATGGCTGGCAAACTGCCCAACTTACCACTGCGTTCGATTAGTTTTTCAAGACTAAGCAAAAGATCTGTTTCCTATTAATTAATAGTTCTTAAGAAATATTTAGATCATTTACGCATATATTGTTTAATATATCCAGGTTTCCGGTATTGAAAAAAATTTACATGCTCGGACCTAACAACAATTCTGTTAAGGTATTTTTCTACGTAAAACTCAGCTCGGGTTAGCGAGACATAATCGAGTCACCTTTTCCTTACACTAAAGTTTAGTCTAAGTTTTTGGTAATGTAACACCAGTTTGCCCCTGATATTTACCTGCCCGGTCTCCATAAGATGTTTCACACACCTCATCGGATTCAAAGAACAGCATTTGTGCAACCCCTTCATTAGCATATATTTTTGCAGGCAAGGGGGTGGTATTTGAAAATTCCAGGGTTACATGGCCTTCCCATTCCGGCTCCAGCGGTGTAACGTTTACAATTATACCGCAGCGGGCATAGGTTGATTTACCCAGGCAAACCGTCAGAACACTACGGGGAATTTTAAAATATTCGACTGTTCTGGCGAGTGCAAATGAGTTGGGGGGAATAATGCAAACATCAGATGTCACATCGACAAAACTGTTATCATCAAAGTCCTTAGGGTCAACGATGGCGGAATTTATATTGGTAAAAATTTTAAATTCATTAGCACACCGCACATCATAACCATAACTCGATGTGCCATAGGATATTAGTCGGTTATCCGCGTCATCATACCGCACCTGCCCCGACTCATAGGGTGTGATCATACCTTCATTTTCCGCCATGCGACGAATCCACTTATCTGACTTTATGCTCATTGCTTAGTTAATATCCAAAATTAATAGGTTTGTCATAAATTTGAGTTGCGCATTCTACCATGGCTTGTCCTTTAATGAATTACCCTGACCCGACTTGACATAACTAGACGACTGGTCTAGTATTTCCGTTATGTCTGCAACTAAAGAAAAAATAATTGAAACCGGCATCGAAGTCCTCCTTAAAAAAGGCTATAACGGTGCCGGTTTAAAAGAAATACTCGATACGGCCAGGGTACCCAAGGGGTCTTTCTATCACTTTTTCAAGAGCAAGGAAGATTTCTGTAAAGAGGCACTTAACCACTATTCGGATGAATTTACACCGATTTTACAA
>Ga0316207_10002597_pt1 | contig 18201 bp, 20 predicted proteins | sample 6weekpyrite_MG_FD_204943 | JGI IMG/M metagenome (GOLD analysis project Ga0316207, IMG submission 204943) | Microbial mat bacterial communities from mineral coupon in-situ incubated in ocean water Damariscotta River, Maine, United States -... | ecosystem: Environmental > Aquatic > Marine >...
GATGTAGACCCATATCGATATCAAAATTGAGTTCTATACCACTGGACTCATAAGCACGGTTATTGTTCTTGTAAGTTAAACCGATGGTATCAATATCACCATCCAGAATACCCTGTGCGGTAGCATCACCATTATTGGCATCATCAATCAGGCTGCCGCCGCCGGACAGTTTAAACCAGTTACGATTAAACTTGTTCTGGTAAAGCGTGGCCGTGGCATTCACGCTTTCACTCAGTTCATGGCTGTACACAAATTGAATACCGGTGTGGTCATTCACCATCTGGTCGATACTGGATAAACCATAACGGCGGTTCGGGTCTGCTGCAAAATCATTATCCGTTAAACCCACGTAAGTGCTATTGGAGATTTCATCTGAACGCTGCAGCTTTAACAGCGCACTTTGTTTTGGTCCCTGGCTTGATTCCCAGCGTAGCTTGGCGACATAGTCAGAAATATTGTATCCGCTATCACGGTTACTACGATCAATCTTCTTGAAGCCATCGCTGTTACGTTCAACGGCTTCAAGCAACCAGCCCCACTGACCTTCCGTACCCCCATAGTATGCATGTAAGTCACTGCTATTAAATGAGCCGGTGCTGAAGCTTGCCTCACCACTGTACGCCTGCGGAATGGGTGTTGATAACATGTTCACCACGCCGCCCGTAGTCTGAGGACCATAACGTAATAAAGGCGCACCTTTTAGTACTTCGATTGAAGACATACGTAAGATGGTGGGGAAATAATACGCCGCCGGGTTGGAGTAAGGGGCTGGTGCAATCATCACACCGTCTTCAAGCAGGGTGATTTTTTCACTGCGTTCACTGGTGGCCCCGCGAATACCGATATTGGGCCGTAGGCCGTTGCCTTCTTCTTCGAGTATGTAAACACCAGGAACGGTTTTTAGTAGCTGGTTAATATCACTGGCTACTTCGATTTCCATTTGCTCGTTATCAATGACTGCGCCTGAACCGGCGAGTTGCCTGGCGTCTTCACTGGTGCCAATAATCAGCATCTTGTCGAGCCTGGCTTCTTCTGCCTGCAATAAAACAGGACTCAATGTTAGTGTAATCGCGGTTGCCAGTAAGCCGGGTTTAAACAGTTTTTTACTGTCAAAATTTGTGGGATATTTCGGGGTGCATTTCATGCCAGTCTCCGTTTGTATTGTGAAAGATTTACAATAATGTTTGGGCTGGCTGGCTACATAGTGATGCTATGAGGCTGGCTGGCGGATTTATTTCCGGTTTTAATATCGGGGGTTTTAGCTGAATTATTTCGCTGAATTGATTCGCTGAATTGATTCGCTTGAATGCCTACTTGGTCAGAATCAGTTTACCGTTACTTGTGCGGCGCAAAATATACAGTTCTCCCATATGTTCAATATGCAAAGCCTGGGCACCGGCGAGTAGTGTTTCACTGCTAATGCGAGGTGGTGTGCTGGGCGAACGTGTCGTCGAATTATTTATAACTTTTTTCTCACTCATTTGATGTGGTCTCAGCCTGGGTAACAAAACCAATGCGTACAATGCCCGCACGTTGTGCCGCGGCCATACTTTGTGCGACCAGATCATAGGTCGCGTTACGATCTGCCTGTAAATGAATTTCCTGCTGCGGGTTTCGGCTCGCCAGTTCACGCAGTTTTGTTTCCAGCTCAGACAAACTCAGCTCAGTGTCATTCAGAAAAATCTGTTGATCGGCGCGAATGCTAAGTTGCAGTGCATGCTCATTGGCAGGTGTTGGCTCGCTGGATGCCTGGGGCATTTCTACTTTTACCGAGTGCGTAATTACCGGTGCAGTAATAATAAAAATCACTAGCAGCACCAGCATAATATCGACCAGAGGAATCACATTCATCTCCGCCATGGGGGCATCCTGTGAGGTTTCAAATCCACCAAATGCCATCAGGCGACCTCCCGTTCCTGCGTATTTTTACTGGCAGTATCTGCCAACTGATCAGGCGTATTGGCCAGGTCATTATTGAGCCCTGAGTGCATTAAAAATGCATGCAGGTCATGGGCAAAACCATCGAGCTCTTCCTGTAATGTGCGGTTCGCCCGCTGAAAGGCGTTATAGGCCAGCACCGCGGGGATAGCCGCAGCAAGCCCCGCAGCCGTTGCCACCAGGGCTTCACCCAATGGGCCTGCTACCATTTCCATACTGGCATTACCAGACTGCGCAATAGTGATCAACGCATGATAAATACCCCATACCGTGCCAAACAGTCCAATAAAGGGTGCGGTACTACCGATAGAGGCGAGCAAAGTCATACCCGCTGCGGTGCGTGAAGTTTCACGATTTATTCCGTTACGCAGGTTGCGCACCAGAAACTCATCCTGGTTACCCAGTCGCGGCCGTTGCTGAAATTGCTGCATACCGTTAAATGCCGCATCGGCCAGGCGTGCCAATGGTGCATGCTGGCTCTGTGATGCCTGCAGCCAGGCCTCATGGGGTGTCTGCGCATCCCAGAAGCGCTGTAAAAACTGACGATTATGACGGCGCCACTGATAGATCGCTGACGATTTCGAGAGAATCAGATACCAGGTCAATACTGACATCAGCAGCAAGCTGAGAAATACGCCGATTAAAACGCTGTCGCCTTCCTGAAAAACAATTGCAAGATTCATTTAACCTCCTAATGCGAATTCAAAAGGGACCACCACCCAGGCGGTCACTGTTTTTCCATTGTGCTGCGCAGGCACAAAGCGCCATTGCATCACCGCTCTAAGTGCAGCTTGATCCAGGCGCATGTGGCCGCTGCTCTGTTGTAAACTGACTTCCAGCGGCTCGCCATCTACTCCCACACGAACCCTCAGAAGCACTTCACCCTGTTCCTTCAAGCGTTGCGATAAACGCGGATAAACCGGCGGTGGGTTCTGCAGATAATCCGCCTGATACTGTGGCAGCTCTATCGGAGCCTCCATCTCTGGTGACGCTATTGGGTCCGTATTTTCTACTGGCTCATTTTCGGGTTCCGGTTTTGGCTCAACCGGCACCTGTGGCTTTGACTCCAGCTTTGGTTTTGGCTTTGATTCCGGCTCCGGCTTTGGTTTCGGTTTTAGCCTGTGTTCTGGTTCCGGCTCTGTCGGTAACTTCCGCGACGGCTTTGCTGGTTCCACCATCGAGACCATCACGATACTGCGCTGCTTGACCGCTTCCGGTTCAGCCTGGCTCACCATCGTTACAACTAAAAGCAGGTGCACGCCGAGGCTTAAGCCACCGGCCAGAACCTGCTTCTGTTTGCTGTTAACTGATGGCTGCTTAATATAGTTCATAAAGCACTAATGTTAATGCATATGATAATGATTCGCAATAGCGTTGTTTATTGGTGTGCTTTGTCAGTTCCCGCCGTCCTGCTACTAGTAGGGCATGATAATGAAATATAAAGAGGTTAAGTTTTTGATTTTTCAGTACTAATTAGGGTGCCCACACTAATATCTCTTGCACCGTTTATATGAATTATTTGGACACCCACGCTAATAAAATACAAAGAAGGTGAGTTGTTGATTGCCCTGTGCCTTAGATTAATACCTTAGCAGGGGGGGGTAGCGGTGAGGGTCAGGGTATTTAAACTATATTTGGGGTGATTAATGTGAGGGGTGAGCCCCCGCTTCTTAATTTATGAAGTCTAGTTTAGTCTTACTGGCCCTGGTCTCGCATGCACGTGAATGAATGGTTACGAGCCAGGCAGTCGCCATGATGATAATTTTAATTGCCTACAGGTTCTGATTTTTGATTCCCGAGTACATCACTCTCATCATTAATTTTTAGTAAAACTATTTTTAGAGTATCGGTAGTGCTTTCAGTCCAAATAAGAGGTTTTGAGTGAAGCCACTTATTACGCTTATTCGAAGGCATAGATATATCTAAGTGCTTTACTAAGAATATGAGTCGAGGAAAATATTATTGCTATATACGATTCTTGCTACTTTAAAATCTCTATGTCCGGAAGGTTTTCCTGAACATCGATGTAGCTTGTGTACTTTTCGAGTGTTTCTATAATGACAGGCAGTGGAGAGTGCCATATTTCTTTGAAGTCAGCCTCGTTTGCTTCTGTTATAGGGAATGCCAGGGCCTCCTTTGGGGGAGTGAACTGGGCATTTACACCTTTTTTATTGCCCCTCGCATCGACTCTATACCAGCCAGTGTTATTTAGATAAATGGCATTTAATCCGTGAAGACAGTAAGGTGCACCGTTTTCATAAACGCTCAACCTTTGATAACAAAGCCCTGATGGAATTCCATTTGCTCTAAGTAATGCGGCTAATAGATGACTTTTTGCATAGCAATAACCAGTACCGTGCGCTAACACATCTGAAGCTTTGCAAGTTACAGGGTTTAGTTTGTAATCTGAGCTATGTTTTATTTCATCCCTTACCCATTCATAGCATTTATAAGCGATGTCCTGTTCATTTTCTAGATTCCTGGATAACTTTAGCGCCAGGGCTTTAACAGCAGGTGTTGTCCAGTCAATATACTTTGATGATTCTAAATATTGTTCCATGAATTAAATTTAATCCTTTTTGCTAGAATAGAACGATTTAAATAAATACGATTCTTTGTTTTCAAGAAGAGTTTTTAGTTTGCTTATGCGTCGTAGTTTAACCGATTTAAAGATTTTGATGGGCTTAAAATTTCGATGCCTGTCTTTTGGGCATTTCGCATCTTTCTAGTGACCCACCTTCAATAATAACCGGGTGACTTTCAAGTAAGGTAATTAATTTATCTTTATCGTCAGTTTCAAACCTCATAAAGCTATCGACATTATCCGTAATTTGAGGAATATTTTTTTACCTGATGAATCAGGGTTGCATATTTCACTGCCGCCTTGAAATATTCCACTATTAGGGTGAGCTGGACTCGGTTGAAATTGTGAGTGCAGTTATTTTACTTAAAGAGTTTAAAGCGTATTTTTCTGATATTGCTACTCAGTATGTTTCATCACTTTTGCCCACAGCAACTTTTGTGTCAGGGCAGTTTGTGCCATCTCATACCCGGTTTGTATTTCAGCTGCGTAAAGGTGCGTGATTTATTCACTCGGATGTTCTGGTAGCTTATATGCGCTTGATATTAGAGGAGGGGTGTTTAATAGAAGATGACTATTACAACATTAGTGAGAGAAACCAGGGTGATGAAGATCCATCTGTTAAGGGATCAGAACTTTGTTATCAGCTTTGAAGCTTACAATATATATTTGAATTAAAGAGACTGATGGTAACTGTAAATTTTAATAATTTTTATTTGTTACCAGGCCGTAAATATTGCAGTTTTATTTAGGCTTGGGTTTTATGTTGAGAGTGCATATTTTAAGTGTGGCGTAAGGTTTGTGTCTGATGCGCTTTGATATAGATCAATAATATTTCTATAAACAAGTGGCTTCTAGCTTATCACAAACTACTGAAATAATTATTATCAGATACCAGGTATCAGGAGAAAATCCTATATACAGAAAATATAGGAAAAATTAGGCTCTCTAGGTTGTTTTATTGCTTGCTTCGCATCTGTTATCAAAACAGATAAAACGACTTAAACAAAAAACGAGGAATTAAAATGTTCATACTTAAAATAGTTAAGCCTATTAGCGTTGTATCTTCAGTTATTTTTCTCATATTTTCCTTTAACACAAACGCTCGATCACTTTCAGATATAGAAACACTGGGAAAACGAATTTTCTTTGACCAGAAACTATCCGCAAATTCCAATCAGTCCTGCGCCTCTTGCCATGGAAAAAACGTTGGCTGGACAGGTCCTATAAGCAGTATCAATCGTCATGGCGCAGTTTATGAAGGTTCTATTGCTGGCCGATTTGGTAACCGGAAACCACCCAGTTCCGCCTATGCAACTTTGAGCCCCATCTTTCACTACTGGGAGCGTGAAGACCTGTTTATAGGTGGTAACTTCTGGGATGGTAGAGCCACTGGCGAAAAGCTGGGTAACCCTGCAGCAGATCAGGCACAGGGCCCATTTCTTAACCCGCTTGAACAAGCCCTTGATATGCCTTCAGATGTAATCGAAAGAATCTGTAATGGCGCATATGCACATCTGTTTACTACAGTCTGGGGTGATGCTAGTTGCGACACTAATAATGTTGAAACTGCTTATGATTATGTAGCCCTGTCCATTGCTGCCTATGAGGGCTCATCTGAGGTTAATGCATTTTCTTCAAAATACGATGCATTTTTAGCTAACAAAGTTAAACTGGAAAAAGAAGAGCGATTGGGTTTGAGTCTTTTCAACGGTAAGGCAAAATGTAGTCAGTGCCATACTCTCTCAGGCAAGGCTCCTCTGTTTACTGACTTTACATTCGATAACCTTGGTGTTCCCAGAAACCCGGAAAACCCGTTTTATACACAGACAGATTTTAATCCAGATGGATATGACTGGGTAGATAAAGGTCTGGGCGGTTTTCTTGAAACTCGCCCAGAGTATGCCGACAAAGCATTGCAAAACTATGGCAAGCAAAAAGTTCCCACATTGCGCAATGTTGATAAACGCCCATCAGATGAATTTGTCAAAGCCTATGCGCATAATGGTTACTTTAAGAGCCTGAAAGGTATTGTGCACTTCTATAATACCCGTGATGTTAAACCAGCATGCATTGACATTTTTACCACAGAAGCAGATGCACTGGCACAGGGCTGCTGGCCAGCTCCTGAAATTGCTGAAAATGTTAATACGGACGAGTTAGGTGATTTGGGTTTAACAGAAAAGGAAGAGGAGGCACTCGTTGCTTTTATGGAAACATTATCGGATGGTTTTGAAGTAGATGGTGAAGATTAATGTTTAGAGTCGCAACGTAAATTTACTCCAGGACTGGCGCTTCATAATTAGCCTTTGCTAAGTTATGGAGCGCCACTAAAAGTTTATCGATATTTACTCTTATAACTAACTTTTATATTTTACTTCAGAATACATATAACCCTAACATGAGTTGCTATTGTGTTCTGACTCTGAATAGCAGAGTGGATTACTTAATGAGCAATTATGGTGGTAAAGTCGTAACTGATTATTATTAAATCCTTCCCTCTTTGTTGTGCTGCTTCTTATCCATCATTCAACTTTATCACTCAATAACGATTGATCTGTAAACGCCTGATGGCTTCACTATGGATTTTTGAAAGTGAAAGCTGCTGGCTGGGTACAATCAATGTTTTTGCACCGATAGCCACAATCGCTGCAATGAGTGCAAGTTTGAAAAGAATAATAGCGGCGGTTATGGTCATTAAAACTACAATTGAAAGTGCCATGATAATGCTCTCCAGTTTAATTGTTAAAAAGCAGGAGCCTGCCGGGGCGAGGACGTTGAGCTAAGGCTCCTGGGACCACTATAAAAATAAACCTGTGTACTAAATTTCCTCGTTTAATGTCTCACTTCCCTGTAGTGCAAGCTGTTGTTGCAAATCTTCAGGTAGCCCTAGTGACGCGGCGAGTTGATTCATAAATAGCTTATTCCTGGGAAGTTCAGGTTCAGACACCAGGTAAGCGGCTAAATAGAGCACTGACTTCTGGTGTATGCCTTCAACATCACAGGTAAGTGCATTAATATCAATCGGTTTGTTGAGCAAGTTAAATAGTGCCGCTCTAATTTCAATTGAAAGATCCATATGATCAATTGCCTGGAAAATACGCCTCTGTTCAGATGCATCTATATGCCCATCGGCTTTAGTCGAAGCAATCATGACCTTGATCAGTTTAATTTCCAGATCCTGTGTCATTAGTGACTTTCTGACCAACCCCTTATCGTAAACAATGGGAGCCTCGTTGTTTGCAGTTTCAATATGTGGGTACTGGTTTTTATATTGCCAGTTTTTACAGGCCTTGTAGGCAAGACCGCCCAGTAGTGCTGCGCCACCATAGCCTGCAACCTTAGCGGTCATTCCACGTGTCGACCTGCTACCCATTAGTAATGCCATTATGCTGCCCGCCGCTGCACCGCCAACAAGCCCATTAGGTATATTGCTGACCAATGATCCGAGTGCATCATTAGACGCTTCTTTTTTTTGTGGCACGTTATTGGGTATAAACCCTGTGAACTGATTAAATAAATTATTAAAGTCCATGATATTTCTCCTTAGCATTTAATGATTAAACGTTCATTGTTCGCCGTTCATAAAACCAAGTAGATGTAACAGGCTGGTAAACAGATTAAAAATGCTTACAAACAGTGTTACGGTTGCCATGATGTAATTGGTTTCTCCACCATGAATTATGTTGCTCGTTTCATACAGTATTAACCCAGACATTAGTAAAACAAATACACTGGATACGGTGAGCGACAAGGCCGGTATTTCTAGAAATACGGCAGCAAGGCCAGCAATGAATCCCATTAGAATACCTACCATCAGGAAGCCGCCCATAAAGCTAAAATCTTTACGTGTGACTAATGCATAGCCGGAAAGCCCCAGAAAAATAATGCCGGTACTGCCCATGGCCATGGCCACTATTTCTGCACCATTTGCTAATGACAGATAGCTATTAAGTATTGGTCCCAGCGTATACCCCATAAAGCCAGTTAACGCGAAAACAAATATGAGGCCCAGACTGCTATTGCGAAATTTTGCAGTTGCATACAACAGGCCAAAATAACCCACGAGGGTCAGTAGCAGACCAGGATGAGGCAGACTAAACATCATTGATATACCCGCCGTTACTGCACTGAAAAATAACGTCATTGCGAGCAGGCTATAAGTGTTTCGCAATACTTTACTGGCACTGGCTGCACTTAGGTCGTTGTGTGCCGTTGAATGCGTTCCAGTTTGTGTTATTGGTGAGTTCATGATTACTCTCATATTAGATTGAATGGTTCGAAAACGGTTATTGAAAACCTTCGCTGTACAGACTATCTAAATTGTTTCGGTTTAAAGTTGTACGATGACGCTGTTTGTCGCGCTTACGATTAATACGTCGTGACAGGGTACGGGCAGCGCGGCTACTGGCTCGGTCAATTGCCATATACAGATCAGCCCGGGTATCCTCTATGACAATGTCATTCAGCTGGTCCATGATCAGGTGAATCCGGCAACACTTGTCATCTCCACCACGGGGGCCGTTGATATCGGTGAGGCGTATTATTGTGCGCTGTATCTGGTCCTGCCAGGCGGCGAGTGAAAATCCCAGGCGGCGACGCACGTATTTGTCCAGTGCATCGGTGAGTTCAAAGCTGCGTGACTGTAGGTCAATATGCATTGCTATCTCCAGTGTCAGGTTCTTTTCATGGTGTTAGCTTATGGCTACTTGTGAATAAGGAAAAGTCGAATATACTGGAGTTAAAGATCGGCAAATACGAAGTATTGGAATCCTATGATTAACTATAAGCACCTGCATTATTTCTGGGTGGTTGCCAAACAGGGCAGTATTGTCCGTGCCAGTGAGCACCTGCACCTGACACCACAGACCATCAGCGGGCAGATTACGCTACTGGAAGAGTCACTGGGCGAAGTGCTGTTTAAGAAAGCCGGTAGAAACCTGGTATTGACGGAAACGGGGCGACTGGCACTCAGTTATGCTGATGAAATTTTTTCCCTCGGCAGTGAGATGGAAGAAATGCTGCGTGGCTTGCCAGATGAACGGCCAATGGTGTTTAAGGTGGGCGTGGTTGATGTTGTTCCGAAGAGCATTGCCTATCGATTGTTGTCACCCGCACTGGATTTACAGGATATGGTGCATATGGTGTGTAAGGAAAACAGCCTGGAAGAGCTGTTGGCCGAACTCGCCCTGCATCGCATTGATCTTGTGATTGCTGATGGGCCAATACCTGCGGGGCTTAATGTGCGTGGTTTTAATCACAGGTTAGGTGAAAGTGGTATAAGCTTTCTGGCTGTACCCTCTATGGCCAGGCATTTAAAAAAGAACTTCCCGCAGTCACTGGATGCCAGCCGGCTTTTACTGCCCAGCGAATCGAATAGTGTCAGAAGCCGGGTAATGAACTGGCTGGAGTCTTTGCATATATACCCACATGTAGTTGGCGAGTTTGATGATAGCGCATTGATGAAGGCATTTGGACAGGCGGGTACTGGCGTATTCATTGTGCCAACGGCTATCGCAAAAGAAGTGTCTAAACAGTATGGTGTAGAGGTGATTGGTGAAACAGAAGACGTGTGTGAGCAGTTTTATGCGATTTCTGTAGAAAGGCTTATTTCTCATCCAGCGGTCGCAGCAATCACTGAGACTGCCCGTGAATGGTTAAAGTAAACTAATTGATTAAATACTTTTCCGCTCTTTCGCCGTGTGGGTCCTGCTCATAAAATACACCAAAATACCTGGCCGAGTCCTCAAGAAAGCATGAGACCGATAGCTCATATAGATTAATCTCAGGATAATCCTTGAATAGGCTTTCCACAGATGTGCCGTCATTGCCGTTAGCGATAAGATCAGGCTTGTGCTGCATATTCGCTCCTCACGTTGTCATCGATATTTGCTTAAAATACCCGAGTAGCTTACTTGGTTATTTGAAGTATAAAGAATTTTTTTAAAATAATAACAACAATTTTATTATTGTTATTTTGGCTACCGTGGCTCAGCTCCGCGCTGATTAATATCACCTTACTGGCCACAGTAATTTACGTATTTCATATTTGTCTGTTCAAAATAATCAATAAAATCATAAGCTTAAAGCTATGCGTGCGGTACATCGCATGTCGCCAGTACGGTGATTTGTCATTAAAAACCGCATTTCAGTTGGTTTAAATGTCAGCTCGGCTTTGACCTCTGCTTGCAGGATCGGTATTAATTAATACCTGACTAAATTACTCAGGAATTAACCTACAAATTTTGGTGTTGAAATCTTTTTGTATAAGCCTTATAAAATACTTGAGTGTTTTACTCAGGTATTATGCCCGGAGGTTGTAAGGTTATGAGCGCTACACCTAAAGAAGTAAAAAAAATAATTGATAGCGGTTATGAGCACGGCTTTGTAACCGAAATCGTATCAGATACCTTTGAGCCTGGTCTTAACGAAGATGTGATAAGGCTTATCTCGGCAAAAAAGAATGAGCCAGACTGGTTACTCAATAAACGTCTTGCGGCCTATTACAAATGGCTTGAGATGACACCACCAAACTGGGCGAAGCTGGAGATTGAACCCATCGACTTCCAGGCAATCTCGTATTATTCAGCGCCAAGGGATCTTGCCGATGGACCTAAAAGCCTGGATGAAATTGATCCTGAAATTCGAGATACCTACAACAAACTCGGCATCCCGGTGGAAGAACAGATGGCGCTGGCTGGCATAGCCGTAGATGCGGTGTTTGATAGCGTGTCTGTTGCTACAACGTTTCGAGAAAAACTCGCGGATGCGGGTGTTCTTTTCTGTTCTATGTCAGATGCGGTTCAGCAATACCCCGAACTGGTTAAAAAATATTTAGGCAGCGTCGTACCCGACAGGGATAACTATTTTGCCTGCCTGAATGCAGCAGTATTTTCCGATGGCACATTTGTTTACATTCCAGAAGGCGTGCGATGCCCAATGGAGCTTTCAACTTATTTTCGAATTAACGAAGCTAAGACAGGTCAATTTGAACGCACATTAATCATTGCAGAGGATGACAGCTATGTGAGTTACCTGGAAGGTTGTACTGCACCCATGAGAGATGAAAATCAATTACATGCCGCCGTAGTTGAACTGGTGGCAAAACAGGATGCAAAAATAAAATACTCCACTGTTCAGAACTGGTATCCCGGTGATGCTGAAGGTAAAGGAGGGATTTACAATTTTGTTACCAAACGTGGAGTTTGTCTGGGTGATCGTTCTCATATTTCATGGACACAGGTGGAAACAGGCTCAGCCATTACCTGGAAATATCCCAGCTGTATTCTTACTGGAAAAGATTCAGTTGGCGAATTTTATTCTGTCGCGGTAAGCCGTGGTAAGCAACAGGCGGACACGGGAACAAAAATGACTCACATAGGTGAAAACAGTAGAAGCACCATTGTATCCAAAGGTATTTCAGCCGGCTATGGACAGAATACCTATCGTGGTCTGGTTAAAGTGGTGAAACGTGCAGAAAATGCACGCAATTATAGTCAATGTGATTCGCTGCTCATTGGTAACACCTGTAGTGCACATACATTCCCGTATCTAGAGGTCAGCAATCCCTCTGCGAAAGTTGAACATGAAGCGACGACATCAAAAATTGGAGAAGACCAGTTGTTTTACTGTCAGCAACGGGGACTGTCTGAAGAAGATGCAGTATCTATGATTGTAAATGGGTTCTGTAAAGAAGTGTTTAACGAGTTGCCAATGGAATTTGCTGTGGAAGCAAGAAAATTACTGAATGTAACACTTGAAGGGGCCGTTGGATAAACGAGAGGATAAAGTAATGTTATCAATAAAAAATCTACATGTAGAAATTGAAAACAAGCTGATATTGAAAGGACTTAACCTGGATGTAAAAGCCGGCGAAGTACACGCCATTATGGGGCCAAATGGTGCAGGAAAAAGTACCTTATCTCATATTCTTTCGGGGCGTGAAGGTTACAGTGTAACTGAAGGTGATGTCCTGTTTGAAAATGAGGATCTGCTTGATTTTTCTATCGAAGAACGTGCGCATAAAGGTATTTTTCTTGCCATGCAGTACCCGGTTGAATTACCGGGTGTTAATAATATGCTGTTTCTTAAAGAGTCGTTAAACGCAATGCGTAACGCGAGAGGTGAACAGCCCCTTGACTCAATAGCGTTTATGAAACTTGTAAAAGAGAAGGCGGCACTAGTGAAACTCGATGAGAAGTTGTTGAAGCGTGATGTGAATTCAGGTTTTTCGGGCGGTGAAAAAAAACGAAATGAGATCATGCAAATGGCATTGCTAGAACCGAAGCTGACTATTCTTGATGAAACAGATTCTGGTCTTGATATAGATGCGCTGAGGATTGTTGCAGAAGGCGTGAATACACTTCGAAATCAGGATAGAGCGATGATTGTGGTGACACATTATCAGCGTCTGCTCGAATATATCCAGCCGGATTTTGTACATGTACTAGCTGATGGAAAGATTGTAAAGTCGGGCGATAAACAACTCGCCCTTGAGCTGGAAGAAAAGGGCTATAGCTGGTTGAAGCAGGAGGATGCGGCATGAATATGGCAGCTATAGAACCTCGTGACTGGTTAAAACAGCTTGCTCAACCGAGCATGACCAGGCAGCACATTGAGTGGCTGGATACATTGCAAAATGAGGCTCGGCAACAGCTAAGTGAACAGTTAATTCCACACCGAAAACAGGAGTTGTGGCGTTATTCAAATGTTGAAAGTTTATTTAAAGAGCACTATCAAGTCGACGATGGAAAAAATCAGGCAATAAAACGACTCGATATTCATGGGTTTTTTATTACTGAATTAGAAACCCATCGTGTGGTTTTGGTGAATGGTGTTTTTTCAGCAGAATTTTCGAATATGTCAGACCTGCCTGAAGGGGTGCAGTTAGTTAGCTTAAATGACGCGATACACAAAGAACCTGATTTATTATCGAACCTGTTAAAACAGAGCGCAGACCTGAACCGGCATGTGTTTTCTAACCTGAATACTGCGAATTTATGTGATGGACTATTTCTGCAGATAGATGAAAACGTCCAGTTGAACAAGCCAGTTGAAATAATTAATGTCAGCTTCAGTGCAGAGATGCAGGTAGCTATTCATCCAAGAAATATATGTGTGCTTAAACAGGGTGCAAGTGCAACGATTATAGATCGTTATGTTAGCACCGGTGACTCGCATTATTTTAATAATAATTTTACACAAATAACACTGGATAAAAATGCCAGATTAAACCATTACCGAGTACAGCAAGAGAGTCGAAACGCGCATCATCTGGGAAGTATTTCAGTTTCGCAACAGGCATCGAGTGAATATCGGAACAGCAGTTTTTCTCTGGGTGGACATTGGTCCAGAACTGAGTTGGATATCGATTTCAAAAACCAGTATGCGCAGTGCCATTTGCAGGGACTCTATATCGTAGGTGATGAGCAAGTTCAGGATTTTCACCTGAATATTCGGCACGACGTACCCAGCTGTTCAAGTAGTGAAAACTTTAAGGGCATACTTTATGGAAAAGGCAAGGCCATTTTCGATGGGTTGATTTATGTTGCCAGGGACGCGCAGAAAACTGATGCGCATTTGTCAAACAAAAATCTTATGTTATCAAGGCAGGCTGAAATTGATTCGAAACCACAACTTGAGATATATGCGGATGATGTTAAGTGTAGCCATGGTACGACGATAGGTGAGTTAGAACAACAACAGATATTTTATCTGCGTTCCAGGGGGATACATGAAGAAACGGCAAAAAAAATGCTGTGCCTTGGTTTTGCGGGTGAAGTAATAAATGACATAGAGATCGACTCTCTCAAGCAACAGTTGCTTAAGCAGGTCAGTCGAGCACTGAGAACAGCGAGTTTAAATAATGATGAATAGCCCAATTGTTTTTAAGCGTGATGTTACGGAGTCGTCTCTGCAATTAAAGGAGCCGGAGTTCGAAGTTAACCCTGGTGATCCACTTGATGTGCAGGTGGTTACGGCAATCAGAGGAATATTCGATCCAGAGATATCCGTTAATATCTATGATCTTGGCCTGATTTATAAAATAGAAATTAACGAAAGTAATGAGGTTTCGATAGACATGACGCTAACGGCTGCAGCATGTCCGGTTGCGAGTAGTTTGCCTGGTCAGGTAGAGCGTGTTGTGTCTTCAATTGATGCCGTTAAAAGCGCAAACGTAACCCTGGTCTGGGAGCCAGCCTGGAACAGAGATATGATGAGTGATGAAGCCAAACTGGCACTAGGTCTTCTTTAACCTGGCCTTCTATAGCCTGGCCTTCTTTAACTCGGACTTATTTAAAGTTTTTGAATGGGAGTATGACTATGACAGTTCAATTGACAGAAATTGCCGCAGAACATGTAAACAAAATGCTAAAACAGCGCGGTAAAGGACTTGGTTTAAGACTGGGTACAAAAAAATCTGGCTGCACAGGCTTTTCCTATGTAGTCGACTATGCCGATGAAATTCGCAGTGATGATGTGATCTTTGAAACCCAGGGTATAACTGTAGTTGTTGATAATCAAAGTCTTGCTCATATAGATGGTATGACCGTCGATTACCAGAAGAATAATGTGCTGAACCAGGGCTTTGACTTTATTAACCCGAACATACAGGAAATGTGTGGTTGTGGTGAATCTTTTTCTATTTGATGAGTGTGGTTATCACTATGACAACGCTAGATGAAATTGTAGAGATATTCGAACTGCTTGGTGATTGGGATCAGCGATATGCCTATCTTACAGAAGTAGGTGAAAATTTACCCGAAATACCCGAGGCAGATAAAGTCGATGAAAATAAGGTCAAGGGCTGTATGTCGCAGGTGTGGGTGGTCGCTGAAATGAAACAGGGAGTGATTACATTTAAAGGTGATTGTGATAGCAGTATTATAAAAGGTGTGCTCGCGGTGCTTATCGAGCTGACTAATAACAGACAGCTCGATGAGATTGAGCGCTTAGATGTCGATGAATTCTTTGAACGGTTGCAGCTTGATGAACACCTGTCACCCAATCGCCATGTAGGTGTTTATGCAATTGTGGATTTAATGAAAAAGAAAGCAAGGGTTTTAGACACAGGGGAGCCCATTGCTGTTGCATAAAAAATAATAGTACATATGCACTAAGCTTCTACCCCCTAACCTGAATATGGGGATTAACTTAAGAAAGCGTTTCTAACTTAACATTAATAGTTTATACATTAACCAGACCTTAAGGTGTTATATGTTAATAAACAAAATAAAAATATTGTTAAAGCAAAAACGCTATCGATGGTTTTTCACAGGTGTGTTGCTGAGTTTTATAGGGCCTTTTGGTGAGTGGGTGTTCTTGCGTACTTTCCAGGCAGAACAGACAAACACTATCCTGCTAACTTATGTTTATACTGAGCTATTAACCTTGTTGTGCTTTTCAGTCTTCGGGTACTACCTTGGTAAAAAAGCTGATGATCTTGAGCATCTTGCCTATCATGACTCCTTAACTGGGTTGTTTTCGCGGGGATATATTTTAGCAAAATTTGAAGAATTATTGATAACACAACGAAGATATAAGCACCCCCTGTCAATCATGCTGCTCGATCTCGATTACTTTAAGAAAGTTAATGATCGATTTGGGCATCTGGTAGGTGACAAAACACTGAAAGCAGTTGCTTCTTCTATACAAAAGTCATGCCGTGAATCTGATATAGCTGGACGTTATGGTGGCGAGGAAATTTTACTTATCTGCCAAAATATATCTCTCAATAAGGCGAAGTTACTGGCAGAGCGGATACGCTCTGATATTGAAAGTTTGAGTGAAATGGAGTTGGGATACCCAGGACCACAGACGGTTTCTATTGGATTAGTGAATATTCCTTATGGAAATAGTTTGCAGATGAATGTGTTGATTAATTTAGTTGATGAAGCACTTTATAGTGCGAAGAAAAAAGGAAGAAACCAGATCTGTATTGCAAGTGTGGCAAGCTTAAATATACGCTCGGTTTTTACAGAATCAGAAATACAAAGCGTGTAATTAAAAAAACTGTTCACACACAGTGTTTTTGAATAATTGAATAGAATCGCTCAGATTTAGTTTATTTTGTGGTTTTGTTCTCTGTCTTGTCTAATTGATTGATGCTGATAAGTAGAAAAAGTAAGTGATTATGAAAAAGTTAAAAAAAACATATCTATTAAATTTTTTCAAACTAGAGTCAGCTGGTGGTGTCATTTTAATGTTCGCCGCAGTGCTTGCACTAATATTTGCTAATACCCCGCTGCAAACTTATTATGCATTGCTTCTTGATACCCCCGTAGAGATTAAGGTTGGCACGTTTGAGATTGCGAAACCATTGTTGCTCTGGATTAATGATGGGTTAATGGCTGTGTTCTTTTTTCTTGTTAGCCTTGAGTTAAAGCGAGAGCTTATCGAAGGAGAGCTTGCAGACAAAAAAAATATTATTTTACCCGCTGTCGGAGCAATTGGCGGTATGGTAGCTCCTGCACTAATTTATATTTATTTTAACTGGAATGATTCTGTAGCCTTGAAAGGTTGGGCGATACCTGCGGCTACTGACATTGCTTTTGCTCTGGGTGTTTTAACCTTACTAGGGTCTAGAGTGCCTGTTAGTATAAAAATATTCCTCACGTCATTGGCAATTTTTGATGACATCGGAGCAATATTAATCATAGCTTTTTTCTACACATCAAAAATCTCATTAACATCACTTTTTGTAGTCGCGTTGTGCATTCCAGTGCTTGCTATTTTGAACAAGCGCAATCCCGCTTCAACGAGTATATATATAGTGATTGGAGTTGTTATGTGGGCTGCTATGCTAAAGTCAGGTGTTCATGCAACATTGGCGGGTGTTTTACTGGCAATGTTTATTCCGATGAAGTCGAAAACTAATCTGAATTACTCACCATTGAAGAGTTTGGAGCGGGACTTACATTCAGTAGTCGCTTTTTTTGTTCTACCCATCTTCGCCTTTGCAAATGCAGGCATAAATTTTTCTGGTATTGGGCTTGATTACCTCTTACACAGTGTTCCAATGGGGATTGCGCTCGGTTTGTTTGCAGGAAACCAGATAGGGGTTTTTGGCCTTTGTTGGCTTGCTATAAAACTAAAATTAACCAGTTTGCCACAAGGTATGTCCTGGGGGACTTTATATGGTACAGCCGCGCTATGTGGCATAGGCTTTACAATGAGTCTGTTCATAGGTTCTCTTGCTTTTGAAGAAACCGGGGTTAACCTGATGTTTGACGAACGACTTGGCATCATCATTGGCTCAGTTGCTTCAGGCATTGTTGGTTATGTAGTCTTAAGAGCAAGTTTACCTGCAAAAAAACAGATGAAAACTGGAGTTTAATGAAACAGGTCCGCCTGTTAGCTTAAAGACTTATTGAGACACCCATCATAATAATAGACTTATTGAAACTAGAACTTATTAGGACACCCATTATAAGATGCACCATAAAGGCTCATAAAAACAGAGACTTAGATACGAAATAAGCCTTATGCTGTTATGGGTGTCTAGATAAATTCGCATGTGAAGAGCAGGTTTTAGATTTAAATAATGTCTCGTCCATAGCTGGTGGACATGTAACAGCATTTCAAAAGGAGGCAATAGGCGATTAAGGGCGTGGTGAATAAGAGACCATACAAATCAATGGGTAATTTACAATATAACTATTTGATTTAATTAAGATAATTGA
>Ga0316207_10002598_pt1 | contig 18195 bp, 13 predicted proteins | sample 6weekpyrite_MG_FD_204943 | JGI IMG/M metagenome (GOLD analysis project Ga0316207, IMG submission 204943) | Microbial mat bacterial communities from mineral coupon in-situ incubated in ocean water Damariscotta River, Maine, United States -... | ecosystem: Environmental > Aquatic > Marine >...
ATTAATATTAGTCCTGGTTTAAAAACCTCACCGTCCAACAATTCTGCTATTTCTCTATCATCTAATTTAGATAATTGAGAATTGATTGCGTTTTGTGTACTGGCAGTAGCAAGTTTAATTTTATCTGTTAGTTTTTTTTCAGCAACTAAACTTCTTGCCGTTTGTATTCGACTTCCACTTTGTTTACGCAGTTGCGTTAAGCGATTGGCTAAACTCATTATCTCTCTCATCCTGCGGTAATAAACTGAGTAATTGAATGACGGCTTTTTTAGGCGAATAATTTCGATTTTCGTCGGCAGATAATATTGGACCTATGCAGGTTGGACAACCGTTTTTACAAGAACAAAACTCAACAGATTGTTTAGCTTGACTGACAACATCGCTACGTATATCAAACAGGCTTGACGATATACCCAATCCACCTGGAACATTATCATAAAGAAATACCGTAGGATTAAACTGCTCTGATTCAATCATTGATTCTTCTGAGTTAAACGCTTTTTGACTTCCTCGCCCCTTATCGCCAACGGTAGAAAACCAAGTGCCATCGGCATTCCCTACTGCCCGACCTATATCACGACTTTCTGTCATCGAAAGCAAGGCCGCCACGTGGTGCATTGCATAAGCAGCGCCTAAAAAGGCATCTAGCGCTTGCCAGCGATTTTCAAAGGATTTATGTAATGTGTCTGAATCTAACTGCCACCAAATTGCCGTGGTATGCATTTCTTGGTCTGGCAAATTAACTTTGCCGTATCCAATATTTTCATGAGTGTAATAACGAATTTTTTTATAACCGGAAATCCGTCTTACCAAATGCACTTCGCCTTGACAGACTTGTGCCTGCGGGAACTCTGCTTGTTGAAATTCTGACAATATTTTCAATTTTGTATAGTCTATTGCATCTGTATAATAATCTGCCTGCGTTTTAGTGACAAAAGCTTTGCGTCCCGTCCAGTCAAGTTTTTCCACCTGCCAAGGCTCGGCTTGAATTAAATATATCGCACCTTCGTATAACGTATCAGGTACGCTATGAAAATCCACTTCAGCAATAATTTCTTGTTTACCACCCGTGGTGTCAATGACCACGAAGTTACCCTCAGCCACTGATCTAAGGTTTACAGCGTTGGCTGGGTACGCTTCAGCGATCCAGTGCCATTGATCGCCTTCTTTATGCAACAAACCTTCTTCTTGAAGATAAGAAAGAAACTCAATCAAGTTACCCTCACCGAATGATTCCGTCTCCTTAAAGGGTAATTCAAATGATGCACAACGTATGTGATCAAGCAACACAAGCAACTGTTCAGGGTCTATGCGAGCATGCTCAGGCGAATTACCCATAAAAAACTCAGGCTGCTGAATGATAAATTGATCCAACGGAGTACTGTTAGCAATCAGCACCCCCAGAGCTGTTCGGTTACGTCGCCCTGCTCGACCAAAACGTTGCCACGAACCTGCAATCGTTCCAGGGTAGCCATTCAAGATACAAATATCTAAACTCCCAATATCCACACCGAGCTCTAACGCCGAGGTACTAACAACGCAATCCATTTCCCCATTACGCATTTTCTTTTCTGTCCCACGGCGCTGGTTAGGCAGATACCCTCCGCGATAAGATTCCACTCTTGCGGGTTTACGCGGATCTTTATCAAAAACATCTTTTAAATATTTTGTAATCACCTCAACCATTAAACGCGATTGTGCAAAGACAATACTTTTTAAACCCTGCCGAATAGCCAAGCGTGCTATTTTTGTCGACTGGGAACGCGCCGATGCTCTAATACCTAACTCGGGATTAACAATGGGCGGGTTCCAAAATAGGATATGTTTTTTACCTTGTGGTGCACCACTTTGTGTAATAGCGGTTACTTTCTCCCCCGTAAGTTGACTGGCAAGTTCGTCAGGATTCGCAATAGTCGCACTGCAACAAATAAATTGTGGACGCACGCCGTAGAACTGACAAATACGTTTTAATCGGCGAATAACATTGGCCACGTGTGAACCAAACACGCCGCGGTAGATATGCAATTCATCAATCACAATGTATCGCAAGTTTTCAAAAAACTGCGCCCACTTGGTATGGTGCGGCAAGATACCTTGATGCAACATGTCGGGATTACTAATCACAATATCGCCATATGTGCGTACAGCCTTTCGCGCATCTCCTGGCGTATCACCATCAAAGGTAGAAACTTTTACGCCTAAGTCTCCGGCTTTATTTAAATCAAGCATCTCTGACTGTTGATCTTGGGAGAGCGCTTTAGTGGGAAACAGATACAGGGCTTTTTGCTTATCCTGCATAACACTTTGTATCACCGGTAAGTTATAACAAAGTGTTTTACCCGAAGCCGTTGGCGTGACAATCACTGCATGCCCGCCCTGTTGAACCACATCCCAACTCTGCTTTTGGTGTGAATAAAGCTCGTTTATTCCTTTGGAACGTAGCGCAGTAATGATTCTTTCGTCTAAATCGGTAGGAAAACTTGCGTGGACGGCTTTCTTTTCAGGAATCACAAACTCACCAGTGAGCAGTTTCCCGTGTTTTTTCCGTATTTTTGCCAGTAAAAAACTTACTTTATCGATGTCAGGCTGGCTATTTTGCGAATTCTGGTCCATACTACTTTTGTTCTCCATACGTTCTCTGCGATAAATATAGAACAAAAGGAGAACGAATGAAAGGGTTTATATGTCATCACTCACTAAACGACAATCTGAAATTTATCAATATTTGCTAGACCATGCGCAAGCGTATGATTACGCCCTAACTATCGACGATGTTTGTTCGGCAATGGGGGTTAAATCCCGTGGTTCAATGCATAAACATATCCACGCATTAATCGATGCGGGTTTAATCGAACCTTTTAATGGCCAAAAACGTGGTATTCATCTGAAAACTGCCCATCAAGGCCCATCCAACGAGTTGGTTACCCTTCCCTTTATGGGAAAAGTCGCCGCCGGCCATCCACTGGAAGCCATAGAAAATCCAGAATTAATGGAAATACCTGCCTTTTTGAGCCATGGAGAAGGCTGCTTTATATTAAGCGTCAAAGGCGATTCGATGATGGATGCGGGCATATTAGATGGTGATTGGGTCATCATAAAACAAACCAGTGAAGCACGAAACGGAGATATAGTAGTAGCACTCATCGATAACTATGAAGCCACGTTAAAGCGCTTTGAAAAAACTGATGACTTGGTTATTCTCCAGCCTGAAAATAAAAGCATGAAACCCATGATTTTCAATCCACAGCGTGTCAAAATACAGGGCAAACTTGTTGGGCAAATGCGTAGTTATTTCTGATTATCAATAGGTAAATTCCTGCTTGAAAGCATTCCCCGAAATTGGTAGTTTTTCCATACGTTTTATATAAAGAGAATAAATATGACTTATCTAGAATTTTGGCACTGGTGGGCACTCGCACTAATCTTTGTTGTAGTCGAAGCGGTTATGCCTTCCGGCGTCTTTATGTCTATGGCACTAGCTGGCGGTTTCATGGGGGCGCTTTTCTTAGCTTATCCCGACATAACTTGGCAAGCTCAATTGGGTGGCTTCGCGGCTTTTACCATGGTCTTATCTTATCCAACGACCTATTTTTATCGTAAAAAATTAGGGAGTCACGACGACTTTCGTTCTGTTGCAGCAAAACTCATCGGTGAAGAAATTGAACTCACTATGCCTGTGCAAAATGGCTTTGGCGAAATTGAAGTAGACGGCACTATCTGGAGTTTAAAAGGTCCCGACATTAAAAAAGGCGAACGTGCCAGAATCATTGGTACTGATGGTGATATGTTAGTTGTTAGGCCGGTCAAATTTAAGAAAGAAGAGATGGTGTAACAATTATTTATTGACGAACTATATCAAACTAAAGAAAAACTAGCGCTCTCTTAACATTAAAAATAGTGTTCAAGCTCAAAGAAGCCGTTTTCAAAATATAAACGGTTTTTTTCTTTTTCTATGAGCCATTCTGGATCACCATGAGTGGTTGAAAAACTTGTAAACCATAAGCATTCTTTAAACTTTATTTGTAATTTGTTTAATCTACCGATAAATGAGATATTTTTAATTTTATAATTTCATGTTCTGGACTACTACTTCCCATCAATATCGAATTTTCAGTTTCCAAGCGCCAGTTTAGACCAGTCGAGATACTATATTTGCCGGGATACGTTTTATCCTTATGGATAAACTCTCCAATGTCTAAAGTTAAATCACAATTATATCCATCCCTGACTCGAGTTACCCTTTGAGACTTAAGTTCTTCCACATACTCTAAGGCATCGCTAGTGTTTAAGATTTTATCGTCTTCTGCATACATATTACTAACTTGCACCTGATAATAAATATTATTAAGCATATACTCTGTAATCCAAGGGCACCCGATTCGTTTATATCAAAATACGGCTCGACTTAAAACGGGTGCCCTTTAGAATCTTAAATGAACTAGTCAACACCAAAAATCATCCAATAGGCGAAACTGAAATTCGCATTAGCATATAAAGCTATTCAGAATAATAAACGCCACCTTTATGCTTTTTACCGTCGGGCGTTTTAAACAAGATCATCATTTGATGTTTGCCCTTATGTGCTAAGTCATACCCATTCATGAACCAATCACCCATTTTCATGAGCTTTTTCGATTCTGATTTTCCATTTGGATGAATCACTTTTGAATTAATTAAAACATTTTTCTGTACTTTGCCATCTTTTTCTATCTTTATCATGAAATTGTGACTACCACCATGACGCATAGAATCATTGGCTTCCATAATATGGAAACTCACTGTATAACCATCTATTTGTTTCTTCTTCAGAAACATCCCTGAAGATTCATCGGACATATTATGCTGACTATGATCCATTGCAGGCATTTCACTCGCATGGCCATGACTGTGACTATGACTGTTTTCGCTTGCGTAAGATGCCACCGAAAAGATTCCAATAGATAAACCTAAAATGATATTTTTTCGGGTTGATTTATTAAACATAAGTACTCCTTTTTAAACAATATAAACTAATTTTGTGATTTAAATTTTTCTTGAACTTGTAAGATCAGCCCGTATATCACCGGTAAAACTAACAAACTCAATACAGTCACGCTAACCATACCACCGACCATAGGTGCTGCAATGCGTTGCATAACTTCTGATCCTGTTCCGCTACCCCACATAATTGGTAATAAACCGGCAATGATTGCAGTAGCGGTCATCGCAATTGGTCTAACGCGTTCTGAGGTGCCTATGTGAACGGCTTGCATAATTTCCTTACCTGATAACCTCTTTCCATTCATTTTTTCGCGTTTTCGTTTAAGCTCTTGATCGATAAACGTTAACACTAAGACACCAATTTCCGCCGCCACACCAGCCAAGGCAATGAACCCGACCGCTACGGCAACGGACATGTTGAAGCCCAAATAATATATTAGCCATAAGCCACCAATTAACCCAAATGGTATGGATAACATAACGACCAATGGTTCTGTAATGTTCTTGAAGTTGAAATAAAGTAATAAAAATATAATGAGAAGTGTGAGTGGAATGACAATTTGCAAGCGTTTTTCTGCTCGCTCCATATATTCAAACTGACCTGACCATACTAAATTATAACCTGCAGGAATTTTAACTTGGTTAGCCACCACTTGTTTGGCTTGTTGTACATAGCCACCAATATCAGATGTTTTAATATCGACGTACACCCACGCGTTCGGTCGGGAGTTTTCACTTTTTATCGCCGGCGGACCTCGACGAAGTTTTAATTCTGTCACTAACGAAAGTGGTATTTGCGCGCCAGTTGGTGTCGGCACTAACACTTGTTCCAGTTGTTCTAAATTATCTCTTAGTTCGCGGGGATACCTAAGATTTACAGGATAACGCTCTAACCCTTCTACGGTTTGGGTTATATTCATTCCACCGATTGCACTTTGAATAATATCCTGAACGTCGCCAACAGTTAATCCGTATCGAGCGGCTTCATCGCGATATATATCAAAATCTAAATAATATCCCCCAGCGGCTTTATCACCGAATGCTGACAAAGTATCTGGTAAAGTTTTTAGCGCGTGTTCGATATCACCAGCGACATCTTCTAAAACTTTCAAATCTGGCCCACTAACTTTTATACCTATAGGTGTTTTAATACCTGTCGATAACATATCAATTCGTGTTTTAATCGGCATAGTCCAAGCGTTAGCCAGGCCAGGAAATTTAATGGCTGCATCCATTTCATCCATGAGTTGCTTTGTAGACTTACTTGGATCTGGCCACTGGTCTTTTGGCTTAAGTCTAATAGTGGTTTCTAGCATAGACAAAGGGGCGGGATCGGTGGCTGTATCTGCTCGACCGACTTTGCCAAACACTGTTTGCACTTCGGGGAAGGTTTTTAGAATTTTATCCGTTTGTTGCAAAATCTCTTTCGCTTTCGTAATTGACACGCCTGGATAAGTGGTGGGCATATACAGAATGTCACCTTCATCTAACGGCGGCATAAATTCGCTACCAAGTTTAGAGATGGGATAATAACTCGCCCCCATTAAACCAATGGCCAATAAGATAATTATATATTTCCAGCGAATGGCTAAAGCCAAAGTGGGTGCATGCAACCAATGCAATAAGCGATTCATAGGATTTTTGGCTTCCGGTAATATCTTTCCGCGTATAAAAATCCCCATGAGTACTGGAACAAGGGTTATCGCTAATAAAGCCGCAGCTGCCATGGCATAAGTCTTAGTAAACGCTAAGGGTGAAAACAATCGCCCTTCCTGTGCTTGTAAGGTAAAAACAGGTAAAAACGATACAGTAATTATTAGTAACGAGAAAAATAGCGCGGGACCAACCTCCCTGGAAGCATCCGCAATAGCTTGCCAACGTTCAGAATTTTTTAATGCTCGGCCTTTTTCCTCGACCATTTGCTCCAGATGTTTATGGGCGTTTTCTATCATTACAATTGCTCCATCAACCATGGCACCAATGGCGATTGCAATACCACCCAGCGACATTATGTTGGCATTAATACCTTGCCATTTCATAACGATAAACGCTATCAATATTCCCATTGGCAAAGTAAGAATCGCTACCAATGCAGATCTTGCATGCAATAAAAATAAAATACAGATAAGACTAACGACAATTGACTCTTCAATGAGTTTTTCTTCTAAATTATCTACAGCACGCTGAATTAGATCACCTCTGTCATAGACTGGGACAATCTCAACACCTTCAGGTAATCCAGGTTTTAGCTCTTCTAGCTTTGTTCGAACCCTTTCAATGGTAGCAAGCGCATTTTCTCCATAGCGCATGATAACAACACCGCCTGCTGTCTCACCTTCACCGTTAAATTCAGCAACCCCACGGCGCAGCTCTGGGCCAAGATGGACGTTTGCAACATCTTGTAAGCGTACGGGCGTACCATTGCCATCAACAGCAACAGGAATGCCTTTAAGGTCTTCTAGTGATTTAATGTAGCCCAAACCACGTACCATATATTCTGTTTCTGCCATTTCAACTAGCTTACCCCCAACATCTCGGTTTGAACGTTGAATTGCATGCTTAACTTTAGACAGAGGTATGTTGTAGGCCAGCAGTGCATTAGGATCGACCTCCACTTGATACTGCTTGATATGTCCACCAACGGAGGCAACTTCTGAGACCCCCAACACTGTTTGCAAAGGATAGCGTAAATACCAATCTTGAATAGATCGTAATTCGGCTAAATCATGTTTCCCACTTTTATCAACCAAGGCATATTCATAAATCCATCCAACACCTGTGGCATCGGGACCCAAACTTGGGTTTACACCTGAGGGTAATCTGCCACTGACGTAATTTAAATATTCAAGAACACGAGAGCGTGCCCAATACATATCAGTGCCATCTTCAAAAATAATATAGACGAAGGAAAAGCCAAAAAAGGAATACCCACGAACAACTTTGGCATTAGGCACAGCCAACATAGCGGTGGTCAGTGGATAAGTGACCTGATCCTCCACGACTTGTGGTGCTTGCCCGGCGTATTCAGTAAAGACAATAACTTGTACATCTGATAAATCAGGAATTGCGTCCAAAGGTGTATTTTTTACAGCCCAGAGACCCACTGCCAACAATAGCAATGTTGCTATCATCACTTGAAACTTATCCTTTAGTGAGGCATTAATAATCTTAACTATCATGGGAGACCTCTAATCGGTAATTTTCATATCAGACATGTCCATGTCTTCCATAGACAAATCATTCATCTGCATTTCTTCCATACCCATGTCATCCATGGACATATTCTCCATATCCATGGTGTCGCTACTCGATTCCGCTTGCATCGCTTCCATCATTTTTGCAGTTGCTTCTTTGAGCTTTGATTCAGAGTCTATAAGAAAAGTGGATGACGTCACGACTTCAGTTCCCTCATCTAACCCATTTAATATTTGCGTATAGCCATTAGCACTTAAACCAAGCAAAACTTCTCTCGGTTCGAATTTCCCTGGACTTCTTACTATAAAGACTTGATCACTATTTCCTGATCGCACAACAGCAGAACTTGGGACAACTATCGCAGCCGGTTGCGTATCAGTACGCAACAGTACATTGGCAAACATTCCAGGCTTTAATAGATTATTTTTATTATCAAATTCTAAGCGAACACGGATGGTGCGCGTTTTTCCCTCTAAGTAAGGATAAATAAAGCCTACTTTTCCGGTAAAAAGCTCGCCAGGTGCAGCTCGAACTTTCATATCTACTTCGTCGCCAAGTTTTACCCACGCCATTTCATCTTCGTATACATCGACAAAAACCCAGATTTTTTGCAAATCCGCTATCATATACAATTCGTCTTTTGGCGTGATATATTGCCCTTCTCTGGCACCTATATTCATAACCGTTCCGGCGAAGGGAGAGTGAATATGGAGATATTTACGAACTTTTCGGGTTTCTTTAAGCTCTTTAAGTTGATGCGCTGGCACATCGAGTAATTCCAGTCTATCCAGAGCGCTGTCTAATAGTGTCTTAGTAGACTCTCGAATTCGTGCAGGTGACTTGTTTGAAAGTGACTCCCAGTTTTTTAATGCAACGAGATATTCTCGTTGGGCAGCAACTAAATTGGGTGAATAAATACTTAATAAAACAGCGTCTTTTTTAACAGGTTTTCCAGTTTCGTCTACGTGCAATTTTTCTATCCAACCTGATGTTTTAGGGTGTAGACGCGCCATCCGCTCTTCATTAAAGTCAACACGACCTAAAGCGTTGATATGTCGCGATATACTCTGCTTGCTTGATTTTTTTGATCTTACTCCGATGTTTTGAACGGTAACAGGGTCGATAGAAACCGTTCCGGTTGGAGCGCTATCATCAGCAGAGCCTTCTTCATATACTGGAATATAATCCATACCCATTTCGTCTTGCATAAACGTTGGAGAAGTAATGGCAGGATTCATAGGGTTTCGATAAAAAAGCACTTTACGTTCCTTTGGTTTATCTTCATCTGCGTATACCGGGATAAAATCCATACCCATTTCATCTTGCATAAACGTAGGAGAAGTGATTGCAGGATTCATTGGGTTACGGTAAAAAAGCACTTTCCTATCTGAGCTTGTAGCACCTTCCTTAGCCACATCACCCATTTTACTGTCCATTGATTTGCTTGCTAATCCATATCCTACAGCGCCACCAATAGCCAATGAAAATAATACAGCTAATAGAATTTTACTTTTCATAAATATCCCCTTTTCCTACCGCGTATTCAATTGCAGCGAGCGCTTGGTTAGCGTTGCTAAATGATTGCCAATACTGAGTTTGAAAGTTAAATAGATTTACTTGTGAACGCAACAGACTAAGAAAGTCCACCTTATTAACTTGATACCCGGCTAACATAGACTCTACTGTTTGATTTGCTTGTGGCAAAATTCTCTCTAAGTATATACTTGTCTGTTTTCTTGATTGAACATAGTCGGTTAACGCTTTATATATTTGCTCTTCCACTGAATTCTTTATATCTTCTAAAACATATTTTTTTTCTAACCATTCTTGCTTCCGTTGGTCCTTCTTTTTGTCTTGCCTTTTCTCAATGTTGAATGGAAGATTCATGGACAATAGAACACTACCTAATCCTGTTTCATCTTGTCGCCAGCCGTATATCGCTCCAAGCTTGAAATTTGGATAATAGTCTTGCTCTGCTAATTCAATCCGTTTTTTTGCCGCTGATATTTTAAGTAAAGCTTGTTTAACTTCTGGTCTTTCTGATGTAGCTAATTCAATCAAGTTTGCTAAACTTTTAGTATTAGGTAGTTCAAGGGGAATATCCTTATCAATAGAAATACGTGTAGAAGAATCCCTATCTAACAAAGCATTTAACATCGCCTGTGTTTTTAATCGCATTGCATCAACTTGCAATTGATTATCCTCTATCTTGGCTAGTTCAACGTGTGCGAGCAACACTTCCTGCTGCAATCCCTGTCCTACGGTATATTTCGTTTCAGCAACATCGATAAATTCTCTAAGTAAATCGACGTTACTCGCAAGAGTATCCAATGACCGATCAAGAAAAAACAGGCGCCACCATAAATATTTCACTCGATAGCTAATTCGCGTTGAAGTGGTGTTAATTTCTTCTTTTTTAGCTAACGCTTCTTGCTCTACAACATCCATTTTAAGTGAAAGCTTACCTGGATAAGGTAAGTCCTGACTAATTCCAATCTGTATTTGGGTCATGGGGGTTTGATTTAGCGAAAAACTATCCAAGGGTAAATTGACTGCATTTAGCATGAGTCGTGGCTCAGGAAATGCCCCAACTTGGTCAGGGACGTTTAGCATCGCGTTAAATTTAGATTCCGCGACATCAAGCTTTGGATTATTATTTAGTGCCAAAGTTATTGCTTCTTCTAAGGACAAATAAAGTCTTTCTTCTGTTTTATCGTCTTCTGCATAAACGCTTCCACAAATGGACAAGAGAAAAATCAATAATAACTTTAATAAAGCGCTATTCAATAATTTCATTAGACTATTTTCCCAAAAGTTTTTTAAAAATAATCACGCAAACCACAATAAGTACCACCCATATTAGTATTCCATAACCCCAGTGGCCAAAGCCAAAGCCCCAGTGCCAGTTTGCATCCATTCCATGTTTCATCTTAGGATACTCCTTGCTATTAGATTAGTGTTCATAATCGTGTCCATCATCATGTGATTTATGATGTTTATTATTATTCATAGGTATATCTTCAGACATTTCTATGTCTTTAAGTACCGTTGGGTCTTTTGGTTTCGATTCATGACTATGACTGCCATGGTCATGTGTATGACCATCACCCTCTGCTTTAGGAAGCGACATCACGCCTAACCCATATCGGTAAACAACTTCTGCGCCTTTGTACCCGGTAGTCATCAGCGCACTTAAACCTATAATACCCACCAAGAGGAAAACGATATTAACGTTAGACTTTAAACCGCGTAAAAACAATGACCAAATTGTCAGTACAGCAAAAACTAACAACGTGAAAATTGCCCAATTACGATGGTCAGTCATTGCCGTGTGCGATGGCGTATCATGATCTACCGTATTGTAGGCGTCGAACCCAGCAAGCCCTGTTAAAACACTAAAAGATGCGCCAATCCATAAATTAAATTTTGCAGTTATCAGTAAATATTCACTGATCTTGGAGCCCTTCAACACCATACTCGCAGCAAATAGAACTATGGACACGCTAAATAGAGCAAGCGTAAAATGCACCAACAATGGATGCCAGTTTGGAATTATTTCAATCATTATTCACCTCACTTCAAAGCTTAAGCAAATAACTTTGCTAAGCTGAACTTTAAAAGGTGTTTCTCGAAGTGTAGCTTACTAAACCATAGCGCGTATTACATACACGCTTTAAGTCAACTATTTGTCAAGAGAAACGCTTTAAATGTTTATTAAAGAGAAGTGAAATATTTTGGAGGTCGAATATCGACACCTGGAATGTTGTCGACAAGATTTTGGATCTGAAGAGTAGTGTAAATGAAATTTAATCTTTCATTAGATAGGTTACTAGAAAGCATAACTGCACTACAAAATACACAGTTTGCACACTGTTTTTCACAGTTTTGATCAGTTTTGCTTGTATCCTGATCAGCCATACCATTCATGGATACAGCATGTTCATGTAGCGCACTACTTGAATCATCGATAGATTGAGTCATTTCAGAATCATGTGCCATATGAGAATTTGCAAACAACACTTCAAACGGAGCTGAGATTAATATCAGCACCATTATCAAATTTACTAATTGTCTGCATTTAGATTTGATCATTAAAAGACTCATTAAAACAAAAGTTTATTAACTTGGAAAAATGAAAGTATTGCACGTTCTAAGTTTGACGCTTCAGTAGTTAAATAGTTCATTAAACAGTTATATTCTAAACCCAAGCATATACCCCTTGTCAAGTTACCTTTTATAACACATTGAAATATCTAGCAATTTCAATACCATTAATATTATAAAGTTACTTTTTAATCAAAGTACATTCTTGGGACTAGTCGAAGTAGTGAATTGAGCATTTATAATCTTTGAACAAGTATAAAATTAACAATTTCCACAGCAACTGTGATTTAGGTTTACTACCTCTGTTTAAAGTTCAAACTATAAAAACATTAGACATAAATAGTTTTATTTTTCGCTAGGTTAAGGACAGGTTTTTCATACATATAACCTTGCGCCCAATCGAATCGCAATTGTTCAACAATCTGTTTTTGTTGCTGAGTAGAAACATTACTTGCGATCGTTTTTATTCCTAGAGATTTACACATTCGTAAAGCAGATCTCATCGCTAACATCGTTCTATTGTTTTTATAACAATTATTCAGCAAATCATCATTAACTTTAACATAGTGAAAAGGCAGTTCTGTTAAAAATTCAAGTGATACACCACTACTGCTGCAGAATTCATTTAGACATAATTGAACACCTGCATCTATATAGGGTGAAAGTGTTTTTTTGGCTTCATACACATTTCCAGCAAACTCCGACTCACTTATTTCAAATATAATTGTCGAAGATTTATAGTTTTGTATTTGTTTAACAACCTCATCAAGATTGCTTGTTTTTTCGAGAAACTCCCTGGAAACAGACAATATAAATATTTCTGAGTCATTTTCAGTAATTTTAACTAACATTGCATCGAAACATATTCTATCAATGTGACTCATCAGTTTGAATTGTTTTGCTGTTGGTAAAAACACATTGGCTTTTAGAATTTTTTCTTTGTCACAAATAATACGTGACATTGCTCGTTTAGCTGTTTGCCGGGATGTGGCAACATCAAACATTGATTGAAACGCAACCTTTATTGCATTATCGGATAAAGCACACCGCAATTGATTTGCTATAGAAAAAAAGCCAGATTGGCTCCGTTTGCAGGTTACTGTCTTATTACGACCCGTTTGCTTCGCATCGTATAGTGCATTATCAGCACAAGCGAGCAACTCTTGAATATCTTCACCATCTGTTGGAAATGTTGCCAAACCGATACTCACCGTAACATTAAAACCTATCTCGTCGGGTAGAATGACCGTATCAGCAACTAAATTCCGCAATCTTTCAGCAACTTCTATTGTCGTGTTATAGTCGGCATCTCCGAGTATGCAGAGAAACTCTTCCCCACCCCACCGACCAACAACATCTCGCTCCCTTAATATTGACTGAGCAAGATTAGAAAACGTCCTTAAAACATTATCGCCAGTAGCGTGGCCATAATTATCATTGATCAATTTAAAGTGATCTAAATCGCAGAGCAAAATTGAAAAACTACCACCATCACGTTTAACCCGTGCTACTTCATGAACAAGAATATCTTGTAACCCTCTGCGGTTATATAATCCAGTCAATTCATCTAGGGTTACTACCCGTTGAAGTTTTATATTCGCTGCCAGCAAATCGTTTGTAGCTTTGTTAACTTCTTCAGATAAAGATTTATTAACATCTTTGAGATTAGCGTTACTTTTTTGAAAAGAGTGAAGGACTTTACGAAACGAATTACTTAGTACCGCTAACTCTTTCGGCATGTGGCTGGCTTGCTTTTGAAGGTCACCTTGAAAGTTGTTCGCTTCTAAAAATGCGACTTCTTGACTTAATGAGACAATAGGTGAGGAGATCTTTCGTGTAAAAAATGCTGCAAGTAATAGCGACAGTAGAAAGGCGACAATTGACCAAATAAAATGAGTGTCGGTGACATCTTGAATTTGTTCGTTTATTTCAGACATTGGCTGGGGAATAATGACTCCCCAACGATAATTGGGAACACTTGCAAACCCAGAAATCATCTCTTCTTTGAAATGGTCCGAATAAAAGCTCATTGTTCCTGTCTTTCCGGCATTCGTCGTTTGAATAATTTTCCAGTCAGAAATATCTTTAATTTCATCTACCCAATTTTGGTTCGGATGCGCAACAACCTGACCAAATTGATTTACAATAGCGGCATGGCCTCTTCTGCCAAACACTATGCTTTTTTGAAGTGCATAAAAATGACTTAAATCTAACTCAGCCAAAAGCAATGTATTTTTGTTCTCAAGCGGCTGACATATAAATAGTGTTGGCTTATTGCTAAATGGACTTGTTATTAATGAAGAAAAATGTGCACGCTGCCTAATACTCGCCTTCGAAATACAGTCAACCTTGGGTAATAGAACTTGCGAAATATCTTGATCAGATTTATAGATACTTTGATAAGCTATGGCAGCGTTTTCTTTAATCACTGCGATGTTTAAAAATTTTGGATAGAGATTTAGCTCAGTGACTTCTATTTCACGAGGAACGACAGAATCATACTTATTGGCAAGGGAATTAGCATCATTCATTGCCTGTTCTAAGTATGTACCAATAGAAAAGGTCAGATTCTGAGCGAGTAATTGATGTTTTTCTTTTACTTCACGATGAATATCATCATTCTCATGCTGTATGTTTTTCCATCCCAACAATAATAATGGAATAACACCAACAATAATGAAACATAGGATTGCAATATGATAAATCGATAACTGCTTAATTTGTTTAAACAAGTACTTCTTCCCTCTGGCACACATCTTTTTGTTTCAGCCGACTTCCCTGGGATACTCCTGCTACTCGCGTGGATATTTTGTAAAATATCTTTTTATAATTGGCGCCCAATCTACTAGAGGATAGTTCAACCGTCAAGCAAACAGTGATATTTAAAAGATATTAGATTTACTTACAAAAAGATTATTTAGGTAGGTAGAAAGATAAAATTCCAATTTAGTTTATTTGAGATAAACTTGCGAAACATCACAAGACAACGATAAATCATGCTTGCACACCAAATTCTAGTTATTGTCCGCACTTCAATCTAGCAATAGATTCCTTTCATCGTCTTCAATTGGGGGGCTCTTACTTTTCTACATTCTTATGTGGTATTTAAATGGGGACTCTATCCCTGTATCTATACATTGTGTTTGAAATGGATTTCTTAAATTAATTCGCTTCCATTTCTAATAATAAATTAACGATAATGTTGCCAGCTAACATAACCAAAATTTAATTTTCTAAAATGTTCTTGTGGCTAAAGAAACCGATAATAATCAATTATCGGGCAGATCATTAAATTGTTGACGCTTCTCTTCAAAATACTTGTTCATATCTTCCGGATTTTTCATTAAAGCTTGTATTTTCTGCATCGCTTCCAAATGATCCGCATCTTGTTTTTGAAACATTTCCATGCCGTGTTGTTTACTCAATTCAGCCATTTCTTCAAACGTCTCCGCATGGAATTCCATATCACAAGCGCCGCCCAATTGTTTACAACTCATCGTTTTCATACTCATCTCCCTTTCAAACTATGGAATCAATTAGGTTATTATCCGGACATAATTGTTTATTTACAACGACTTTTTATCGTTAGCCAGCATATAATGTATTATCAAATAAAATATACTTAAAATGTAGCAAGCTTTGCAACTCATGGTAGACAGGATTCAAAATTTACCATTATTATTTTTCCATTCTTTTTCCTGGGGTATCGCTTCAATAGTATCCCAGTGTTCCACAATTTTTCCGTGCTCAATACGATATAAGTCGTAGATCGCTGAGTGTGTATCATTGAAATACCCCTCACACACTGTGAGTACAAAATTTCCTTCTGCTAATACACGATGAAGTTTCTCGTAGTTCAAATGTGTTTTTAAATCTGGCTCACCATTCAAGGCATTGATTAAAGCTGATCTACCATCAGGCAAAAACGGATTGTGCTGTGTGAATTTGTTATCACTTATGTAAGCATCGATTTGAGAAAATTGAGCATTGATGAGTATTTCATCGACATAAGAAATGACTAATTCTCGATTTTCGTTAGTATATATTAAATCGGTTACTTCAACTGGGCCACTGACCATAGAATGACTAGAACTATTTGGCCCTTTCCTCAATTGAATATTATCCCAGTGCTCGACGGTCAAATTACCTTCAAACCTAAATACTTCAAAACCAATATTAGACTGCGCGAAATCATATTCTGTATGCGCAAAAATATAATCACCATCTTCAAATATGCGAACAATATTTACGCGTGGAAAAGTCAACGACAACCGCTTAAAAAGTGCAGCTAATCCATCTCGTCCTTCATAGGTTTGAGGATTATGTTGTATATATTTATTGGGGTTTATTACCTCTACCGATGAAGGATCACCCGTTTCAATACCCTTAAGCAAAGATATTATTCGGTTTTTTCGTATTGATTCCATTGCTAATATCTCTTTCAGTTGAATATAAGCTTTGTGAGAGTAATGCTTTAACGGTTTAGGCCGATGCATTTAAGATGCGTATCTCGGAGACTCCCCTAATATAATAATATTATCACAGCTTCCAAAACGTACTTATAATAATAGTCGGGTATCAGGTCTTACGGTTGATGTAATGAAAATCTTTTTGAGTTGTAAACAGTTGCGGCGCCTTTTCTTTTATTCGAATCTTTTTGATAGGCCCCTACTAGGAGATTAATAACTAATCTGGCGACATACCTATATTCATGCAAATATTCTCCACATAATATAAAAAAATACTCTGAATATGCTATGTCAACATCAAAAACATCTACCGATCATATACGCGAAACCTGGATGGTCAAGGTAAAGGCAACGACAAATTACGACATCCTCGTTGATTCGCTGTAGAAAAAAGCATTGTTTTATTTTTTTGTGTTATTAGTACTTTTATAAAGTTCATAAACAACAATATTCGAGACTTTTGAAAATGCTCAACTGTTTTGATGTTTTGTTTATTGCCGTAGTTTACTCAGCGATTTCTGGTGATAACCTGGGCATGATATACAAACATCAGTTTTTAAATTAGTTTGAAGCAAAAAATTGTCCGTATTTTAGTGTGACTTATTTAGAAATAGCTAGCATTGGGGTAAACTGAAGGAACTATTAAACAATAAATAAAACGCCTTAATGCTTAATAACACAATACGTTTATGAAAATAACTAGTAATTGGCACAATATATCTTCTGATGAAGCACTTGGCTTAATTAATACATCTGCCCGAGGTTTGAGTGAGGATGATATAAAACAAAGACTTATTACTTTTGGCCCCAATAAGCTTCCAGAACCACCGCGCCCGAATATACTATTAAGATTTTTCCATCACATTCATAATATCCTTATTTACGTTCTTCTAGGTGCAGCTACGATTACAGCGCTGCTTGGCCATCTGATTGATACGTTTGTGATCATCGCTGTAGTTATTATCAACACAGTTATTGGCTTTTTACAGGAGGGCAAGGCTGAAAAGGCAATGGAGGCAATCCGTCATATGCTTGCATTGCGTGCTTCTGTCATCCGCGACGGTGAGCGCCAAACTATCAAAGGTGAACAACTGGTACCAGGTGATATAGTGTTAGTTGATGCAGGTGACAAACTACCAGCTGATTTACGTTTTATGAAAACTCACAGTTTACAGATACAAGAATCAATTCTTACTGGCGAGTCCATGGCCGTTGAAAAACATACAAGACCCGTCGCAATAGATGCACCGATTGGCGATCGTTTTTGTATGGGATATAGCGGTACAACAGTCACCAGTGGACAAGGCATAGGCATGGTGGTTGCCACAGGTTCACAGACAGAAATCGGTCGCATAAGTGGTTTACTCACAAAAGTTCAGTCCCTAAATACGCCTTTAGTTACGCAAATGGCAGTATTTGCCAAATGGCTTACTATGTTTATTCTTGC
>Ga0316207_10002599_pt1 | contig 18193 bp, 15 predicted proteins | sample 6weekpyrite_MG_FD_204943 | JGI IMG/M metagenome (GOLD analysis project Ga0316207, IMG submission 204943) | Microbial mat bacterial communities from mineral coupon in-situ incubated in ocean water Damariscotta River, Maine, United States -... | ecosystem: Environmental > Aquatic > Marine >...
ACAACAAACAATGAAATAGATATAACATTACCATCAAATACTAAAGGGGATGTAATTGTTCATAACGGAACAACAAATATAAGATTACCAGTTGGTTCAGATGATCTTGTATTAAAAGCGAATAATTCGGCAACACCAGGTGTTGAATGGGGAGTGATTGTTTTTGGTTCTGAATATCAAACGAACGAGGATTCAACAGAGGATTCAACAACAAGTAGTACATATGTTAATAAAGTAACAATAACAACAACTTCATTACCAGCAGGAGATTATAGAATAGGATGGTATTACAACTGGAGAAGAAGTAATACAAATAAAGATTTTGAGACAAGAGTTAGAATTGACAATACAACAGACATTGGAAATCATAGACAGGAAGCGAAAGATGCAGGGTCAGACCAGATATACGTATCATCTGGTCATAAAAGAGTCACATTTACAGCAGGTATTCATACAATTGATATAGATTATCGTTCGGCAAACGGGGGGACGTCTTTTATATCAAATGCACGATTAGAATTATGGAGAGTAACATAAACAAAAGTTCAATAATTCGAGTTAATCAAAATAAAAAAATATAAATAGTATTATATGACAGAGATATACTCATATATTACTGATTTTTCAAGTAGTATAAATACAGATCAGTTAACAGACGAAATAGAAGGAAATGTTTCAGTGACAACAGGTTTAACAAGTATATCTAAAAGTGGAGACGACATTAATATAACATTTGCCTCAACAATATCAGCAGGGGAAAAAACAACTTTAGATTCTATCGTAAGTGGTCATTCAGCTCAAGGACCAATTAAAATCGGATTAAAGAATAATCAAAATGCAAATTATGGATCTTCTATTCATTTAATAGCAGGACATACATCTGCTGTTGATCTTGTTTTACCAAACCAAAACGATACATTAATTGGAAATTCAACAGTTGACATCTTAACAAACAAAACAATAGTTGATAGTTCTTCTAATATAGCAGCAAGAACTTTAGTTGCTTCAGATGGAGATATTTTAATAGATATATCCGGTGCAACAGAACCAATTACAAACCAAGTATTAAGAGCCACAAGTAACACAAGTGCCACTTGGCAATTTGATTCAAGTGGTGCTGGAGCATTATTTTCACAACCAACACACACTTCACTAAGTGATGCAAATACAACAGTTACAATTGCACAATTAAAAACAGGAATACTTTCTGGAATGCCAACTACTGATAAAACATTAACCTTACCAACAGCAGCTTTAAGTGTTGCTGGGTTGACAGGCGTGGCTGTTGACGATGCACTTGAATTTACGATTATAAACAAAGCAAATACAGAATCACATTTTACAGTAGCAATGGGAACAGGAGGGACATTAGAAGGAAATGACCTCATTGCACCAAAAGAAAACGCTCTTGCAACTTATAAGGCTTCAGGTTCAGGTACATTTAGAATGAGATTTACAAATGTGACTGCAAGTAGTGAAGCTTATACAGTTTATCGTATTAGTTAAAAAACCTTTTCTTTTTTTTTTAAGATTAAATATAATGTCAATGATACAAAAAGGAACAATTATTGTTAACGATGGCTCTAAAATTATTGGACTTACAGGAAACACTGATTATAATGTTTTAGTTTTTGACCCAAACGAATCAAGTGGGGTCAGATGGACATCTGGACCAAAACTTCTAATGTGTTATAACGCGACTACTGAAGTTAGTATAGATAGTGGTTGGTCTGATATTACATGGGACACTCAAGTAAAGAAAGATTCTATTTATACACATAGTTTAAATAGTGCAGAAGTCACGATAAATGAACCTGGTTTTTATTATGTCGCTGTTGACATTGGAACTTACAATTCATCTGGGAGTTCAAGATCTCAGAGTATTATGAGATTCCTTGTTGATTCTGGGTCTGGTTACTCTGAAATTGGAGGAACTCGTGGTAGTATGTATAACAGAAATAGTGCTCAAGGTAGAGCATCTGCTTCAGTAAATAGACCAATACAGTTTATGATAGGTGACAAATTTAAGGTTCAGGCCCAAAGATCAAGCGGAACAGGTGTCATACTTACAGAAGCAAATGCCTGTCGAATTAATATAAACAAACTTATTGAATAAAGTTTGTCAAGAAATAAAACTAAGAAAAGTTTGCCAAACGTTTAATATAAATTTTCTATAATGCCAGTAAATCTCTTATCAGTATCAGTTGATTTATTTGAATATGTCAATCTAATTGTAGTTTCAGCTGGAATGTAACTCGCACCAATTTTACTCTCTCCTAACATATATCTCCCTGCTGGTCCAATTTCAACATTATGCATCATCTTTATTGATTGTCTGACATAAGTAGGACTTGTAGCTGAAAAACTAGAAACTGTTGGAGATTCCATAATAATATGATTGTTATTTTTGTATATTTCTTTGATTCTATTCAAAGAATTATTGTTCACACCATCAAATAAATCTAAAAACGCCCCAACAAATGTATTCTCAACCACCGTGTTACTTACTGATATCCCTGATACATTTGAACTTACATCCGCTGTAAGTGCTCCAATAATCGTATTTGGTGCTACTGTAACCGAGATCTCATCACCTTCGTGTATATCCTTTGTCATAAATTCAATACTTAACGGACCAATTGGAATTGGATATGTGAAGTCTGCTTGCGCTGTTGTATTTGCAGTTATGTCTAACCCAATTGAAGTTGCTTGATAATGACCACCTGTAGTTCCAGCAGCACTAATTTCTTCTTTAATAACAACTGCTTCTTCACTTGCTGTTCCAATAACTGTAATTGAAGCCTCATTGATTTCATGAGTATTGTTATTTGGACAAACAGTTGGAGTATCTGTATCCCAAAGTTCGACAAATTTAGATTCATAATTACAATAAAGTCTATAATTATATACTGTTGTCATAAATTCTTATAGAAAAAAGTTAGACTTAACACAAGCGTTTACGCTAAGTTTAATTTGTTATTTTACATGCTTTGATGTAACAAGGCTTATTACTTACTTTTGCTTGTATTTCTAAAACAGCCTCTTCGTCTGGAATATTTGATATTGAATCAATCGTAAACATTTGATAAGTTGTGTTTGTATAACTTTGTTCAAAAAGAACTTTATTGTTTGTTGAGTCGTATAATCTTATAGAATAATTACCACTTCCATTTACTTTCTTTGATACAAATTTAACAGAGTCAATACCTTGTTCATTATTTGTTCCATTAATGAAAAAAGATAATGCCGTTTGATAATGTTTACTCTTAATTATAACTGGCTGAAATACAATTGGTAAAAAATTCCTATATTCTCTTGGAAGATGTGAATTTACTAGACTATCTAATTCTGTTTCTTCTTCAGATGAAATCGTTCCTTTAAAAACAATCGTTATTACATCCCCAGATACATTTACTGAAAAAACTGTTGTTGTTATATCTTGATTCTTTTCTATTTCCAAAAATAATTGTCCTGCTATAATCTCACCAGAACCGGTATCATTCGCTACTGAATAAGTCTTTGTCGTCATTAGTTAAAACATAATAGAAAAAAAAGATCGTAAACGATTTCGTTAAGATATGCTTTAAATAAAAAGTTAAGTTAGATTTTAGATATATTAGATTCTCTATGTTAATTGTTAATTCCCATAATGTTTTTTATTTTTGATTTTGAAATATTATCTTCTTCAATTATTTCATCATTAATCATATTATTTACAATAAACATTTCCTTTAAACCACTCCCAATTCTTATATTGTCTATAACATTCAACATTATATTCACTCTACTTGTATTTACATTGATTGAATGCCCAACTGTTCTTTTAATTATATTTGACTTGATTGTATTTGATCCACCTGAAAGAATGTCTATTCCATGAGAACTAACTTCATCAATTGTGTTATCACTAACAAGGTTTTCTCCACTATGAATTTCTATTCCTTTCCCTGAACATTCATTTATTATATTACTTATAACCTTATTCTTTATTGCCTTGGATATTACTATACCTGAGCGAGTAGTTGTAATTAAATTACCTCTAACAATATATTTTCCCTGGTTACCTGTTATTTCAATACCAGTTTTAATACAATCAGAAATATCATTGTTAAGTATTTTACACCACTCAGAATTCTGAATTAATACCCCAAAACCAAATCCAAAATTGTCTTTATCAAATTTATAATTAATGTTTTTTATTTTATTTGCTTCAACAGTATTTCTTCTTGAATCAATGAATAATACACCAATTTGACATTCTGTTATTTCACAGTTATGTATCTTGTTATTTCCTCCTCCTTTAATTCGGATGCCTCCATGAAATAACTTTGATCCTGTAAGTTTGACATTTGTAGAATTAGTAAAGTTTAATAAATATTCTGATTTAATTTCTACATTTTTAATTTCACAATCTGTACACGAATTAAGATTTATATCCGAATTTAATATACTTAAATTTTCAATAAAAATCTTATCAGTCATTGAATTTATTGAGTAATCTTTTGGTTCAATTGCACCTTCTGACAATCCTCTATATTCATTCGACAAAATTAATTTTGTATCTGTTACAACATCTTTAATCTTGTATGTATTTCCCCTAATTGTAAGATATTGTCCTGGCATTACTCTATTTTTCGCTCTTTTAAATATCGTTTTCAAACCAGTTACTTCATTTGACCCAAATGTTATATTGATTAATCCTTTGCCATCATATACGTTTTCATTAAAAACAGTCTTTAATTTAACGTTTTTATCAAATATTAATCTTACATTAAATTTGGATTCACCTTGAATTCTACAATTGCTTGGTAAAACTAAATCTTCAGATATAATGTAATCTCCATTCTTAATATAAATCGTTCTTGCACCTGACTTGATTGCATCTCGTAAATTATTATATTCACTCAAACCATCTAATGAAACAACTGTTTCTGTATCTTCTTTAATAGTTCTTGAATCGATTTTATTTATTATTCCAGTTTTGTTTGTTTCAATAGTTGATAATAACAAATAAGACTTTGGATTAATTTCGAACACATTAAAACAACTATTGATTTGAAATTCTTCATCAATGTAAATATAATTTATTGTATTCTTTGTTAATTTAATAACTGATTCGGATATGTGATTGTATTCTCCATTAACAAAACACTTTAATTCATTGATTCTTAAGAATGGGAATTCATCAGTAACATTAAATGATATAATTCTATTTTTTACTATTTCTTTTTGTAATATACTAAATATTCTGTTATCTGATATTTTTATAAACTCCAAATTGTTTACTCCAACTACCCCTTTTCCTAAATCATTTGAACAGATAAATATAGTATTACAGTTTTGTTTCCCTTTGTTTACAGTTACTTTACATCCCGATGCACTATATTTATTTTGCAAGTCTGTACTTCTTCCTGGTTTACCTTTCTCATTCACAATATAAATTCCGTTTTCAATTGGATCTTTCTGATCTTTAATTAAAATTCTATTACCTTTTTCTAGTTTAATATCATCAACGATACATCCTTTACAAAAATCTTTAATAAGGTCACCACATTTTGTTGTTGCAACAGAAACCAACAATTTATTTTCATCGTTTCTTGATTCCAATCTACTATTTAGATTTTGCATTAAATTATATATTAAAAAAAATAAACTTTATGAACGAAATATACCAACCAAATAATTGATTGATTCAGTTTGCAAATAAAATTAAACTTTTTTAATCTTCGATTAAAAAGTTTCAAGCGCAGCGTTCGAGCTTTGCTCGGCTTTTGTCATAACTTTTCTTAAAAGTTTAAATATACTTACAGTTACATTTTATTTATTCTGATATAATATAGATCTATATAATGTGGCTATTTCCGTTAAACTTCAACTCTATGAATGGTCAAGCTCAACCTGTTAATACTATTGTTAGAGCTGCTACTAATATTTTCGGCAATATTGCTATTGATTTTCGTTCTGGTGATACAATTGATGGTGTTACACTTGCTGAAGGCGATAAAATTTTAATCAAAAACCAAATAACTGCCTCACAAAATGGTATTTACACTGTTAATACTGGTGCTCCTCCGACCAGACATTTAGATTTACCAGTTGGTGCAAATGCATCCGGCTATACAGTTTTCGTCACAAATGGTACAAACAATGAGAATAGTCTGTTTATTTGTGAAAATGACCCTGACAGTGATACAGTCGGAACAGATGATCTCGTTTTCACTTTAATTAGTGGAGGAACTGGTAATGGTTCTGGTGAAGTCAATACATCGAGTAATCAAGGGTCAGATGGTATTGGAGTATTTATACAAAAACTTGGTGTTGATCTTCAATTCAAAAATATATCCACAAATGATAATCTTGTCGTCATTTCAGACGACACAACAAATAATACTATTGACATTGACTTAGCTGATACAGTTGCTACCACAAACACTATACAAACTTTAACTTCTAAAACAATTGTTGACCAAAATTCGAATATTGCTGCCGGTTACCTCTTCGCTTCGAACCGTACAACACTAATTAATATTGAATCTAGTAACGCTCCTGTAGCAGGTCAAATTCTAAAAGCAACAAGTAATACAACAGCAACTTGGCAGAATGAAACGGGAGGAGCAGGTGAATCAAATACAATGAGTAATCAAGGTGTTGGTGGAGTCGGTGTCTTTAAACAAAAAACTGGTGTGGATTTTGAAATGAAAAATATAAATGCAGGGAACAATACAATCTCAGTTGTTGACGACACTGGTAATAATGAAATAGATATCGCAGTTAATGTTGGTAATATTTCCAGAAATGAATTAAGTGGAACACTTTCAGTTGCAAATGGAGGAACTGGAACAACCACTTTAGGATCTGGAAATGTACTTATTGGTGCTGGTACTTCCGCAGTTACGAGTTCAAAATCAGCTCCAACTGGTGACTTTGTTGGAACTTCTGACACTCAAATTCTAACTAACAAAACAATTATTGACACCTCTTCGAATGTAGCAGCAAGAACTTTAGTTGCTGCAGACGGTTCAGTTTTGATCGACATTTCGGGTTCTTCTGAACCAACTACAGGTCAAGTACTCCGTGCAAGTTCTAATACAACATCAACATGGCAAGATGACATCACCGCATCAAACCAAGGAACCGGTGGTGTTGGTGTTTTTGTTCAAAAGAATGGAACAGATCTTGAATTCAAGAATATCAATATATCAAATAATACAATTAATATTATTGATGACACAACAAATAATGAAATCGATATTGCAGTTAATGTTGGCAATATATCTAGAAATGATTTGTCTGGTACTTTGACAGTTAGTTCTGGTGGTACTGGAGCAACAACACTTACATCTGGAAATGTTCTGATTGGAGATGGAACGAATGCTGTAACTACAACTAAAGCAGCCCCAACTGGGGATTTTGTCGGAACTTCTGATACTCAAACACTTACTTCTAAAACAATTATAGACTCAAGTTCTAATCTGGCGGCAAGAACTTTAGTGGCTTCGGATGGAGCAGTTCTCATTGATATTTCAGGTTCTGGTGAACCTACAACTGGACAAATTCTAAAAGCTACTAGCAATACAACAGCGACTTGGCAGAATGATACAGGAGGTTCAGCTGAAGCAAATACAGGAAGTAACCAGGGAACAGGTGGTGTTGGAGTATTTATACAGAAAACTGGAGTTGACCTCGAATTCAAGAATATCAATGCTGGGAATAATACAATTTCGGTTGTTGATGACACTGGAAATAATGAAATCGATATCTCCGTGAATGTTGGTAATATTTCCAGAAATGAATTAACCGGAACACTTTCAGTTGCAAACGGAGGAACAGGAACAACAACTTTGACTTCTGGAAATGTTCTTATTGGTGATGGAACAAATTCAGTAACGACTACTAAAGTAGCACCGTCTGGAGACTTTGTAGGAACATCAGATACTCAAACACTTACTTCTAAAACAATTATAGATTCAAGTTCTAATGTGGCTGCAAGAACACTTGTAGCAGCAGATGGCGCAGTTTTAATAGACATTTCAGGTTCAGGTGAACCTACAACTGGACAAATTCTAAAAGCAACAAGTAATACAACTGCAATATGGCAAACTGATACTAGCCAAAATAACACGGGATCAAATCAAGGGACAGGTGGTGTCGGAGTTTTTATCCAAAAAACTGGAGTTGATCTTGAATTTAAGAATGTTAATGCTGGAAACAACACAATAAGTGTAATCGATGATACTGGCAATAATGAAATCGATGTCTCAGTAAATGTTGGTAATATCAATAGAAATGAATTGTCTGGAACATTGGCAGTTAGTTCTGGTGGAACAGGAACTACAACTTTGACTTCTGGAAACGTTCTTATTGGTGATGGATCAAACGCAGTAACGACAACAAAGTCTGCGCCGACAGGGGATTTTATTGGTACATCGGATACTCAAACGTTAACAAACAAAACAATTGTAGACGCCTCTTCGAATGTAGCAGCAAGAACTTTAGTGGCTTCGGATGGAGCAGTTCTCATTGATATTTCAGGTTCAGGTGAACCTACAACTGGACAAATTCTAAAAGCGACAAGTAATACAACGGCAACTTGGCAAACAGACTCAAGTCAAGACAACACAGCAAGCAACCAAGGAACAGGTGGTGTTGGAGTATTTATACAGAAAACTGGAGTTGACCTCGAATTCAAGAATATCAATGCTGGGAATAATACAATTTCAGTTGTGGATGACACTGGTAATAATGAAATCGATATATCTGTAAATGTTGGTAATATCTCTAGAAATGAATTAAGTGGAACACTTTCAGTTGCAAACGGAGGAACTGGAACAACAAGTTTGACATCTGGGAATGTTCTGATTGGAGATGGAACAAACGCAGTAACAACTACTAAGTCTGCACCAACGGGAGACTTTGTAGGAACTTCTGATACTCAGACATTAACTTCAAAGACAATTGTAGACTCTAGTTCGAATGTAGCAGCAAGAACTTTAGTTGCTTCTGATGGAGCAGTCCTGATTGATATTTCAGCTTCGGGTGAACCAACAACTGGCCAAGTACTTAAAGCAACAAGTAATACAACGGCAACTTGGCAAACAGATGCAAGTCAAGACAATACGGCAAGCAATCAAGGTACTGGTGGAGTCGGAGTATTTATTCAGAAAACTGGACTTGACCTTGAGTTCAAAAACATTAATGCAGGGAACAATACAATAAGTGTAACAAATGACACAACGAATAATGAAATCGACATATCTGTAAATGTTGGAAATATCTCTAGAAATGAATTAAGTGGAACACTTTCAGTTGCGAATGGAGGAACAGGAAATACAAGTTTGACATCTGGAAATGTACTTATTGGGGATGGAACAAACGCAGTAACAACTGCTAAGTCTGCACCAACGGGAGACTTTGTTGGTACATCGGATACTCAAACGCTGACAAACAAAACAATTGTTGATTCCAGTTCTAATTTAGCAGCAAGAACCTTAGTTGCTGCAGATGGAGCAGTTCTAATAGACATATCTGGGTCTTCAGAACCAACTACAGGACAAGTACTTCGTGCAAGTTCTAATACAATATCAACCTGGCAAGATGATATCACCGCGTCAAATCAAGGAACAGGTGGAGTAGGAGTTTTTGTTCAAAAGAATGGAACAGATCTTGAATTCAAAAATATTAATGCGACTAACAACACAATTTCTATTGTTAATGATACTGGAAATAATGAAATCGATCTTGCAGTTAATGTTGGAAATATCGATAGGAACGAATTAACTGGAACACTTTCTGTTAGTTCTGGTGGAACAGGAACAACAAGTTTGACATCTGGGAATGTTCTGATTGGGGATGGAACAAACGCAGTAACAACTACTAAATCAGCTCCGAGTGGTGATTTTGTTGGTACATCAGATACTCAAACACTTACTTCTAAAACAATTATTGATTCCAGTTCTAATTTAGCAGCAAGAACCTTAGTTGCAGCAGATGGAGCAGTTCTAATAGACATATCTGGGTCTTCAGAACCAACTACAGGACAAGTTCTTAGAGCAAGTTCTAATACAACTTCAACTTGGCAAGATGACATCACAGCGTCAAATCAAGGAACAGGTGGAGTAGGAGTTTTTGTTCAGAAGAATGGAACAGATCTCGAATTCAAGAATATTAATACTAGTAACAACACTATTAATGTAATAGATGATACAGGTAATAATGAAATCGACATTGCAGTTAATGTTGGAAATATTGACAGGAACGAATTAACTGGGACTTTAACTGTTAGTTCTGGTGGAACTGGAACTACAACTTTGACATCTGGGAATGTACTTATTGGAGCGGGGGCTTCAGCAGTAACGACAACCAAATCTGCACCAACGGGGGACTTTGTAGGAACATCAGATACTCAAACATTAACTTCTAAAACAATTGTTGATACTAGTTCAAATATTGCAGCAAGAACTTTAGTTGCTTCTGATGGAGCAGTTCTAATAGACATTTCAGGTTCAGGTGAACCTACAACTGGACAAATTCTAAAAGCAACAAGTAATACAACTGCAACTTGGCAGAATGAAACGGGGGGAGCAGGTGAATCAAATACAATGAGCAATCAAGGAACAGGTGGAGTCGGAGTTTTCATTCAAAAGACTGGGGTTGATCTTGAAGTGAAAAATATCAATGCTGGAAACAACACAATAAGCGTAATCGATGATACTGGCAATAATGAAATCGATATCTCCGTGAATGTTGGAAATATTTCCAGAAATGAATTAAGTGGAACACTTTCAGTTGCAAATGGAGGTACTGGTGCAACTACACTCTCTTCTGGAAATGTACTCGTAGGAGCAGGTGCTTCTGCTGTCACTACAACAAAAGCAGCACCAACAGGAGACTTTGTAGGAACCTCGGATACTCAGACTCTTACTTCTAAAACAATTGTAGACACCTCTTCGAATGTAGCAGCAAGAACTTTGGTTGCTGCAGATGGAGCAATTTTAATAGATATCTCAGGATCTTCCGAGCCAACAACAGGTCAAGTTCTAGTTGCAAGTTCTAATACAACAGCAACGTGGCAGACAGACACAAGTCAAGACAACACAGCAAGCAATCAAGGTACTGGTGGAGTCGGAGTTTTCATTCAAAAGACGGGAGTTGATCTAGAATTCAAAAATATTAATGCAGGTAACAATACAATAAGTGTAATAGATGATACTGGTAATAATGAAATCGACATTGCAGTCAATGTTGGTAATATATCTAGAAATGAATTAACTGGGACACTGTCGGTTGCAAACGGTGGAACAGGAGCAGTTACTCATGGATCTGGTAATGTTCTTATTGGAGCAGGCACTTCAGCAGTAACTTCGACAAAAGCAGCACCAACTGGCGATTTTGTTGGAACAACAGACACTCAAACACTTACTTCAAAAACAATTGTAGATACCTCTTCGAATGTGGCAGCAAGGACTTTAGTAGCGGCAGATGGAGCAGTTCTCATTGATATTTCAGGTTCTTCTGAACCAACAACGGGTCAAATTCTAAAGGCGACTTCTAATACAACAGCAACTTGGCAATCAGATACTGGTGAAGCGAATACAGGAAGTAATCAAGGGACAGGAGGAGTTGGAGTATTTATTCAGAAAACAGGTGTTGATCTAGAATTCAAGAATATAAATGCAAGTAATAATACGATTAATATAATCGACGACACAGGTAATAATGAAATCGACATTGCCGTTAATGTTGGGAATTTAGATCATGGTGAATTATCAGGACTACTTGACGACGATCATACAATTTATGCTTTATTAGCAGGTAGATCAGGTGGACAAACATTAATTGGGGGAACAGGTTCTGGAGATAACTTAGAGTTGAATTCAACAAGTAATGCAACCAAAGGTAGTGTATTGATTTCAGAAACCACAGATTCAAGCAACACGACAATTGGGGCTTTAGTTGTATCTGGAGGAGCGGGTATTCAAGGGAATGTACACACGGGAGGATATATAAGTTCAGATAATGGATATTTCATGGGTGTTCATACATCTGGTGGCCTTAGTTTAAATTCTGGATTTACGGATATCACCTGGGAATTAGAAAAGAGGAAAGACTCTATTTACACTCACAACACAAGTACTGAAGCAGTTCAGATAAATATAACAGGTGATTACAAGATAATAGTAGATTTAAGTACAGATGTAACTTCAGGAGGAGGAAGGTCTATTTCGGAAGGGAGGGTAATGAGAGATTCAGGTATTGGGTATTCTGAACTAACTGGAACGAGAACATATATGTACAATAGAACAAGTACAGGAGGTGAAAATTCAGGAAGTATACATTTCATTGAGTCTTTAACAAGTGGTGATTTTATCAAAGTACAAGCTCAAAGATTATCTGGGTCTTCAACTGTGTCAACTATTGCAAATGGATGTAGACTTCTAATCGAGAGAATATAAAGAAAACATTACAATTTTTTTATTCTTATTTTTATGAGTAAATCTAGACTTACTTCTAAAACTAATACACAAACAAAAGTAAAAAAAATTAATAAACAGGGAAAGTGTGTAAGAAATGTTGGGAATTGGGCATCTGTAAAGGCGTATCATAGATTTGATAGCCAACAATTCGATCCTGAGAAATTAAAATCAGAACTAGATATCATTTCTCCAAAAGTAGCAAAGTTAATTAGTAATATTAATTCCTTGGATAGATCTGATCAAAAAAAATTCGGTCACAAATTCAAACATTTCATTTTCACAGATGTTAAAGGTAACTATGGTATTAAAACTGTTGCATCTAGTTTAATTGCACACAACTTTAATCTCGTTTACAAACCAAATGAATCAAAAACAAGATTAAATATAGTAATAGATCCAGAAACAATAAAAGAAGAAGGTAGTAAAAATTTTGCTATACTAACAGCAACCCCAATGTTTACTATAAATATAAGAGAAGATACAAAGAAAGATCTTGTTGGAAGTTCCGGAATTTATAACTCAAGACCTGATAACATTCATGGACAGAAATTAAGATTCATTCTTGGTGATTCCGGTTTTAAAGAAGGTGTTGATCTCTTTGATGTAAAGTATGTTCACATTCTCGAACCACAATTAACAAGAGCAGATTTAACCCAAGCAATAGGTAGAGCAACACGGACTTGTGGACAAAAAGGATTGCAATTTGTACCAAATAAAGGATGGACACTAGAAGTATTTGAATACGATCTCAGAATTCCGACGAAAGAAAAAAAGACAAAAAGATTTGGTGTTTTTACAAAAAGTATTTCTCCAAAAAAACAAAAAACAATTTCAGAAGAAGTCTTTAGAGTTGGAAATGTTGATGTTAGTGAAATAAATACAATCTCAGATATCCAAGATCTCATTTTGATTTCAGCTGTTGATAGAGATCTTAATCATCCAATTAATCTGTTCGGAAAGGAAGAAGAGAAAAGGGATTGGTTCTATTCGCAATTACCAGAAAATAAAAAGAAATCCAAAAAATTATTCTTTTAACCACTTTTAGTTTTAATTCTAAGAGGACCAAAGAAGGGCGGCCATACCATTTCTAAAGACAAGAACATTGTAATTAATTGCAATAACAACACAATTACAAGAGGTAGAGACAGAACTTCTAATTTGTGAATTGATGTAAGAAGAGTCAACTTTGGAAAAGTTAAATGTTCCAGATGGTTGGTAGTCTTCTGGATTTTTAGCGAATGAATAACAATAGACGTACTTTAGAGGAGTTCTAGTAAAGTGTTCATAAGGTTGGACAAGTCTAAAATAACTTTCATCTCTTTCATCGAACAGTTCGTTAGAGTCAACTTGAATAACAGTTGAAGTTGCGATTTTACCACCATCACTTCTTGCACTAAAGTTAAACCAATCATTATTTGTTTCAGAGTTGACTTCGCGATAGTACCACATCAAGTACTTTACAGGATGATTAAATTTTATTTCTTTTCTAAATGTCGAAACACCAGTCGGGATATTACTTACAACACTTCTTTGGGTTTGTTCAATCAGGAAATTTGGAGAACTTTTAGCCATATTAGCACGAACAGAATCATCAAAAAATACGTAATCGGCCCAGAGATCACAAGAAACAAAAGAAACTTCACTAGGTCCAGTAGCACCATCAAAAGTGATACATTCAGAAAAGTCTCTAAATGTAAGTTTGATTTCTATTTCATGATACTGAAGGTTGATAAGAGGTATTGCAAGCGGGAGGTGTCTAGAGAAGTAGAATTCAAGTGGAATGTTATAGATAGTTTCAGAAGTGGCATTGGTTTGTAAAGCGGTAACTTCTTCAAATCTTCCAATCATAAGATTTTTACTAATTCTTTTAGATTCAGAAGTGAAGAATTCATCTTTAAGTTCTGTCGAGTCATAATAGATCGTATCGATTTTGTTTCCTCCAATGTAAAGTTCCGACCTTGATACAACAAGATTTCCAATTGAGTTAGCCCAACCGGCATAAGTACCAGAATTGGCAGTTAAAGCGGGTAATTTGAGGACGATGTAAGTTTTAGAAAGGAGATCTCCAGCTTTTTTAATTTTGATAGAGACGGTTTTACCAAAATTACATTCACCATTAATGACTTGTCTTATTGGTTCGACAGAAAAGTTAAGATATCTTTTGAATACACATTTAAAGAAACTATATTGGGGTTTACCAGTAAGAATAACGTCTTGTGTCCCGGTGTAACTTAATTGTAAATGGCCAGCAGGCATATTAAAATGAAGTAATAAAAAAATAAAAAGGAAAAATCATAAAGCTGATTAAAGTAATTAAAAATCTTGTTGAGAATCGGATATTACATTTGCTAATTCTTGTCCAGAAGAATCTAAAGTATCAAGAACATACAGTTTTGAAAGCAACATTAACGCACCGACTACACCAACAATTGAAAGCAAAAAAACGATTAAAGAGAATGTATATTTCATTGGAAGGAAAATCTTAAGAGCACCAGAAATAACAAAAGAAAGTAATCCAGAAACAAAAATAACAACGGCAAAAACTATTGTTTTCAGAATTTGAGTAAAGTGTTCGATTGCTTCTCTTGTAGTTCCAGGATTTAAGAAGGAGAAAATAAGTGAGAGAATACTATTAATACTTTGGACAGTTGTATCAACACCACTAACAACACCAGATACTTCATTCACGAGGGAATCCATATTTGAAATGGTATTATCAAGATTTGAAATAGTGTTACTTAGATCAGCAGTAGGATTAGAAATAGTATTTGTTTGAGAGTTGGTTTGTTGATTTGTTGATGGTGGAAAGAAATCCTGAAAGTTAAAACTCATTAATTGTAAAAGGAAAAAATTTTAGATTATCGGAAGAAGAATCTTCTTTTGCTCGTTGCTCTCGCAAAGTTTCAAGAAAGAATACCAACTTTTAGAATTTCATCTTTTGGTTTAGAGACTTTAGTAAAGGTTCTAAATTCTGGTTCTTTAGGAGGAGGAGGCATTTTCTCAATAAACATTAACAAGCTAACAGGAGACTTCGAAACACTTTCTTTCTTTTTTCTTTTTGGGTATGGTGTTTTTCTGTAAGACTTCGATTTTCTTTTATTTGTTGATCCAGATGAAATCTTTACTTTTTTTTTTGATTTCGGCTTTGAAATCTTTTTTTTTGAAGAACTTGGTTTAGATTCAACTTTTGGATTTGACTTTGACTTTATAGCTTTGGCAACTTTTTTGATTTTATTTTTAACATTCAAACTCTTTTTTGGATTTGATTTTGAAGGATTCATTAATCTTTTGTAGAAAAAAAGAAACTCAAGTTCTACAAAAAAAATAAAAATATAACTAAGTTAGTCAAATAATTGTTTGATAGTATCAAAACTCTTACTTCCAGATTCTCTTTGAATTTCTTGTCCATTTTCAAAAATAATAAAGGTTGGGAGACTAGCGATTTTATATTCATTAAAGAGATCTTCAAATTTGTTTACATCAACTTTAACAGTCTGAATTCCTTCCTTTTCCAATTTATTAAATTGTGGAGTAATTAATTTACAAGGTCCACACCATTCAGCAGAAAACATAGAAACGACAGTGTTAGGAGAAGAGATAAGCTCTTTGAAAGAAGATGAAGAATCAAGTGAAATCATTTTATTCTTCTAAAAAGAAAAAAAATAATTCATTTTCTTTTACGAAACCAAAGATTAATTCTTTTAACTAAGTTAAAAGAATTCTTTTAATTATTCTTTGGTTTGGTAAGGAGGTGGTGGGTTGTCAAAATCTGGTGCTGGTGCTGTTGGTGATGAATTTAAATAACTTTCTTGTTCCAATTCACTTAATTGTTTTTTATAATACTCAATTAAGTTTGCTTTGTTGACTTTTTCCAAAGATTTAAATGTAGTTTTTGGCTTAGGTTTAGAATCATAAACTAATTCGACTGTGTTGTCCTCTTCGATTTTATCTACAAGGTATCTATTCTTGTAATATGGAGTATCGAATTCTATATCTAAGATTTCTAATGCTAAATTATAAGGACAAAAGAACTTAATAATTCCATATTTATCGAATTTTACAGTATCTTGATTGCATTTTTTATATAATTCAACTTTTATTCTGGTTATTACAAAACATTTGTTTAGATTGACAGTTGTATTTTCTTCGTTGTCTAAATCTATAATAATACTGAATGAATCTGGAACGTCTTTTTGGTAATTGATCATTTTTTTATAAAGATTATTTGAACACATTACAAGATCATCTAAACAAATATAATCATCAGAGTAGATTTTTTTAGTAGAATACATTGTGTATTGTTTTATACAAAAGTATTCTGTATAAGGTTTTAATCTTGATTTGTCATCCAAACAAAGATAAGAACTATTGTTACCCATTTAAGCAAGTTTTATCTTTTAACTAAGTTAAAAGAAATAATCAATTTTTGACTGAGTTAACCAAGAATTCAACAAGGCCAAGAATCCAGAGACTACCAAGGAGTAAACAGAAACTTCCTGGATTTTTATTTGAATAACCAGTTACAAACATTGCACCGGGTAATGTACAATAAACGAAAACGAAAAGTGAAACAGCAAAAAGGAGTAAAAGACTAATAGAAATTTGTGTTGGAGGTGGAGTTGAATTTACATTTGTTTGTTCAGAATTAAGTATTTCTTGATTCATATTTAATTCTAATAAAAAAGTTTTAACGAGTTCTTAAAGTCTAGAATTGTTTAAAGTTTATTTAGAAAGTCTGAGATAATTTTGTTAATTCAGGGAAGTCATCAGGAATTATACCAGGACAGATTTTAAAAATCTCTTCTGCTGCTTCTCTTTGAATTGTTATTATATCTTTTTGAAAATCAAGAATATCAACTGAAGTTATTCTTTTTATTTCTGAATCAGATGCTATATCTCTTAGAGCTATAAGATATCCCATTGCATAATTTCCATGTAGATTCTTTACAAACGGATTCTTGTCTTGAGCACTAGCAATTCCCCATCTACTTGATTGATTCAATAATTTTTTAATAGATTCATTGTGCTTTGAATCTGTATTAATAAAAAATGAAGATGACAATGCAACTAAGACTATAATTAAAATAAATAAAGAATTTTGATTCATATTTAATCCTAATAAAAAATTTCAACGAATTCTTTTGAAACTGTTATCAAACTTATTAAACTTATAAGTCTCAACGAAATAAACAATTAAGTGTCTAAAACCTGGTATGGTTTTACTTTCAATTGTAAAAGAGAATGTTGTTTGATCATTAAGATCAGATGTATACAACCCATTTTTTTTAAGATGGTTCAGAATTTTTAACTTTGGATCTAAAACCTTATCTATATTTCTTTGTCCAATTGTTTTCTTTTTTCTTAAAACTGGAAAATATTTGTAAACTTGAACCGGATTAATTTCAGAAATACTTATTAATTCTTCGAGGTATTTGATGAAGTCTAAATAAATAAAGTGAACTAATTCTTTTTCATTAAAGTAAAGTACTTTGTCAAAATTTTTAAATGAAACACCAGTTCTTCCTGTAATTTCTGAATTTACAACATTTCTAAATTTTGCATACTTCTTTATGTAATTTGTATATTTTGGATTTTGTAATTCGAAATGTAATTCATCTCCGTCTGAAGAATTATAGACTTTTGTTATACGAAAAAGGAATTCTTCCATATAAGTTCAAAATAAAAAAAAGGAACTAAAAGAGATTGGCTTGGATGAGATA
>Ga0316207_10002600_pt1 | contig 18192 bp, 15 predicted proteins | sample 6weekpyrite_MG_FD_204943 | JGI IMG/M metagenome (GOLD analysis project Ga0316207, IMG submission 204943) | Microbial mat bacterial communities from mineral coupon in-situ incubated in ocean water Damariscotta River, Maine, United States -... | ecosystem: Environmental > Aquatic > Marine >...
GTACAGATATTGTCAGTATTAAACGCATGCAGGACAATGTGGAAAAACATGGTACTAAATTCGCAGAGCGAATTTTATCGAACGAAGAGCTTGAAGAGTATCATCGTTATAATGAACCGGCGCGACTGCTTGCCAAACGGTTTGCAGTAAAAGAAGCCGCCAGTAAAGCAATGGGTACGGGCTTTAGAGATGGTATAAGTTTAAAACATATTTTTGTTACCCATAACGATTTAGGTAAACCAATTTTAAATTTTATCGATGTGGCGAACGATTTTTTACAGGCAAATCATATTAATCAATCACATGTCAGTATATCGGATGAACAAGATTATGCCGTTGCTTATGTTATGCTGGAAAAGTAAAACTATTTAACGCTCACTCTAAAACTTACCAGGCGACTAATTTATATAACGCTAACTAACCTGGTAAGTTCGCATCTGACCAACCAGTACACCTTGTATACTGACTCGTTCCGCTTCATATTGTTGGGCTGTTAATGATGCATTAGCAGGGATAAGTAAAATATTACCATCTTCTTCCTGATGAAAACGCTTAAGTGTGGCATCTTGTTCATCGATTAAGGCAACCACAATATCGCCATTTTTAGCATATTCCCGGCGTTCAATAACCACCATATCACCATCTAATATGCCAAGGTCAATCATAGAGTCACCTTTAACCTGTAACATATAGCGATTCGCACCGGCACCGATTAACATATCATTTAGATTAATTTCAGTAAGATCGTTGACGGCTTCAATAGGCACGCCGGCTGCAATTCGTCCGACAAAGGGTAAGCAACAGGCTTGATCCTTTTCAGCTGAGTCACTCTTCGCAAGACTCAGACCGCGCCATTGTCGTTCATTATGTTGTAACACACCTTTATCTTTTAAAGCGCTTATATAACGATGCACGGTACCTTTGGATTTAATCGCCACGCCTTCGCCTATTTCGCTTAGTGTCGGGCCATGGCCATATTGATTGATAAAGCGCCGAATAAAATCCTGAATTTTCAATTCTGTTTGCGTTAAATTCATTAAAGTTCTCTAATTGTTCTCATGGTTGCTAAGCATAGAGAACAATTAGAACAATCAAGTTGATTTTTTAGTTTAGTTAACTTCCTTAACCTATTGATTTATTGTGGAATATAGATTTACAAGAAGTTTGCCAGCCATAGCCGTAACTGCAAACCCCAGCTTGAGGTATAGCCCGATTCACTAAACACGATTTGACCTTGAGGGTTTAGAATGAAGCTTGCCTATGCTGGTTAGCTTTATATTGATGTAACACATTGATAGGGTAGTAATATGTAACAAACAATATTAGCTATTTAATTGTAATAGTTAGTGTTCAAGCAAAGTAATGCTATTCAAGACTGTCTGTAAATTAGCTCTTATATTATAGTTAACTTGCAACTTAAATTAAATTGCAAGTTGCAGTGAAACTACAACCTTAAAATCCCTGCCAGCCTTCTCTTGTTCCAACACTAGACTTTATAGTATTTATAAATTACTACAAACGAGTTAGTTTATTGTAATAGGGAATTTATATAACGTTGTCTTAAAGTTAACCAATATTTTACCACTGGAATTGAGCGGTTGCTTTTATTCAGTGTTGTTATATATCCGCTAATTAAAAAGTTGCTATAAAAAATTCATGTTTATTTAACTATAGCCAAGCAAATGACTCAATTAATTTAAATATATAAATAGACTTTTTAATTATTAAATATTTGTGAATTGGATATAGTTTAATCAATATAACTAAAAATATGAAAAATTACCATTTACATTTTATAAATAACTTCTGTATGCTAAAAGAAAATTAAAAATTAAAAATTAAAAATTAAAATATCAGCTTTATAATTTCTCACATTAAATAAAAAAAATATTCAAGTGAATTTGTAAGCGTCAATAGTATTTGAAATGTGTTACGTACTTTAAATAACTAAACCGAATGGATTATATCTTAAAGATAATCTATTTCTAAAATTATTTTTTATTTAAAAAATGGAGTACCATAAAAATGAAGGTCTTTAATAATCCTTTAGGTTTAAAGATTTTTACTGTTTTCATATTTCTTTTATCAGCAATTAATTCTTTTGATGTTCAGGCAGATAGTAGTTTGCAGTATCGCTACAAAGCCTATAGCGTCGATCTCGATGCAGATGGAATACTCGATATTTATTTAAAGTCGCAACCTAAAATCATATTTGTTTCAGATGATCCAATTACGCCAATCAATATAAACAATCTTCCAAATTATTACTTAAAAGGAACGACTAATATAGGTAACTATCAGAGTGCTGTTATTTGGAGTGGCCCTGTACCCAGTTTAGATACCTTGCCAGAACTAAACATACTTGCAGGTAATTTAGATGGTGATCAAGCAACTACAGAGTTGCTTATTCAGGCCGCAACTTCAAATACAAACACAGTGGTGTTAGCCTTATCGGGTGAGACACCAACAACCATTGTACAGGAAATAAATTTAAGCAAAGTCGGTATCCATGATATATCTGCGGCATCCTCTCAGCTTTCTCTGGCAAATATTAATAATGATGGTATAGACGACATTATTGTTACAAGAAACTCCAATAATCTTAGAACGTCTATTATTTCATCACTCAATCTTGGTTTGGTCACTTACAAAGACTCAGGGTTGCCTCCGGCCGCTGAAACGGTATCAACAATTTATCCTATAGATATTAAGGAAGGTAATTATCCGGCTTCTTTGCAAGGTAACTTTAATGTAAGTGGCGGTAATGCTGGTTATACATTACCGATTGAAAATCCACCAGGGATGGGTGGAATGGAGCCAGCCATATCTTTAAATTACAATAGCCAATCGGGTAATGGTTTAGTTGGTGTGGGCTGGAATATAGGAGGGCTGTCACAAGTTTCCAGGTGTCCAACCACTATTTTACAAGATGCGAGTGTCGATCCGGTTGATTTTGATGCGAACGATAAATTTTGTTTAGATGGTGTCAGACTTGTACCTGTGTCAGGTAATTCAGGTGACAACGGCACTATTTATAAAACGGAAAAAGAATCTTTCTATAAAATCGAGTCGATTGGTGGAACAAATAACGATCCGAGCTATTTCATCGTTTATACAAAGTCTGGTCAGAAAAAAACCTATGGTCAAACACCGGACTCGCGAGCAGAAGCACAAGGCCGAACAGATGGTAAAGCCTCTATTTGGGCAATTAATGAAGTTGAAGACACAGTAGGAAACTACCTTACTTACAGTTACACAGAAGACCTGGCAAATGGTTCACTCAGAATTAGTCGGGTAGATTACACCGGGAATAAAAACAACGCATTATCAACATTTTCAAGCGTACGGTTTGTGTTTGAAGCACGTCCAGATATTATTTATAACTACCAATCAGGTTCAATTGTAAATGTAACCCAACGGCTAAAAAGCATTAAAACCTATTTTGGTGAACAAGTCGTTAAAAATTACAGTATTGACTATAACGTAAGTGGTAATACCAAACGATCGCGTGTTAATAATATTAGTGAATGTGATGGTGCAGGTGCTAATTGCAAGCTTGCAACAATCTTTAGATGGTCAGATACATTTGTATCGAATACATCAATCATTGGTGGACAGTTATCACCAACTAATTTTGCAGTTAATGGAAGAGAGTATTCACGTTTAATCGGAGAATTTAACGGTGATGGCATATCTGACATTTTATGGTCTTACTCGGGAGCCGATGGAGCTTATGCATATACTGCATTGGGTAATGGTGATGGCAGTTTTGCTGCGGCAACAGGTGGCCAATTAACTACCTATAATTTTAATACCAATCAACGTGTTTTTTCTGATATGACCGGTGACTTTAATGGTGACGGGATAACCGATTTAGTCTGGTCTTATTCTGGTAGTGATGGTTTGATTGCTTATACCGCATTAGGGAAGGGCGATGGAACTTTTAATACTGCAACCGGCCGACAGTTATCTGCAATTGCTTTAAATAATGAATATTCCAGTATAACAGGTGATTTTAATGGTGATGGGAATAGTGACTTGGGCTGGTCATATTCTGGTATCAATGGTGCCATCGTTTATATATCACTAGGCCGTGGTGACGGAGCTTTTGATAATGCTAATGGTAGTACATTATCGTCTGTTAACTTTGCATATAATAGTCGTGTATTTTCAAATCTCAGTGGTGATGTAAATGCTGATGGTGTAACGGATTTAATCTGGTCTTATATTGGTGCTGACGGCGCTATCGTCTATACATCTATAGCTAATGGTGCTGGTGGGTTCAACACGGCAACAGGTGGGCAACTGTCTGCTATTAACTTTACAGTTGATGGTAAAAAATTCTCAACGCTAGTTGGTGATTATAACGGCGATGGGGTCTCAGATCTGGTTTGGTCTTCATCAGGTAGCACGGGCTCTTATGCCTATACCGCATTAGGTAAAGGCAATGGTTCGTTTGCCGACATTAAAGGCTGGCAGGTATCAATAAACAACTTTAGTTACAATGGCAGGGTTTATTCAAACACTTCCGGTGACTTTAATGGCGATGGTTATACTGACCTTGCCTGGACATACATAGGTGCTGATGGGGCAATAGGTGTGACCGCACTTGGGAAAGGTGATGGCACGTTTGCAGACGCAACAGGTAAGCAGTTATCGGAGTCAAATTTTAATATAAGTACCCGGGTTTATTCCGACGTAACTGGTGACTTTAACGGCGATGGCCTCACGGATTTTGCCTGGTCATATTCAGGCAGTGACGGTGGTTACGCGTACACTTCGCTAAATACTGCCAGCCATTCAGATTTGATCACAACGATCCAAACAAGTTTAGGAAATAAAATAAATATTTCTTATAAACCGTTAACCGATCCATCAGTGTATACAAAATACGCTAATGCAGATTCTACCAGCGGCATCTATGATGTCATCTCGGCAACAAATGTTGTTGACTCCTACGATACGCCCGATGGCATAGGCGGCGTACAAAAATTTAGCTATCAATATGAGGGGATGAAAGTCAGTCGATTAGGCAGGGGTAACCTGGGTTTTTATAAAGAAACCATGACTTCAGTCAATACTGGATTTAAAAGCGTTACAATAAAACATCAAGATTATCCTTTAGAGGGCAATGTACTCTCAAATACCACCACCACTGCCGCCGGGGTTGTAATCAGTTCTGTAACAAATAACTGGAATCACTTTGTAAAGATCATTGGAACAAATGGCTTTCCGGTTTATCAAATGCAACTGCTAAACAGTAACAGTTATTCGCAGGAAATTAATACAGGATTAACCGTCAAAGAATCTAATAACACTACAGTATACGATCCAGAGTTTAACAGTGTTAAACAAGTTACTATCGATACACTAGATGGTTATAAAACGGTAACTGACAACACCTACATAACAATGAGCTTACCCGGTGGCTGGGTGGTGCCACGTCTTAAATCATCAACTGTCACTAACACTATACCTGGCAACATAACTTCTGTCCGCACATCAAGTTTTGACTACGATCTGGTCACAGGGTTATTAACAAAAGAAGTTATAGAGCCGGGTCATCCAAGTTTAGAGCTCGTTACGACAACCACACACGATGCCTATGGTAATAAAGAAACCATTACGACCAGTGGACCCGGTATTGTCCCCCGGAGTGTAACCAGCAGTTATGTTGCCGGTACTGTTGGTACACTTACTCCTCAAACCAATACCACTAATGCATTAGGGCATAGTGAAATAAAAACATACGATGCACGTTATGGCACTACCACCAGCTTAACGGGCCCCAATGGTTTAACCACTACATGGTCACATGATAGCTTCGGTAAAACTCTCAAAGAAACCCGGGCCGATGGTGGTTATAGTACGAGTAGCACCAGTTTGTGTGTTTCTAATTGTTCTTATAACGCCCCCTTTGTAATAACTTCACAATCATTTGGCAACAATGGTGCAGCTGCAGGACCAGCCTCGAAAACCTATCTCGATAAACTAGGCAGAGAAATTGTACAAACGGGAACGAATTTTAACGGTCAAACAATTTGTAGAACTACAGCTTATGATAGTAATGGCCGGGTTGCCAAACAATCTATTCCCTTTGTTGGTGGCTCATCATCTTCTTGCAGCCTAACCAATGCACCAGCCTATTCTTATGTAGAATATGATATCTTGGGTCGGGTACTTAAAACCACCCATGCCAATGGCCGTATCGACACGGCATCTTATAATGGTAATACCACCTCATCTATTAGTGATGTAAATGGTGCAGCGCAAACCAAAACTCAGATTAAAAATTCACGAGACAAACTCATTAAAGTTATCGATCATCTGGGTTCTAAAATAGATTATATCTATGACGCTTACGGCAACCTTAATAAGGTTATCGACAATGTTGGCAACACGACAGTCATGACCTACAACGTTCGCGGCCATAAAATTGCAATGAACGACCCCGACATGGGTAGCTGGTCTTACGACTACAATACACTGGGTGAATTGGTTAAACAAACTGATGCCAGGGGTAACGTGAGCCAAATGGTTTACGACAAACTCGGTCGTTTGAAGCAACGCACCGAGCCTCAAGGTACGGGTACATTAACCACATCCTGGGCTTACGATACTGCAGCAAACGGTATAGGTAAACTTGCCAGTGAAAGTAACAGTGATGGCTTTAGCCGCATTCCCACTTACGATAGTTATGGTCGTATTATAAATACACAAACAACTATTCAGTCTACCAACCTCAATAGCAACGATGCTCAAATTTTCAATAGCAGTGTGTCTTACGATCCCATATTTGGACGTGTTACAGAATCAAGTCTGCCAGGCAAAGAAGTAACCGGGCAGCCGACGGTTCCCTTTAAAGTTTATAATACCTATGATGCAAATGGTTATTTAACCGAAGTACGAAATGCCGCAAATAATCAACTCTATTGGCAGCTTAATACAGTTAACGAGCGTGGTCAGACAACGCAGGAAACCTACGGTAACAATGTAGTCCTCAACCAGTCTTTTACCAATACGACAGGCTTGGTCGATACTATTGCTACCGCTGGTAGTGGTGGAGTACAAAACCTTAAATATACATTTGACGCATTAGGTAATCTTAAAACACGTAACGATTACATCTTAAACGCAACCGAAACTTCAAGTTACGACAAGCTTAACCGTTTAACGGGTGTCAATGTTGTTGGCTTACTCCCAACCCAAAATTACAGTAATTCATTTTTATACGACACAATTGGCAATATAAAATATAAATCCGACCTCGCCGACGTTGCCGGTAACGGTAATTACACCTATCGTACCGATGGAGTGCGACCTCATGCCGTTACCCAGGCCGGCACAACCACCTACAGCTATGATAACAACGGCAACCTAACCAGTGATTCGACTGGCCGAGTACTCACCTATACCGCCTTTAATAAACCCGCAACAGTCACTCGCGGCAGCACATTAAACAATTATTACTATGGTACGGCTCGTACGCGAGTTAAAAAAGTATCGACCAAAGCGGGCAACACCACCACCACCTGGTATTTAGGTAAAGCTTTCGAGAAAGCAACCTTTACCGATAAAACCTATACCGAGTACCGTTACTATGTAGCTGCCGGTAGTGCCACTGTACTGGTAACTGAGCGAAGCAATAATATTGATGAAACATTGTATTTACATAAAGACCATATTGGTTCTACCGATGTCATCACCGATGCGCTCGGTGATATCGTAGAATTTAATAGTTTCGACGCCTGGGGTAAACGTCGTAAAGGTAACTGGGAAAAAGACAAATCCTTTATCACCGCCATAACGTCAAAAACCACCCGTGGATTTACCGGCCATGAAATGGACGAAGAAATTGGGCTGGTGAATATGAATGCCCGTATGTATGACCCCTTGCTGGGTCGCTTCTTAACTCCGGATACAGTTATCCAATACCCATCAAGTACCCAGGGCTATAATCGCTACACCTACGTTAATAACAATCCACTCAGTTTTACTGATCCAAGCGGTCACTTTGGTTTCCGTTCATTTGTCAGAGCTGTCAGTAAGGTTGTTTCTGCTGGCAAAAAATTAGCCGGTGCTATTGCCAATGCGGGTGTTAAAGTATTTAAAGCTGCGGTAGATACCACCGAAAAAGTTTTTCGCGCCACTATTTATAAATTACACAAATATGTAAATGGTAAGATAAAAGAATTCTTTATGCGCAACGAGTGGGCGCGCACGGTGGGTTCGATGGCAGCGTCTTATTTTGGTGGGCCGTGGGGCTATGCCGCCTTCCAGGCGCAAATGGTTAAATGGTCGGGGGGATCGTTTAGTGACATTGCTAAAACCGTTGTTATGTCCTATGTATCAGCTTATGTGACGTCGGGTAGCGACTCAGGTTTTTCGGTTTCAAGGAGTACAGCTGTGGCTGGTGGAATCTACGGAGCAATTGGTAGTAATATATCCAATCCTGTGTTACAAGTCCTGGCTCATGGTGCAGTAGGGGGACTGATGAGTGTTGCTCGAGGCGGGAAGTTTGATGATGGATTTAAGAGTGGGGCTGTTGGTAAATTGGTAACAGTTGGTACAAGAGGTACAGGACTTGGCCATACTGGTCGTTTTGCGGCTGCCGTTATATCAGGTGGTTTAGCCGCAGAAGCTGGTGGTGGGAAATTTTCAGATGGTGCTACTACCGCTGCTTTTGGATATTTGTTTAATGAAATGGTATCTCAATCATCTGAAAAAATTCATGCAAAAGGTCAGCACGATTATGAACATATGAGTGACTTAAGTTGCACAATTGGTAGTCCTGGATGTACTGCTAGTAATTTAGTTGCTTCTATCCATAGAGTTGGAGCATATCCAGGTCAAAATATGCCGCTAGATCCGAATGGAGGTTATCAATATCGTGAATTACCATCATTAATTCCTGGTGATATATTTACTGTAGACCCAATATATTCATTAACTACAAGCACGGGAGTAGTAAATGTTACTACTCCAAATCATTTATTACATCCTGGTTTTGTGAAACGCGATGTAATACAGTCTGGAAATGCTTTGAAAATACGCACAGTAGGTGGAGGTTGGGGAAGGCATGGCCGTTTAAATAATAAGCGAGTTGAGAAATTATGGGGTGATGTCAATAAAAAAGTATTTAATAATTTAAATTAAAAATATCATAGCAAGGTATCATAGTATGTATTCAGAATTAATGGGATTATTAATTGATATATCAGATTTTTATATTTCGATGATAGGTTTCCTACCGGGTATTATTTTAATTATTGTCATTCAGTTGATCTGCTCAGTCCTAATTGTATATCGAAAAATTAAACATAAATATTTATTATTGTCAGTAGTTAATATTTTAGGGTTTGGATTTTGTTTTAGTGTTCTCCTTACAGAAGCTATGCTTAGAGCTTGGTAATATCAGAAAATAGGTGTCACGAAAATAGGTGTCAGAGACCAATTGTTTCTAATATAGGTCAAGAGAAATAGGTGTCAGAGACCAATTGTTTCTAATATAGGTCAAAGGAAATGGATGTAAGTAAAAATCTAAAGGAGACAATGATGGCAAGGAAGCCAAGATATAATTTAGTGGGTATCCCGCAAGAAGAAATAGGTGTCAGAGACCAATTGTTTCTAATATAGGTCAAAGGAAATGGATGTAAGTAAAAATCTAAAGGAGTCAATGATGGCAAGGAAGCCAAGATATAATTTAGTAGGTATCCCGCAACATGTAATACAAAGAGGAAACAACCGGGAGCCCTGTTTTTATAGTCAAGAAGATTATGCGGCGTATTTAGAATTTGCAAAGATAGCGGCGGATAAAGTGGCCTGCCATCTTCATGCCTATGTGCTGATGACGAACCATGTTCACATGCTGATAACCCCCTGGCAAGAGCAGGGTATACCGGCATTCATGCAATCATTAGGGAAGCGATACGTTCAATATATTAATAAAACTTATCAACGCACGGGCACCTTATGGGAAGGGCGATATAAAGCAAGTTTAGTGGATAGTAATGGTTATATGCTTTCATGTATGCGCTATATCGAACTTAATCCGGTAAGAGCAAATATGGTTGAGGTGCCGAGTGAGTACCGTTGGTCGAGTTATGGGTACAATGCGGTAAATATGGATAATAAAAATATTACGCCTCATCCCTTATATTTAGAGTTGGGGGTAACTGAAAAAGAGCGGTGTTTTGTTTATAGAGAACTGTTTCGAGATAAGATAGATAATGAGCTTTTACATGATATCAGGAACAGTGTTAACCAGGACCTTGTGTTAGGACGTGATGATTTTAAAGATAAAATTGAAGGTATGATTAACAGGACAGTACGTAAAGGAATGCCAGGGCGACCGTGTGTAAAAGAAGCAGGAAGTATTTATTACTATTAGGGATTACTGGTCTCTGATTACTATTTGTGTTTTGTTGCAATTAAATCGAAAACCGGGACAGATTTATTAAAAGTGCAAAATGTCTCACAGTAATACACAATTATATGAAAATTTTTGCAATTACCATTACGGTGTAACTGGTCGTGCAGCTGGATATAGTCGAGATACATTACTAAGGATAGATGAAAAATAAATCTGTCCCCCCTTTTACATAGATGAATGATTATTGAGCGGGAAACTAAAAAATAAGCAAGGGAACAAGCAATGGGCAACGTCAGCCTACACGCCGGCGATTTTGATGAAGGTAAAGCGGTTATTAAAAAAGGCTTGCTCTTATTGCCGATTAAAAAGGGCAGAATTTGTTAAATAGAGATAGCGTTGACTTATCGATTATCGCCGACATCGATATAGCCACCAAAGAATCTGTAAAAAGAATAGGCGGCACAGTCGGCTGGGGCGCAGCCGGTGTACTAATACTCGGTCCACTTGGGTTGCTTGCAGGTCTGCTTCTTGGTGGCAGAAAGAAAGAAGTTACCTTTGTTGCAAAGTTCAACGATGATAAAAAAATACTAGCGACAACGGATAGCAAAAAATATAAACAAATGTTGGCAGTAAAACTATAAGCATAATAATTCGAACAGGCTATTATTGTGAGAAATGCCTGATATATATTTAATATAAGGAGATTCATTTTGAAAATTAAAATATTAATACTAAGTTGTTTATTTCTGATGGTATTTAATGCTAATGCGGAGGTGTGTACAAAGCATTTCTCAAATCATTTGATTGCAGCAGATGGGTCGTTTGGACTTTATCAAGGCGTTGGTGGCGCTTGGTGGGAACCCTGTAGTGTTAGTACAGCTAAAAATGGTGTAACGCCAGAAGCTTGTAAATCCGCCTTAGCAACGTATTTGTCTGCTAAAACACAAGGAAAGCCAATTACTCTAAGCTACCCAGGTACATGTGCTCAGTTAAATAGCACGTCAAGTACCCCGATAGGGTTTTCATGGTTTGGTGTATATTGGTAGATAATACAAAAAAGATTAGGCTACAAAATCCGGGTTTGGGGAATCAAGGGGGGCAGAACACTTGAACCTTTGCATTCAAAACCGATTTAGATTTAATAACATATAAATAACGAGAAACTTCAAAAGGGATTAAGCGATGGGTAACGTTAGCCTACACGCCGGCGATTTTAACGAAGGCAAAGCAGTTATAAAAAAATAAAAGGGCACGGTGTGAAGTTACTCTTATTTTTCGTGCATCATATTTTAGTTTAATATAACTGAAATAGGTGTAAGAGCCCAATTGTTACTTGGTTATATTGCCATGAATATTAGAGAATATTGAACTCTGAGAAAAGAGAGGTTTTTATGGGGAACTCCACACTTACGTTTTTAATATTATCTGTTATATACAGTTTGTTAACTGGGTGTTCGGCTGGTGTTGTTAGAATTCCTCAGCAAATTGTAAATGATGACACAATAGCCTCATTATCTAAAAAATACCAAAGTGCAATTTGTGAAAATACGATTGATACTGGTTGCGCAAAAATTGGTGAGCCTAAAAAAGGTTCGTGGCTTGAAATTATGAATGATTGTGGCAGTGTAACCCCAACTTATACTAACTGCATAAAGCTTAGGTCTATTATATCAAATGAAATGTTATTGATTATTGACCATCATTATCATGCTTATGAGGGTGGTATGTTGGCAGGTAGAGCCAAAACTAATTTTTGGGCCGGGTCATTTCGTTCTACATTAGAAGTGGCGGCGACGTTATTTAATCCAGCCTCCACTGTAAAAATACTGACGGGTAGTGCCGCATTGACAGGTACTATACATGAAACTGCCGATAAAGAATTTTATTATGACCAGACAATCAATGCGTTGATTACTCAGATGCGTTCTGATAGAAAAACTATACTAGCTAATTTAATCACTGGATTAAAAAAGCCAACTTATGAAGAATACTCAATTGAATCAGCAATACGTGATTTGAATAATTATTACCGGGCTGGCACATTTGCTTCTGCTACTATCTCATTGTCAAAAAGCACAGCAGAAACTGAAAGGACAGCAGATATGGGGCTGAAAGAGGCTAAGAATCCGAAAAAATCTCAGGTTAAATCAAACGATGGTGAATTATAGAATTCGAGGTATCTTACTAGAATATTGTTTTATGTAATGATGCTTTAATTTAGTGATACAAATAAATTAATTTAAGGAGAAAAACAATGAAGAAGCATATAGTAGTTTTGGTTGCGCTTATAACGACTTTTAATGTGAATGCCGCAGGTTGGTACGAAATAGATACAGCTATTTTTAATCGTGTTGAAGTAATGCCAGATAATAGAATTACAGTTCAAAAAAAATGGCAGGATACATCACTTGTAGCTGTAAATGGCTTGATTGGTACCTCTGAAAACTGGCTGACAAATGCAATTGATATCACACCACCTGCGGGGTTAGAAAAAGCCTATTTAAGTATTGTTATAACGGCTATTACAGCGGGGAAAACGCTCTTAGTTTATACCAGCGGGAGTGCTAATTCGGGTGATATCTTTACAAGTAGAATTCAAATGCAATGAATGAATTCCCCAGTGTTTTCTTAGGATTGTAATAACATGGGGTTAGTATGAAACATAAATTAGTAATAAGTGTATTTATGTTGGGGTTCAGTACGTTCAGTGTTGCTGAAATAAAAGAGATTGTAGCGGTGTCTTCTGAATGGCGAATCGATAGTACGGTCGATGGTGGCATACAGGCATATTATACGGGTTCTGTATGTTTACATGGAAAAATTAAAATTAGTTCTTTAGCTGATGTTGGTTTTAAAAATCGCTACTGGAGCTTAATGATGGCTGCTAAAACAGCAAAAACAAAAGTTCAGATCTTCTATGACGATACTCTGGATTGTGAGATCACAAATAGTGTTATACCAAGGGATAGTGAGCCTTTAGTACCGTAATCGAGACTGGATGGTTCAAGCGTGTAACGTAAATGCCGGAAAATCATTGTTTTAATTATTGTATTGATGGTTTTATTTTTCGAGATAATAAAAAGTTAACTTAATATTTTTGTAAAGGGGAAATTATAATGAGTCGATTTGTTCAAAAATTTTGCTATATTGCGGTATTGCTATTTATTACGGCTAGTGTAAATGCTGGCTGGTTTCAGGGAAAAATTACTGAATTAGCAAGAAAGGGAGATGGTGGATTAATTGTTCGTCTAAATGGAGGTGATAGTGGTTGTCCTGCCAATATTCCAATCCGTATCCAGTATGATCCTACAGTTTTTAATCGGAGTGATCCGAATATGGTCAAAGACTTTTATGCGGCATTTTTAGCTGCTACATCAACTAACAAGGCAATTTCAATTGAAGCATATCCTATTAGTACGGGCAGTGCTTGTTTGGGTGAAGCTGTTATCCTTAACTGGTAAAAGTTGATAAAGATTATAGTAGAACATCAGCTTGATGTTAGCCAGCCATTAAAAATAGCTAGTTTTTATATTTATTAATAATGACGAAGACGATGCGATGGTGCTGGAGAAAACGGGGATAGATTTATTTGATAAAAGTAAAAAACCCGGACGGCTAAGAAAGCATAACAAAGTTAATGAGAATGAGATGGTTTGCAATGTTTAGGGGTGGGAAAATAAATCTAGGATACTCCCACTTTTCCGTAGGCGGCTTATTAATAGACTATGGGTTCTGTTAAGCAGGTAATTTATAAATAGTTACACAATCCAATGAACCATTTTTAAGATACGCTATATATAGCACCTTAGTAAATATATTATCAATAACAAAGGTTTGAAAAATGAAGATTATAAATATTTGTATTATTATTTTTTGTGCGCTTTTCAGTTCAACAGTTTATTCTGGAAGTGCTGATTATGCTGTTATTAATAAAGTTGATTTTATGGAACCAGGAATTATAGTTGTTTACACAGATGGGCTACGCACAGGTGCGCCGGCATGTGCTACTCAGCCTAATAGATTTGTCGTCGATGGAACAACACCTTCAGGTAAAGTATTACTTAATGGTTTAGTTTTGACGTACTCGCTAAAAAAATCCGTACGCTTTGTCGGTAATAATACTTGTTCAGTATATGGGAATACTGAAACGATTACATACTTTCAAACAAACAATTGATATCATAGAAAATCTTGAGAGGGTGCTATGAAAACAATTACAATCTTACTTATGCTATATAGCTCACCACTATATGCAACGGAGACAATTGTCATCGACCCCTTTTCTTTTTCTCAATAATCGAAGTATTAGAAAAACTTAGGGAACTCTATATTTATTTAATTAGTTAAATATGAGGCAATATAAATATGTATAAAAGAATACTTTTTTTCATGATGGCATCAATATTATCCGTAAACATACTCGCGGCATCAAAATCACCTATGGCACCAGTAACTCGAATTCAGCCAATGATGTATCAAGGTGAGCCAGGGTTTTTTGTTAACAATTGTAATCCAATTGGTAGTGCATGCATCACAGAATATGCAGGTGCTGGACCCACTGGTATAGCCTATTGGGTGTCTCAGAACAATCCTTTATATAAAATAATCCTAAGTGTTTCTTTAGCGAGTTTAGCTTCTGGAGCACCTGTTCAATTGCATGGGAGTGGAACATGTATTCCTGCATGTGGCAATGGGTATGAAAGAATTGGATGGGTAGACTTTAGAAAATAATCTAAATCAACAAAATAAAAACTGCGATCCAGAACTTGAAATATGGTGAATTCAGGTTCCAAGTGCACCACTCGCTAAACAAATAAGACACATCGGGTATCTCTGATAATGTGAGGATTCCTACATCACTGTCATAAAAAGGGAACCCACTATGTCCTACCCACATATGAATCAAGTGGTCGGAACACTTGATTATTGAGCGGGAAACTAAAAAATAAGCAAGGGAACAGGCAATTGGAAAATAAATCTGTCCACCAGGTATAAATTCTATTTCAAAATAAGGAGTGCTAGCGATGTAAACGTGAAGAAATATGACTTAGAGGACGAAATAAATTCACATTAATTTTCAATTTAAGAAAAAGGACTGATGACATGAAAATGTATTTAATTTTTATGGGTTTATTAATAACATCAACATGCAATGCCTGGGTGTTTACTGGTGAGGTAACCATTACTGAAGTAATTCAATGGGAGAATGAAAAAAATATTGTGCTGGTTCTGTCTAATCCAGAAAAGACTAAATGCTATGTGCCATTAATAGAAAAAAATCTACATTCGTTAGTGTTGTCATTATACATGTCAGGTAAAACTTTTAATGCGCATTGTCATGATGTAGCAGATGATGTTGGTGGCTATCCATCACATAAAATACACCGGATTAATGCGCATTGAGTAAACTTGTCGTTAAGTCCCCATATGTTATCGGTTGGTTTTGTATAATAACGTTGATGAGTAATTAAAAAGGAGCTGATAACATGAAAGGGATAAGAATATTTGTTTTGCTTTTTTTTGCCATCGGCCTATGCTGCCGGCTATTCAGGTTGGGCGACTCCGGCTGAAATTATCACTCATTCTGGCGGGCTCATAATAAAAGGCACGTTCGGGAATATTGATGGTTGTGCCGATTCAACTGCAATGTCTATGACGAAGACTACAAACCAATATGGGTTTGCTAAAGTCACTGTATTAACGGCACTCATGGGAGTAAAAGAAAGTAAAATTCTTTTGGACAGGCTGTTATGCGCTCGATTATCCATTGGTCTATGAAGATAGGTGTATAGCAATTAAATAGTTAGATGTAAAATACTTAATTAGTGCGCTATGTATTTAAGTTCTTTACTAACGATAATTATGGGTTCTGTGTAATTTTAAGGCTCTTGCACTATAAATTCGAAGAAGAATGTTTATTATCAGAACTATCGAGTTGTTATTTTCGAATGCAATTTTAACTAATACAAATAAAAGGATGTGTTTAATATGCGAGTCATAAATTATATAAAGTTAGTTCTAGTTGTTTTAGTATTTTTTAGCGGTAGGGCGTATGCGGAGCATCAATGGACTATTGATGTTGAATCTAATCCTTACTCATTTATATTTGTTGATGATATATTGATACCAATTCCTATTAAACAGCAAAATGGTATGTTTATTCTAAATCATAAAGATAGAGGTCATTTTAAAATCTCAGATGGAATGATTAGAAGTTCAACCCGAACACCAGCTATTAGGGGTATTAAACCTGACCCTTCAACAGTGACTTATAGTAAAAGACCGACATTATTTATTTCAATTCAGGGGTTTTCTTTAGAAGGTAGTATCGATCTCTGGCAAAGACAATTGCAGGAATCACTTTCGGTTTTATCTGTTACTAATGATCCTTTATATTCTCAATTTATGCATATGAGTGTAGATTGGGATTCGGATGAAATTCTGAAGAATCAAGTTGATGACCTTGCAGGAACAGTCAATCATTTTCTAGATGGACGTTCTTACCCCTGGGATGTAGTTGTTATTGGTTATAGTCGGGGAGGTATATTTGCTCACGACTTAGCTGACAAGATATTACCAAATTCTAATTTAAACGCCTTACATAGCATTCTACTCGATCCTACCGCAGCGGCAGTTTTTAATGACTTTTATCCGCAATACAAACACGATTATGTGAATAAGCACCATTATGCAAGTTTGTTTTATGATGGACAAGAGTTCTTCTATCCTACGCCCCTACCTATCGCTATCATTAATACGGATTCTGATCGGGATATCAATGGCTACAGTAACTATGGTTTATTTGATTTTTTGCGTATTTATCCAGGTTCGGATCATTCTACTTTTGCAGAATACTGGACTGCAGATGTACAAAGTGGTTTTTTATCTATATTAAACAGGATCTGGGATACAAAAGAAACAGCAACATTCATACAGGATGGTGATATCAGTTTTGGTTGGGATATTGTTCGAATAAAAGAAGATCCAATTATTATTGATGCAAATATCGAGTTTTATAATGGAAATGTTTATATCGATGGAGTTCTGGTTGTAGGTGTAGCACATGCTGCAATTAGTGGCATGGTTGGACAGGACGGGCTGGATATTACTACAAGTATTGTGGGCGCAACGGCTCGAGCAGTAATTAATGAGGATGGGGCTACTGTTGCTGCAAATACGTTAATTGCAACTACAATTGCAAATATTTCATTGGAAGGGGTAAATGCTGAAATCGGTGTTTTGGGGCAAAATGCAGATATAAGTATTGATTACCTCGGTTTTGCAGCATCAGCCAGTTTATTAGGTTTAGATAGCTCTTTGTCGGTTAGTTTAACTGATGGCGTATCGGCTAATTTAGGGCCTATAAATGTATCTATATCTTTCTGAGTCTTTGATTTAATCAACTTATTAAATTTTGTTAATAGGATGAGCATGGTGGTAAATCCGAGCTTATAAATGAAAACAGAACTAAATGATGTTTATTATATTTGCTTTCATTAAAGATATGCATAGAGAACAGTCAAGGTGATTTTTTACTTTAATTATACCCCTTAACCTATTGATTTATTGTGGAATATAGATTTACAAGAAGTTTGCCAGCCATAGCCGTAACTGCAAACCCCAGCTGGAGGTATAGCCCGATTCACTAAACACGATTTGACCTTGAGGGTTTAGAATAAAGCTTACGGGAACAGCTTTGACGCCATATCGTTGAGCCAGGGCACCGGTTTCATCTGCGATGACTGAAAAATTCAGCCCCGAGTCTCGCATGTACTGACTTATTTCGGATGAATCACCAGATTGCATCGCCACAGTCACAA
>Ga0316207_10002601_pt1 | contig 18191 bp, 4 predicted proteins | sample 6weekpyrite_MG_FD_204943 | JGI IMG/M metagenome (GOLD analysis project Ga0316207, IMG submission 204943) | Microbial mat bacterial communities from mineral coupon in-situ incubated in ocean water Damariscotta River, Maine, United States -... | ecosystem: Environmental > Aquatic > Marine >...
ATTGCCACGATCAGTCACGACCTTCGTACACCATTGCAATCGATAATGTCGCTAAGCACGCTCTTAGGCAACAATTCAGTTATTCAAAACCAATCAACCATTTTGAATGATCTTAAAACCATTAACTTATCCTCGGAGCATTTGTTGAAATTAGTCAATGATATATTGGACTATGAATCAATTTGTCAAACAGGGAGTCATATCAAAAAGTCAGATTTCAATTTACGATCCTTACTATTTGATATCAACAATATGCTTATCCCATTATCATTGACCAACAATAATTACTTAAACGTTGAAGTCGAAAAAAATATCGAAGTTGTGTATTCCAATGAATTGTATATTCGGCGAATTATTTCAAATTTAGTATCTAATGCATTAAAGTACACCTCAAATGGACATGTGTCATTAACAGCAAGTTTCAAGCAGGAAAAGAAAACCGAGTATATTGAATTTGTCATTCAAGACGATGGTCCGGGCATTCCAGCAGACATAAGAGAAAAGATATTTCAGCCTTTTGTAAAATCAACACACAATACACATTTTTTAAACAACAGCGCAGGATTGGGTTTATCCATATGTAACGCGTTGGTAAAACAACTGAATGGGGAAATTTGTTTCAATAGCTCAGCAGGGAATGGCACAACATTTTCTGTTTGTCTTCCTCTGCATAAAAATCATTGCACTGCACCCAATAATTTGCTAATTGAACAACCAATCAAGCGACTGGCACAATCAAAACGCATTTTACTGGCAGAAGACGACAGTATTTTACAATCCATCATTAAACGAATACTCGAAAACAACAATCATGAAGTAATCAGTGTGGATAATGGAAATGATGCGCTTGATGAATTAAAAGAAACCAATATTGATATCGCACTGTTAGATGTCAACATGCCAGGGTTGAATGGCCTTGAGGTGATTCAGCGATATCAAAAAACAGTAAATGCCAGTCGACCATCAATTCCTATTATTATATTAACCGCAGAACCAATTATCCTTGATAGTGCATTATTAAACGATAACAACGTAAAATTGATGTTGAAACCGGTGGATAGTAATGAACTCAACTCAACAATAGATTCTTGTTTAGGAAATCGTGAAGTTGGTGTGGTTTGATTTGTATTTGAACTACTCGTTAGTCATGAACGACGTTTAGGATAATTTTGAGTGTTTTTTTGAGCGTGAATTGCAGTTACCAGACTCTGGAAAAATAATAATTTATAGAGAATTCTAATAATATGCAAAAAAATATTTTAAATGATTTAATATTTATACATATATGTAATTGTTGCAAATAAAAGAATTAAGGCGCATCATATTCGCATCACTACGATTTGTACGAACAAAATAAATTTGTTTATTTGCCGGTATGGCGACAAAACACCAAGGAAAGGTGTAGTAGTATGCAAGAAGAATCTCATTCTAATGGTTCGCTGTCTCAAGCAAATAGCGACTCCTCTCAAAAAAATGATGTATCATCATTTGCAATTCAAGCCCCTTCCATTGCATTACCTAAAGGCGGTGGAGCAATCCGAGGCATAGGCGAAAAGTTTGCGGCAAACCCAGTAACGGGTACTGGCTCAATGACAATACCGATCGCCACCAGTCCTGGTCGATCAGGTTTCGGACCACAACTTTCACTTTCCTATGATTCAGGCTCAGGTAACGGGCCATTTGGTCTTGGTTGGAATCTCTCACTGCCTACCATTACTCGGAAAACCGACAAAGGCTTACCGAAATACCAGGATAATCTGGAATCTGATGAATTCATTTTATCCGGAGCTGAAGATCTGGTACCGGTTCTTGTGGAAACAAGGCCTAACAAATGGGAGCGAGAACCAGTTGATCCGGGCATCCTTAATGGAGCCACCTACAACATACTACGTTTTCGTCCTCGCATCGAAGGGCTATTTGCCCGCATCGAACGTTGGAGTAATGAAAGTGATCCTACTGATGTCATCTGGCGTTCAATTTCCAAAGACAATATAACCACCTGGTATGGTAAAACCAAAGAAAGTCGCATAGTTGATCCTAAAGATAAAAGCCGAATATTTAGTTGGCTAATTTGCGAAAGCTACGATGACAAAGGCAATGCGATTGTTTACGAATATGCAAAAGAAGACGCTGTTGGTGTAGTTGCGACCGAATCCAATGAAGCAAATCGAACAGATGGAGATGGAACAGATTTACGCACAGCAAACCGATATTTAAAACGCATTAAATACGGAAATAAAACTTCGCGCTTAATTCAACCAAATCTTGATACGCAAGAATGGTTTTTTGAAGTCGTATTTGATTACGACGAAAGTATTTACAACGCTCGAGATCCTAATTCAGATGGTCGCGTATTTGCTGAAGTGAATACAACAGAAGCGGCCAACCCGAGTGTGTCACTCCAATGGCAAAAACGTCAAGATCCTTTCAGTACCTACCGCGCCGGTTTTGAAATACGCACCTATCGTTTATGTCATCGTGTACTCATGGTTCATCACTTTGATGAAGAACTGGGTGTAGAAAATTATCTGGTGCGTTCCACAGAATTTGGTTATAAACAAGGCCCTGTTGCATCTTTTATCACCGGCGTGACTCAATCTGGGTATCTGCATCAAAACGATAACATCTATTTAAAAAAATCCATGCCCCCGGTGGAATTCGAATACAGCAAAGCCACCATACAACAAGAACGAAAAACAATTGATCCGGAAAACCGGGAAAACCTACCCCAAGGCTTAGATGGCTCTTTATACCAATGGGCTGACCTGGATGGCGAAGGTGCAGGTGGTATTTTAAGTGAGCAAAACGGTGCCTGGTTTTACAAACGTAATCTTAGCCCATTACCTATAGAAGATGAACTAGGTAACGTGGAACAAAAGGTAAAATTCTCTCCCACAGAATTAATAAATCCCTTACCGTCTTCCTCAACTCTTGCCAATGGCCAACATCAAATAATGGATCTTGCAGGTGATGGCGAAGTCGATGTTGTAACATATGAAGATCCCGTCCCCGGTTTTTTTGAGCGAACACCAGACGGCAACTGGCAACCTCATAAAACTTTCAAGTCACTACCGAATGTTAACTGGAAAGACCCCAATCTAAAATTTGTTGATCTCACGGGCGACGGCCACGCGGATATTTTCATCACAGAAGATGAAGCCTTTACCTGGTATGCCTCTTTGGCCGAAGATGGTTTTGCCCCCGCACAAAGAACACAACAATTATTAGATGAAGAGAAAGGCCCAAGATTAGTACTAGCTGACGGTACTCAATCTATTTATCTTTCTGATTTGTCTGGCGATGGGTTGAGTGACCTGGTGCGAATTCGCAATGGCGAAGTGTGCTATTGGCCTAACTTGGGTTATTGTCGATTTGGTGCTAAAGTCACCATGGACAATGCGCCTTACTTCGATACAATCGATCAGTTTGATCAAAAACGCATACGCCTGGCCGATATTGATGGCAGCGGTGTGACCGATATCATTTATCTCAAACACGATGCGGTACATATTTATCTCAATCATTCCGGTAATCGCTGGGCTGATGTAAACAAACTCACTCATTTACCACCCATAGACAACACATCAAACGTGATGGTCGCCGATTTAATGGGTAACGGCACTGCCTGTTTAGTTTGGTCATCTCCATTGCCTGGGAATGCAACATCACCCATGTCTTATGTCGACCTCATGGGTGGGCAAAAGCCACATCTGCTCACCAAAACCATTAACAACCTGGGCGCAGAAACCCATATTCATTATGCTCCATCCACAAAGTTTTACCTAAAAGACAAACAGGATGGTAAGGACTGGATTACTCGTTTGCATTTTCCCGTGCATGTAGTCGAGTGTGTCGAAACCTATGACCACATCAGCCACAACCGTTTCGCTACACGTTACGCCTACCATCACGGCTATTTTGACGGTGTCGATCGGGAATTTCGCGGTTTCGGAATGGTTGAACAGTGGGACACCGAAGAATACGCAAGTTTAAGTAAAACCGGTGAAATACCAAATGGAGATAACATTGCGATAGAGTCGCACATCCCCCCCATGCACACCAAAACGTGGTACCACACCGGTATGTATCTCGGGCGTAACCGAGTCTCCAACTTTTTTGCAGGATTATTAAATGACAAAGACATTGGTGAATATTACCCGCAAAACAGAAGTGGGGATGCCGCAGCCGATGCTGAAGTAAACGCACGACTACTCGAAGATACCATATTACCCAACAACTGGAGCATAGAAGAAGAACGGGAAGCCTGTCGCGCTTTAAAAGGCCAAATGTTAAGACAGGAAGTTTATGCTGAAGATGGTACAGACAAACAACAACACCCCTATACCGTCACCGAGCAAAACTTTACCGTAAAACGCTTGCAAGCCAAAGAAAATAATCAACACGCTGTGTTTTTCACTCACGCACGAGAGGCCCTTAACTACCATTATGAACGAAATCCAAATGACCCAAGAATTCAACATGCGTTGACATTAGAAGTGGATGATTATGGCAACGTGCTCAAATCAGCGGCTATCGCCTACGGCCGAAAACCGGAAAACATTCCTTTTATCAATCCAGAAGACATAAGCAAACAAGCACGGATACTCATTACCTACACAGAAAATGAAGTCACCAATGCGGTAAACAAAAATAAAGGTGATCCGGGTTACGAATCTAACCACCACCCTGATAATTACCGATCACCACTTCCATACGATATTCGAACCTACGAATTAACGAACTATCCATTTTCCGAAACCAACACCCGATATAAAATTACCGACTTTGTAGAAGAGGATCCAAATGATCCTGACCGGTTAGGCCACATCTTTGATCAAGAACTTGACTACGAGCAAACAGCCACAACAGGTAAACAACGTCGTTTGATCGAACAAGTGAAAACACTTTATCGAGATAACAAGCTAACTGGCTCATTGCCCGAAGGCAAGCTGGAATCACTGGCAATTCCATTTGAGAGTTATAAGCTTGCCTACACGCCTGACCTAATTGATCAAGTCTATAAACGAAAAAATACAGATGGAACATATGAAGTCTTGCTACAGGATCTCACTAATGTACTGGGTGGAAAAGGTGCAGATCAAGGAGGTTACGTTAATCTTGATAATAAATGGTGGATTCCATCTGGTCACTCCTACTTTATAGAAAACCCAGACGATACAACCGCCGACGAACTTTCAAACGCAAAAGCACATTTCTTCCTGCCTCGTTGTTATCGTGACCCATTCGGAAACGATTCCACCGTCACCTACGATGGGCCAACGGATATTAACTTACCCCGACACGATTTACTCGTCAGCGAAACACGCGATGCACTTGATAATATCGTATCAACAATAAACGATTATCGCGTACTACAACCAAAACTCATCACAGACCCAAATCAAAATCGCAGCGCCGCGGCTTTTGATGCCCTGGGCTTGGTTGTGGCGACTGCAGTAATGGGAAAAAGAACTGAACTAAAGGGAGACCTTCTGGATGACTTTGATCCCGATCCAACCTTGAATAAAATCCAACATTTTATTGCAGAGCCACAAGCACAAGCCAGCACCTTATTAGGCAAATCCACAACACGTATTGTATATGATCTTGATCGTTACCAACGATGCAAACAACCACCATTCGCCGCAACATTAGCGCGAGAAACTCACTACCAAGATGAAAATGGAACGCCAACAAAAATCCAAATCAGTTTTTCCTATTCCGATGGTTTCGGCCGCGAAATTCAAAAAAAAATTCAGGCTGAGCGAGGTTTAGCACCAGAACGTGATGTACCCGTTGCGGTGTCCATAGGTGATCTACAACCGGGTGAAATTAGACGCGATATATTTAATGAAACAATCCAAAGTAAAACCGAACATCGCTGGGTAGGAAATGGCCGAACAATATTTAATAACAAGGGAAAACCCGTTAAACAATACGAGCCATTTTTTAGTGCCACACACCTATATGAACAAGAGCGAGAGATAACCGACACCGGTGTTACTCCGGTATTATTTTACGACCCCCTACAACGCGTCATTGCTACACTGCATCCAAATCATACTTATGAGAAAGTGCTGTTCGACAGTTGGTATCAAACCACTTACGACGTTAACGATACCGTCGCGGGAGATCCGCGCACAGACACAGATATTAAAGATTACGTTGAACATTATTTTGATGCTAAACCACCAAGTTGGCAAACCTGGTTACAACAACGTAATGTTGATGCAAATAATCCCCCAAGCGATAGTCATGGGATAGATCCAGAAACGGATTCAGCCGTTCGCTCACTGAAACATGCAAATACACCCACCGTCGCTCATCTAGATTCTCTAGGCCGTCCCTTCCTAACTGTCGCTCACAATAAAGTAGCCTGTCCCAATCACAAGCTTGATGGTACCGAAGACTTTTTCCAGACTCGTGTCGAACTGGACATCGAAGGCAACCAACGCGAAGTTCGCGATGCGGCTACAAAGGTATGGGATGAAAATGGAGATCCGTTAACGGATGGAAATGGTAATGAAGTAACAGATGAACTCGGCCGCATCGTTATGCAATACGACTACACCATGGTAGGCCCGGAACAAAATGAAGAAGGCGAAACACCCAACCGAGTCTATCAACTCAGCATGGAAGCCGGTGCGCGCTGGGTGCTGAATGATGTTTTGGGTAACCCTATTAGAAATTGGGATAGTAGAGGCCACAGTTTCATCACTGAATATGACACATTACGTAGGCCAGTACGCACCCGAGTAATAGGTGCAGACCCAAATAATCCAAGCGAAGAATTCTTAACTCAGCGATTGGTCTATGGCGAGCAACACCCCCAGGCTGCGCAATTCAACCTGCGTGGTCAATTATACCTGCATCTCGATCAAGCCGGAGTGGTTACGACAGATGAGATAGATTTTAAAGGTAACCCATTGCAGGCCACTCGTCGCCTCGCCGTGGAATACAAAAAAGTAATTAGCTGGAGCATGGTGAATGCAGTACTGCCAAATGATGCCAGCGCCCCATTCAACGCAGTAGATTTGGAAACCGTACTCGCGCCTTTATTAGAAGTAGATACCTACACCAATACCACAAGCTATGACGCGCTTAATCGTTCACTCGCCGTTACATCACCCGATGGCAGTATTTATCAACCAGCATTTAATGAAGCCAATTTATTAAATAGTGTGAAGGTAAACCTGAAAGGCAAGACAAATACAGCAGGACACCCAATATGGACACATTTTGTAAATAATATTGATTACGATGCCAAAGGGCAAAGAGAAAAAATTGAGTATGCCAATAATACCAGTACGTTTTATCAATACGACCCACTTACCTTCCGTTTAAACAACTTAATTACAGCTCATGGAACAGGCGTCAACTGCGCGACAGTGTTGAGCGATGCAGAAAGATCACACAGAACATGCCCCAAAAAAGTTAAAACAGGTATCTGTCGAGATTTGCAAAACCTTTCCTACACCTACGACCCAGCCGGCAACATCACCCACATCCAGGACGATGCGCAACAAACGGTCTATTTTAATAATCAATGCATCGAACCCAGTAACGACTATACCTACGATGCCATCTATCGACTCATCCAAGCCACAGGGCGTGAACAACTCAGCGGAATTGGTGGTTCGCCTATATCGAACTCTTATAATGACGTAGGGCGAGTGGGATTGTCACACCCTGGTGATGGAAATGCCGTAGGGCGTTATTGCGAAAAATACGTCTATGATGAAGTTGGCAATTTTTTAGAGATGAATCATCATCGCAGCTTTGACAATGCACCCGCTTGGAAACGTCACTATTCCTATAAAGAAACCAGCCTCATCGAAGATGGAGTTCTTGGCACCGTAAGGAAATTTAGTAATCGTCTTAGCAGTACCAAAACGGGAAATGGCAACTCAACATCAGAATCCTATACATACGATGCCCACGGCAATATGCTCAAAATGCCGCACTTGCAAAAAATGAAATGGGATTACAAAGATCAACTGCAAATGACCCAGCGACAGAGTATTAATACCGAAGACCAGGATGGTATTGATCATGAAGGTGAAAGAACCTTTTATGTGTATGACGCCAGTGGCCAAAGAGTTCGTAAAGTCATGCTCAAGGCGGACGGTACCAGGAAAGATGAACGGATCTATCTAGGTGGATACGAAATTTATATTGCGCATGCCGGGACAACACCGGGTTTGAAACGTGAGACGCTATACATTATGGACGACAAACAGCGCATTGCAATGGTTGAAAATCGCAACGAAGTAGATGATAAATCACCCGAGCGGCTCATTCGTTATCAGTTTGGAAATCATCTGGGTTCTGCGAGTTTAGAGCTGGATCAGTCTGCGCAGATTATTTCCTACGAAGAATATGCACCCTACGGTAGTTCATCTTATCAAGCAGTGGATAAATCTATAACAGAAGTGGCAAAGCGGTTTCGTTATAGTGGCAAGGAGCGGGATGAGGAGAATGGGTTTTATTATTATGGGGCTAGGTATTATGTGGCTTGGTTGGGGAGGTGGTGTAGTACTGATCCTCTAAGTATTTTGGACAACATAAATATGTATATCCATGTAAATTCTAGTCCGATTAATTACATTGATGAGCATGGAAAAATTGCTATTTTTGCACCAGTTGTTATTGGTGGGATTGTGTTGATAGAAGGAGGGAAATTAACTGCACTTGGGTGGACTCTAGCCGTAGGTAGTGCTGCGATTATTGGTATAGGTACAGGCATTGCCTTAGAAAAAACTACTGAAGTCCATCCAGAAGTAGAAGATATTGACATTACAAAAACTGCTAAGAGACCGATAGAAAATGTGAAACGGGTATCCCCATCGAGCAAAAATCCTCGTAGTAAAAAAATGATTGATGTTGCTACTCTGCCAAAAACTTCTGAGCCAGATGTTGATCCGTATACTGAACAAGACAAAGAAAACAAACCTCAAAGGCATCATATAGCCTCCCATAGCAGAGGTGAGTTTACTACTAAATTTCAAGAAATTCTTTCTGGAGCTGGAATGACATTTGAGTCTCCAGAAAACATTGTAAAGGTGATTGGCCATCAAGGCCCACATCCTGAAGAATACCATAGTATTGTTCTATCTAGGCTGCAAGCGGCGGTTACAGGTAGAGTAGAAGGAACCAATGAATATTCAGAAGCTGTAAAAAACAGTTTGGTAGGGATGGGCCTTGAAATAAGTAGTCCTTTTTCCTTATTAGGAAGATTAGCTAGACAACGACCAGGACATTGGCCATCTGGTACTGAGGAAAATAGACTTAGTGTGCGTGAACAAGACACCAAGCTTGATGAAATATCCAGTGAGTCACATCGATGGGAAAACGAAGAAGACTTAATAATGCGTAGATATTGTGATATTGGCTGCTAACATCGAGGGAATATCCAACAAAAGAGCTAGAGTAAAGGGAGCAGTGCTCTTTTACTGCGAGTAAAGAGGTCAGTGCCCTTTTATGCTTTTTGGAGCGCGAATTATAACAAAAAATAGAGAAAGCAAGTCTAGGCCTTATAGTTTACGACTTGAAGAACGAAAAATATGGAATTGAAATGTTTAGTTAAAACAAGCCACATCAAAAAGGAATTTGAAAATGAAAAAGGAAACGCAACAAGGGCCGTATAATAATTAACAAGAGCGGGGGCAGGCCTTACAGTTTACAAATTGAAGAACACAAAATACGGAGTTGAAATATTTAGCTAAAACAAGCCACATCAAAAAGGAATTTGAAAATGAAAAAGGAATCTCAACAAGAACCGTTCAATAAACAATACACAGTAAAAATAGATACAGTACCGTTACCAGAAAGTGTGACAGAAAGTATTGATTTAGTGGTGAAAAATGTCACGCCAGTCATCAATCAAATGATATCAGATGTCATGACAGTCGCTATCGGAACTTGGCCAACGCCAGAAAATCCAAATCTTGGCAACGAAATAGTTCAGGAAGCGGCAAACCATATTCTGCAAGACCGACGTGGCCCCGACTACTATCAAAACAACAAATTACTCACTGAATACCTACAAAGCACCCTAAACCTTTCTGCTACTCAAGCAACCCAAACAGCAACAGACATAAACCAGGACAGACACGGCGCCAACTACTACGCCATCCAAGAAATCCTCCAACAATTCCTGGAAGGTAAAGCAACCAACAAAACACAGGAAGCTTTCAATAAACAATACAACGTAATGATAGACACCGTCCCATTACCAGAAAAACAAGCAGAAAAAATAGAGCGAGTGACAGAAAGCATCACGCCGGTCATCAATCAAATCCTGCTTGATGCCATGACGGTAGCAATAGGAACTTGGCCAACACCGGAGAAACCAATATTTCGTAATATGGAGAAGGAATCAGTAGTGTAAGGATGAAGATTGAATTCAGATAAGCTGGTGAGAATCTCGAAGACTCACCACATATGGCGACTAAGTTTCTCATCAAACGATAAAAGGAAGACGAATGAAAAATTCGAAGTTATTTTATCCAATTTTTCTTTACGTAGTATTAATGTGTGTTTTGTCTGATAACGTTTACGCCGTAACTGATCAATTGGATAAGGAAATTACTAAATGGGAAAGTAATTATTTTACATGGAAAGTGTTATTTTTTTTAGCCTTGCTGGGCACGTTAACAGTAGCTGTGCTAGGTGTATTTGCTGGCACATTGCAAAATTCTGTTAAAAAGGTATGGAAAAATACTTCAGTATATTGTGCTTTCGGTGTGACGCTTATAACTGCAATAATTGCAGCATCTGGAATAAAAGATCACGGCACAATATGGGATTATCTTGCGGAGGCTGAAGATAATATTAGGGAACTGAAGAACATTCAAGAAAAAATAAAATCAAGCACCAATAATAGAATGAATAAGGAATTCCTTTTAGAAGAGGCGAATGATTATATTTATAAATTGGTTAAAATTAAAAAAGTAATTATTGGAATGTCTTCCGAAATAGAAGAGTTTTCATTTGTCGGCTCTGCCTACGCAAGATCAGAAGCTCCCGAATGGTTTATGCAACATACTGACAATCCAGAGATCAAAGGTGGAAACGTATTAATAATTAGCACAGCAGAAAGAGCGAGTGCCAATGAAGCAAAAAAGGGTGCGGAAGAGATTGGTTTGCAAAAGTTAGTTAACCATATCCGTAACGAAATTAATATTCTTGTGGGAAAGGAAGATATTTCACCGGAAAGGCGACATGAGGCTGTAGAATATTTGAATTCTCGTGCCGAAACAATTGCCAAAAAACTTTTGTCTCATTCTGCTTCACGTGATAGGTATTTTACAGAGAGTGGTCAAAACAAATACCAGTATGGTATTCGATACGAAATAGATCAAGAACAGATATTTGTTTCATTAAAACTGTCCTTAATCGTATTAGACTAATATATGATAACAAAGTATCAAAAAGAAATGTTCTTTTAGTAATATAGCAAAAAACAACAGGTCTTGTTATGTGTAAGAAAGGATTATGCAATGTAATTGTTAGTCGAGAGACTAAGAGGTGGATAAAGGCTAGTAATTGTTTAGGAAATACTATTAGGAATGTATAGACAAGTAGAATATTATTAATTAAGAGAGTAACCATTATGTTTCCTTCATTAGATAGCATACTTATTACGGCGAATGAGCTAGGTAAAATTGTAGATGATCTAAAATACAAACTTTTGGATAATCCAAACGAAGCATCATCTAAATTGGCAGAGGTGCTAGGTGAATTAGGCCAAATACTCGTGTTTGTAGAAAGCGAGACAATAAGTTATCTCGAGATAATATTTCTTCCGGATAAAAGTAATTATATTGAGTGTCGTTCAGCACTCCTCCGTTTGGAAAGTGGTTACGTAACAATTAAGGGTTACGAAGCTCGTGGGCACTGCCACAAAATTACAAATATTTATGATAAATATTTGGATCGTTGGTTTAGTAAAGTGTTAGACGAAGATGAAGCGCAAAAGATTAAAGATGCTTTTAACAACATGAACGCCGCTGATTTCGATATGGTGCAGGGTATAGTGGAAATTACACAATGGTTAAAAAAAGAGTCAGAAGAAGTGCTTGACATGATAGATGTTGATAGTTTGGACGATGCAAATCAACGAATTAAAAGAGCGCGAAAAGATGTTCAACTAGCTCGTAGGGAAATTGTTGAATCATTAGCGCGTTTAAAACTGTTACAAGCAAGTTTTATTTCCTCTTCTCAAACAGTGTAACGAACTTATATTCTATATTACTTTAGTGAATGAGTGCTGCCATTCTCAATATGGTTATACATTTCTGATGATTAAGATTGTTTGCAAAAAAGAACTAAAATTTAGGGAATAAATTAGGTTGGACATGCCAGGAGGGCAAAGTAATGGGAGAAATCGCATATCGTATAAGAGGCAGAGTACTAGATTTAAAAACCAGAAAGGGTTTGCCTAAGCTACGTATTGAAGCATGGGATAAAGATTTGATCGTTGATGATCTTGTTGGTGCAGGGATTACCGATGAACAAGGTCGTTTTATCATGGAGTTTGACAACAAGTATTTTTCAGAACTTTTTCATGACCGACATCCAGATATTTATTTTAAAATCCTATCCGAAGAAATGGAAATATGTTCAACAGAGCATGATGTAATTTGGAATTATAAAAATGCGGATGAAGAGATTGTTATTGAAACCGATTTTACAGGCTCGTTACCCACCCCTCCCATAGACCCTAAAAACGATAAATTTATTGTCTCTGGTTATGTAAGAAATACTGAACATACCCCCGTACCTGGAGTTAATGTCGAGGCGTTTGATAAAAAGGTTGGCAAATCCACTCGATTGGGTAATGCGGAGACAAAGGCTGAAGGTTTTTTTCAGATTGATTATTCCGACGCAGTGGCGGAACTAACTGAAAATGAAAGTTTGGATATTTTTATCCAGGGAAGCAAGCCTGAATGGGAAACGCAATATGTTAAATCCGAGTTGAAACTTGATGCTTCGAATGCTGTATCCATTGATCTTATGGTACCTGTTGAACTTCATCACAGCCCGTCGGAATTTGAAAAACTTCAAGGACAATTGAGCGAATATTTGACGGATAGTACTCCTGCACTGGAAGAAGATGACATCAATTATTTGGCATTAAAGTTAACACTTAGCATAAGAGACGTAAAAAAATATATTCACGCTTATTGTCTGGAATCACAAGCAAATAAAATTCTACCAAAACACGGGTTACCATGTGAAGTATTGTTCGGCCTAACGACAAACGACACCCTGCCAGATATCAATACGATTTCAAATAAATCTACAACGGATTTAAAATTTACACTTAAACAAGCGATTGAAACCAATGTTATTTCTCGCGAGCATCGAAAACATATTGACCATTATGTAGATACGATGAAAGAAATCGCTGTGGAAATTGCGGTTTCTGATGTTGTCGATAGTAAAAAGTATTCACTCAAGAAATTAGTAGACACTTTAGACATTCCAGACACATCAAAATCCCGTTTTATACGATCATATACCTTAAGTGAAGAACGTACGCATACCTTTTGGAAAAAACTACAGCAAGATACTGCGTTAAAACCGCATGTTAAATCTTTTCAGGATGTTTTTCTTTTATCAGATATCACAAAACGAAATGTGTCACTAATAAGCTGCTTGCAAAAAGACCTAAACAATGAAAAGGAAAAGGACACAAATTCAGTTCACGATTTAGCGAAGATGTCGGCAGACGATTGGCAAGGATATATTGAAAATCATCCTGTTGAATTACCACAAAAGAATGAGACAGATGGCACCTATTCCGTAGAGGAATATAGCGACGAATTAGCGCATGTTTTTAAAAAAACCTATCCAATGGTTGATTTTACGCACCACTTAGTCATCAAGGATCGGATGCCAAAACTGGCAACAGTTCGGGATAAAATATTAGAATTTTCTGACAAAAATCCTACCTTTAAGATGGGTGAAATTCCTGTGGAACGGTTTCTAGCGGAAACGAAACAAGTAAAGGAATTTGATGATGTAGAATTTAAAACAGAAATTCAAGATTGGCAACGAGTTTTTAAATTAATACCAGATAATCCGAATAAAAATGACTTTGTGGTTGTTTTGAAGGAAATAAAATTTGAAGAAGAAAACGAAGATACAAAAAAAATAGCAGGTTTTATAAAATCGTTAACAAATGATTCAATTTTTAATGATGAGCAAGGCGTATCTGCCCACAAAATTGCTAATATGGATAAAAAAACCTTTCTCAAGGTTTGGGAAAAGGGATTAAAAGAAAAAAACATCGATATCACGGAGGAGACTCTCCAGTTGGGAGAGGAAGTGCAGGAGCAAGCAAAAAACATCAATTATTTAATGATCGTACTTGCATGGAACGCAAGTATGGAAATGCAACCGGCAAAACCTGGTGTCATCGCATTTAATAACAACCCCGCCGAACCTGAAAAGGATGATGATAGTTATGAGCCGGAAGTACTGGATTATTACAGTAACGCATTGGCGGATCTTCGAACCTTATTTGGTAACCAGGATTATTGTGAATGCCAACATTGCGAATCAATCATAAGCCCTGCAGCCTATTTAAATGAACTCTGGTATTCATTGGGGCAAACGGCCAAATGGTCTCTAATTTGTAGAGCTTTTAGCAATATTCGTGACCCATGGGTTATGTTGAGGCGACCAGATATATTTTTTCTATCCCATGACTGTAAAAACACAGAGACCAAACTGCCTTATATTGATCTAGTGAATGAATTGCTTGAACGGTTAGTAGTAAACCACGAAATCCAGCTAAGCCATAATCTTGATTTTGACGAAATTAGATCAGGGTATGAGCTTCAAACAACATACACTTCTGAAGAGCTCGCATTGCGTCCAGAAAACGAACTTAGTAAAGCCTATTTACGTTTAGCCAATAGCTATTATCCTATCTCGGTGCCATGGGACAAATGGTTTGATGAAGCCAGAATGTATCTGGATTATATGGGTGCTCCCCTTTATATCTTACATGAAGCTGCTACGCCGGTTCCAATAGATACGGTGAATAATCAATTTGATTATTTGGAACACCACCGTAGTCAACTCAAATCAACAAATTGTATTTTAGCGCTGATGGGCATTACAGAGCAAACTAGAGCGCTTATCTGTGAGAACCAAACTCTAGATTTGGATACTTTATTTGGAATCAAAAACAATCTAGATGAAGTCAACAAGTTATCTGATTTTATGCGCAAATTGGGTCTATGGAAGGATGATAAGGAAAAAAGTGCTAGTCAGCAGGATTATATGTTGCTGACACAAATCTTAAGCACGAAATACGTTCATGATGTTGAATTGAATGGAACAGAGGTAACAACGCAGCCTGATCCAGTGAGAATAGATATACCTGGTGCGAGCTGTGATTTTGAACAAGCAAGAGTAGAGAATTTGACGGCCAATACAATAAGCCGAATGACTAAGTTCGAACACTTAAGGCGAGAAATTGGTTGGACACCTATTGAATTGCACCAAGCCCTATTGGTTTGCAATCCGGAGGTTCTTATAAATAAAAATGCAGTTTTAGCCTTGGATTCTCTAAATGACGATTTACTTCAATTAATATCCGTTGTAAAGCGATTACAAAATAAGAATACGGCCCTATCTGTATTGGAATTACTTTGCCTTTGGGGACCTGTTCAGACAGGTGCGCTACTATATGATGTTGGCCCAGTGTATGGTGGTGAGAATGGGCAGAAAACAGAGAAATCTTTGTACGAGCTGGTATTTTTAAATAAATCCATGTTTAGCTCCCATGGGGAGTCTGCTGTTAATAATACTGAATGGCAATACTTTACGCTTAATGAAAGAAAAACAGAATTAAACGATCAATCTGACACGGATTTGTTAGATCATTCTGAAATTATTTCATCCGTTTTAGGTGTAACACTCGATGAATTGACAATTACGATTAATTTTTTAGTGCAGCATTATGGACATAGGTTTGACAAAAAACATTCATTGCAAAATTTGTCTGTGCTTTATCGTACTTGTTTACTTGCTAAATACCTCGGTATTTCATTAGCTGAAATCCGATTGGCGTATAATTTCTTAACTGAAGACTCTTTTCGTGGCGTGGAATATCATAAGCCTGAGTATTCCGAATTTACATTTCTGTTTGTTGAACGAGTGGAAAAGCTGACACAATCCTCTTTTGCATTGAGAGACATCGCTTACCTTTGGAAACATCAAATACGGCATGATGAAGAACTTGAGTATGTTGATGAGCAAATAAATAGCTTTTGTGGAAAACTCACTAGCGGCCTTAAAGCCTTAAATAATGAATCTTCTAATATTTTATTAGAGACAGTTGTTATAATGCTCGAACTCTTAGACATAAATAAATCAGCTAATAATATATTTGTAAATCTTATCGAGCATGACCCATCAACAAGTCAAAAAGAAAAGGATGAATCTATCTCCTTTATTCATGATACTTTCGACTTTTTACTTGAAGAAAATCGAGATTCATTAATTGATGTATTGATAAATAACCGACAGTCTCCGTTCACTGATGATAATTATTTGTTGGTAATTCGTTATTTGGTCACTTCATTTAATAACACAACATCAGCCGATGCTGAGGATTTAGTAACGCCAGTAGAATCTCTGCGCACCATACTTAAACAAATAGGATTGAGCGACCAAGTAGGTGAGCAGTTAATGGACTTATTTGCTAACGGGCCACAACCTAATCAAGATGCAGTGGGGCTCATAGATTCATCTCTAAGATTTTTGCCTAGAGTTGAACAAATTATGTTGGCAAGCATTTTCGCAATGAGTAGGCCCAATTCAGTAACAAATAGCCATTATCGAGTTATTGCTAATTGTTTAACTAATTCACTCAACGTTTGTCTCTACTTAGCCCAAGAACTTGCAGTGCAATTAAATACGTCAGAAACGATTGTTAAAAAACTTTTAGCAGTCGTTCTTAACTCTACGATAGCTCATAACCAAGCAGTACCTAGCTCAGCTTTATTGGACTTTGCTCACCAAGATGCTAGTGGATCGTCGCAGGAAGCAATTCAAATCCATTTACATCGTATGAATAAAATAACTACACTTGTTGAAACATGGAAGCTCACAGCAGCGGAAATAGAATATATTTTTCAAAAGCCTAGTGAGTTTTATGATTTTAACTGGAATAACATTCCTATAAATCATACGTCACCCAATAAACCCAGTTTTAGTCAATGGTTAGCGTTAAATGAATATGTTGATATCCGAAATCAATTATCTGTGAGAAAAGGCGATATTGTTGAGATTTTCCGTCTATCACATGTAGGACCAGTTAACGGTACTAGGCCTAGCGAGGATGTCTTAACCGCAATATCGTTATTACTAAATTTGAACGTAGATGATGTAAAAGTAATTTCGACAAAATTAGGTTTCGTAGGCGATGTTGAGCCCTACAATATTCAGCATAATGCATTTAGAAACGGTGAATCGCTTAAAGCTTTGAATGATTTGTCCGCGTTGGTAAAACGTTGTGGTCGTTCTGCATTAGAATTGCTCGGTTGGATATCGAAACCTGCGCCCCAAGGAAACACAAGTAATGAATATAGTCTACACGCAAGCTTTCAAAGCCAAAATTCTCCGTCGACTGTAGATAGTTTAGCTCAATATAAAATTGATGCGGTCAATCAAATCCGAAATGGCGTAAAAGCACAATGTACTGATACTCAGTGGCAAAAGGTCGCGCGTGAGTATCAGGATAAAATGCGTACACAGCAACGCGATAAGTTATTAGATTATGTTACTAGCATCCCCCTTGAGGCGCAGGATACTTCCACCTATTACTATTTATCAGAAGACGAAGTTTATGATTTTCTTCTAATAGATCCAAAAATGAATCCTTGTATGCAAACAACACGTTTGAAACAAGCACTAAGCTCCTTACAGTTATATATCCACCGCATATTAATGGGCGTTGAGGAAGGCATATCTGGCAAATTAGGTGAACAAGATCTTTTAGAAGACTTGAGAACAGAGTGGGAGTGGAAGAAGAATTATCGTTTATGGGAAGCACATATGAAAGTCATGCTATGGCCCGAAAACTGGTTGGAGCCTGAGTTTCGCGATAACAAAACCCCCTTTTTCAAAGATTTTGAGTCGGAATTATCCCAAAGCGAAATTGATGAGAA
>Ga0316207_10002602_pt1 | contig 18191 bp, 16 predicted proteins | sample 6weekpyrite_MG_FD_204943 | JGI IMG/M metagenome (GOLD analysis project Ga0316207, IMG submission 204943) | Microbial mat bacterial communities from mineral coupon in-situ incubated in ocean water Damariscotta River, Maine, United States -... | ecosystem: Environmental > Aquatic > Marine >...
GTATACCTTTAGTTGACGGCTAGTTCTTTGCTTCGTGGTTTCAAAATCCAGAACAGGGTGGCTACAGCAAGGACAACTATACACATAATGCTGCCCTCAGGCCCCTGATCACCACCTGTTAAAAAATTGCTGCCTACAGGTGTTAATTGGACCAAAAGGGCGGGGGTGTCAGTTGTTAGGCCGGTTACAGGCACTTCAAAACCGGTGGCAGTTATCCAGTTCCAGCCTGCATGCCAACCCATTACGCCCCAAATGTTCCCTGTTTTAAGCACCCAAGCACAGGCGAAAATAGAAAACAGGAAAATGCTAATATTATCGACCCAAGGATTTGCTGGGTTGAAATGCATGAAAGTGAACAGAACAGAACTAACAATTACAGCGGTAATTATATTGAACTTTCTAGTTAATACTGAGAGTAACCAACCCCTGAAAACAAATTCTTCAACGCTTGATTGCAAAGCAAAGCCTATGAGAAGTAGTGTTATCTGTAAGAGTGCAATGGGCGAATTAAATGCAGGGAAAGTAGCACCTGCTTCGTAGCCGCCAAGTCCCCAAGTGCTAACGATAATCAGCAACATTAGCCCCGTTCCTACAGCATAGCCTCTCATGAAGGTTTGGAATGCATTCTGTGGGATGAAACCAATGCTGGAAAAAGGCCTGCGTTCAATATATTTAACCCAAGCTAGAAACAATGAGCCAGCAAAGCCAAAGCTAATAAATAAAAATAGAGCCATACCGATTGGCCCAACAGGATCAAAATTTTGATCAACAAAGCCTAAAGGCTGCAACAGCAAAGCATTAATACTGATTAAGGGTAAGGTGAATAGTAACAAAGCTAGAATGGGAGCTAAAGCCCCCCAAGGAAGCCAACCTTCGGCGGGTTCGTCTGTAAAAATTGATTTCGCAAATAATGACATTTGTTTTATTCCTCGCAGAGATACGGCTTAACGCCATTTTCTTATCTTGGTACTTACATCTATATAGGCGGGAATAATTGTTTCAATAAGTTTACTTATTAAAATTTAATGTTCTATAACTAAAACAATGAGGCAAGAATTTTCAGATCATTTAGTATTCCTCGCTGTAGCGACAGAGGGCAGTGTTACAGCCGCCGCCGCGGCAATGGGCGTTTCAAAGTCTACAGTTAGTAACGCGTTATCAAGGCTTGAATGTATGTTGGGGCTCAAGCTAATTCAGCGCAGTACGAGGCGTTTGAGGCTAACAGAGGCGGGCCAGAGGCTCTTGCTGCACTGCGAACGTATTAAAGCTGAACTTGCAGAGGCTCGCCATAGCATGGAGGCTTACCAAAAGTCTGTTTCTGGTAAAATAGTCATTACTTGTCCTACAGCATCCGGTCATGTCTTTTTACCCAAATTGCTCAATGGATTTCGTAAACAGCACCCAGGTATCGATTTTACGGTAGAGTTAACCGATGAAGAAGCTGATCTAATAGGTCAGGGCGTTGATTTGGCGTTTCGAACCGGCGCGAAGCGTGACAGTAATTTTATTGCCCGTCATTTGATGGATTTTCCCATAAAAATCTATGCCTCACCGTCGCTTGCCACTAGTTTGCCCGAAAAGCCGAAAGACCTAGCTCGCTATGATTGTTTGTATCATCCGGCTATTCCTCAGTGGTCGTTACATAATGGGGAAGAAGCATACTCTTTTAAGCCGCCGCAAAATATTTCAGCGAGAAACTTCACCTTTCTACGGCAACTTTTGTTGGATGGAAAATTTCTTGCGGCAATGCCTTCGTATCTTGTTGAAAAGGATGTTCAGGCAGGGCGAATAATTGGAGTTTTGGGTGATTGGGCTATAGTTGGAATGCCGTTTGCGTTAGTTTACCCGAGTAAACAACAGCCATCACGGGTGATTAGTAAATTTATCGAATATACCTTGCAGTATTTTACAACTATAAAGTCTGCTGCCAATGGTTAGTCGCGTAGGCCGTCTTCAAAACCCAGCTTTTTTAAATAGTACCTCAGTGAGGTTTCTGGGGTTTCTTTAAAAGTTTCGTCAAGGCGTGTGGCACTGCGCATTCTATCTAACCTGAAGTGGCGATGGTCTTGTCGTAGTTCGCACCATGCCAGCAAAAGCCAGCTAGGCCCCCAAAAAGAAAGCGACAAGGGCCGCACTATGCGAACGGTATGGCCACCTTTTTGGTCTTCATAATCAAGCTTAAGTTTGTGTTTCGAACGGATTACACTGCGCAACAAAGAAAAGTCCACCTCCCATGGAATGAGGGCTGCTGAGGGCGGAGCAAAAAGTGCGGTGCCAGCAAAAACCTCGCGGTCTTTTTCATTCAGAACATTTTTTACTTTTTGAACCAAGCTACGGGCGGATTTTGCCATGGCGCTATCTGTGTAGCTGCTTACCATAGCAGCACCCAGCATAATGGTCTCTAGCTCGCCCACTTCCAACGCCATTGGTGGCAGGCAGTGGCTTTTATCAATCACATAACCAACGCCTGCTTCACCTGAAATGGGTACGCCCGTTAAAATAAGGTCCTGAATGTCGCGGTAGATGGTGCGAACACTCACGTCAAATTCTTCCGCAATGCTCTGTGCAGTTACTGCCATACGGCGGCCTTGCATATAATTAACAATTTGAAATAGTCGATCTGAACGTCTCATGACACTAGGCTACCATAGAACTGCTGACAAAAAATGTCAGTATTATGTCAGGATGATTTGATATGTACATTCGCCAATTCTCAAAATCTGGCAGCCCTTGATTTTTTCTCATATCGACGGCAGGCTGTAGTGGGGAGCAACTTTATGATCATGAAATTCTTTAAGGCATTATTTGCATTCATTGTGGTGCTTGGTTTGGGTGGGTGGCTCTTTTGGCCAGACACTTGGGTCGTTCGTGGCCCTATGGTTGATTTTATTACAGGAAAGCAAGTAGGCCCTCCAGATGAACAAACTTTGGCTGAGCGCTTTAGGTTGCCTGAAGGCTTTGAAATAGGTGTTTTTGCAAGCAACGTAAATAACGCCCGTATGATGCGTATTACTAATGAGGGGGACCTGCTGGTTTCTTCGATGCGTCCGGGCGAGATAATTTTGTTGCATGCTGATCAGGATGGTGATGGTGTCGCTGATGGGCGTACTGTGTTGATGACAGGGCTTGATATACCCCATGGATTGGCGCTTAGAGACGACTATCTTTATGTGGCTGAAACCGGGCGTATCATTCGAGTGCCATTTGATGCCAAAGAGCGTAGCGTTGGGCCCATAGAGCCTGTTTTTGAAGGGTTGCCACCAGGGGGTAATCACCGGACACGGACGATTGCTTTTGGCCCGAAGGGTTGGCTTTATGTGACAATTGGCTCCACCTGTAATGCATGTATTGAAGATCATCCTTACCGGGCAGCTATGCTAAGAATGCAGCCAGATGGCAGCGAGATGACAATCTATGCAACGGGCCTCAGAAATACGGTTGGTTTTGATTGGCAACCGGGAACGGGACGGCTCTACGGCACCGATAATGGGCGTGATCTACTTGGTGACGATATTCCTCACTGTGAAATTAATCTGATAGAAGAGGGTCAGTTTTATGGTTGGCCATTTACCTTTGATAATAAAGCTATCGATCCAGACTTTGGTGCAGGAAAAGAGGCGGAAATCGCACAATCACGCAGTATGGCACACGGGTTAGGCGCGCATGTGGCCCCGCTTGGTATGCGTTTTTTAACGCCTTCACTTGCACCTCCTGGGTTTGAGGGTGTTGCTTTGGCTGCGCTACATGGTTCATGGAACCGGAGTGTATTGTCTGGTTATAAGGTCGTAGCACTCAGGTTTGATGCTGATGGCAATGTGAGCCAAGAAGATTTCCTAACCGGGTTTGAGAAAGATGACGATGTGATTGGTCGTCCGGTAGACATTGAGCAAGGCCCGGATGGGGCGCTTTATGTCTCTGATGATTACGCCGGTGTGGTTTACCGGATAGGATGGGGTGGCCTGAGTGTCTCTTCTGTTCAAGGCATTGTTGCGGATGAAAAGCTTGATCCTTTTGCTTCATTATCTGCAGATGAACTTTCAGGGCTAAAAGCAACAGGCGCGGAAATCTTTGAAGTAAATGCCTGTGCCCAGTGCCATGATGTGGCATTTGCTGCGGAAGGGGTGCAAGTGAAGGCTTTAAAAAACTTGGCCGTTCGTTATGACCTTCTTTCAATGCAGCTATTGTTAAATGCTCCGCCAGGACCAATGCCTAGACCAGATTTAACAGAGGAAGAGCAGCGTGCGTTGGCAGCATACTTGTTGGCGACCTACTAGCGTTTGTTAATAAATCAAGACTTTGGTTTCCTGCCTGCAAAAGCGGTCTAGTTTGTTTCCTCTCAAGGATAACAAGAAGGAACCGGGTATGATTAAAGTGCATCATCTCAATAATAGCCGCTCTCAACGCCTTTTGTGGGCTCTGGAAGAAATCGGTGTGCCTTATGAAATTGTGCATTATCAGCGCGATTCTGAGACAAGGCTTGCGCCTGATAGCTTAAAGAAAGTTCATCCGTTGGGTAAATCCCCCATCGTGGAAGATGGTGATAAGGTTATCGCTGAATCAGCCGCTTCGATTGACTATGTTGCTCGCACGTATGGCGGTGGAAAGTTCGCGCCTGCTTATGATAGCCCAGAATACCTAAAATATAATGAGCTTATGCACTATGTGGAAGGCTCGGCGATGTTGCCACTGATGTTGTCGCTCTATGTGGGGCGTTTAGGGGAAGCAGGGGCACCACTAGGCCCTCGTATTACAAGCGAAATTGCTCTTCACCTAGGATATTTAGCAACATTGTTGGGGGGAAAGTCATTTTTTGGGGGGAATGAAATTTCCGCAGTGGATTTCCATGTTACTTTCATATTGGAAGCTGTAAATGTGGGCGGCGGTTTAACAAAACTCCCTAACTTGGCAGCCTATTTAGCACGCATGCAGGAACGCCCTGCTTATCAGAAAGCTATTGAGCGCGGAGGGCCTTATAATTTAGGTGGATAAATTCGTTGGGGGTGACATTAATAATTCTGTCACCCTGCGTTACTTTATTCTCCAGCGTAGCTATCGCGCAATTCGCGCTTCAGAATTTTACCAATGGCACTACGTGGTAGTTCTTGGGTGAATACGACGTCGTGCAAGCGCTGAGTTTTTCCCACTCTAGAAGCAAGCCATGATTTGACTATGTTTTTATCAGTAGAAGAGCCTGCCTGCCTCACAATAAATGCCACAGGTGTTTCGCCCCAATTTTCAGATGGCACCCCAACAATAGCAACATCAATGACTTCAGGATGTTGCATTAGTTCAGCTTCCAGATCACTGGGGTAGATATTAAAGCCGCCCGAGATGATCATATCTTTCTTGCGGTCCATCAGTGTTAGGAAGCCATCTTCATCAAACTTTCCGATATCACCAGTGCGGATAAAACGTTTGCCAGTAGGGTCATGCCATTCCGCTTCACGCGTTTTTTCCGGCAAGCCTTTATAGCCCTCCATCATAGCCTCTGAAGCTCCGACAACTTCACCTGTTTCTCCGCTATCAACCTCAATGCCTTCATCATCAATTAAACGAATATCATGGCCTTCGGCAGGCACACCCACTGTGTGTAATTTGTTTGGAAATTGATGGGCAACCAGAATGCATGTGCCGCCGCCTTCTGTCATACCGTAAAACTCCACCAACCCGCCAGGCCAGCGTGCAAGGATATCTGCCTTAAGGTCTGCGGCAAAGGGTGCGCTTGTGCAAAACTTTACTAAGAAACTGGATAGGTCAAAGCCGTCAAAATTGGGGAGCGCCATAATCCGCTTATATTGAACAGGAACAAGCATGGCGTGGGTCGCGTTATGCTTTTCCGCCAGAGTGACATAGCGTTCAGCGTCAAATTTTCCTGTGAGAACAATGGTGCCACCAAGGGCCAGGGCAGGGATAAAGCTAACCAGTGTGGTGTTAGAATAAAGCGGAGTTGCGATCATGGTAACAGATTTATCAATATAGCCGAACCCGACACCAGCACGTGCTACATGCCCGCTCCGCATTTCGTGGCTTTGTACAATGCCTTTGGGTGTGCCAGTGGTGCCCGAGGAGTAAATAATATTAAAGGGCCATGATGGATCAATTTTCACAGGCTCAGGTTTGTTGGGAGCATGTTGGCATAGGGTTGCAACACCAGTTTTTGAAAGGGCGCTTACAGGCATGCTGTTTTCGAGGGCAGGCTTGATATCGGGCAGTAAAGTGTTATCGATAAATAGATGTTTTGCACCACTGTCTTTGGCCATTTCAATGATGCCATCATTTGTGGATGACGGCGCTATCAGCGCTGCTGTAATACCGGCGCGCAGGGCACCAAAAAAAAGGGCGACGTAAGCACAGCTATTAACCCCGCAAAGAGCGATAGTATCTGTAGGTTTTAACCCAGCCTCTTGGAGGGCGGCAGCAATCTGGTCCATTTGGCGATTTAGCTCGCTGTATGTAAGTTGATGGTCACCCTCGATAAGGGCTAGCTGCTGCGGATGCGTTAGGGCGTGCTGATGCACCATTTCTGGTACTATGTGCATGCTCTTATTTGCCATAGAAGTTCTTTCCTATCTGTTGAGTATATTTCCAAACCCGCTGTGAAAGGTTAGTTCAATCCTATGTAGGTTCAAGGCGTGGCATATTGTCTCTAGGGCATTTGGAGGCCGTCTTTCTTCGTTAGTTTCATAAAATAACAAAAGGAAGCGGAACATGAATGGATATTTGGTGGCGGCTAGTGCCGCGAGTTTCAGTACCTTTGCTATTCATACTTGGATTGGGGGTCCGATAACAGTTCCTCCGTTACTAAATAGCAAAGACATGCATGATGTGCCCAAATATACTAATTATTATTGCTGGCACCTCGTTACTGTGACCTTGTTTGTAATGGGGTTAGCATTCGCATGGGGAGCATCGCATGCTGGCGGGGCTGATGTTGCGTGGTTCGCCTTTTTGCTCGCCACCAGTTTTTTGCTGTGGAACTTGGTTTTGATTGTCTGGAAACAGCAGAATTTTATGCAGATGCTACAATGGCTCTTGTTTGCCATAATCTCTGGGCTAGCCTTGTTTGGTTTGCTGTAAAGCACGGCAGTGAGTCTGTGCTAGGTGCGCTCGTTAAGGAAAGGCTCCTTGCCTGGTCTTGCGCCTTTGTTAGAGCGGGTGAAAGACAAGGAGCCCTTTTGTACTTGGTTTATGCTGCCTTTGTTTGTGCTGGAGTTCGGTACAATAAAAGGTCTTCAATGGTGACTACCGGCATATTGTGTTTGGTTCCGAACGCGATAATTTCAGGAAGGCGTGCCATGGTTCCATCTGGATTGCAGAGCTCACAGAGAACCGCGGCTGGTTTGAAACCGGCCATCCCAGCAAAAGTGATGGATGCTTCCGTGTGCCCACTGCGAGCTTCTACCCCGTCAGCATGGGCTTTTAGCGGAAACACATGGCCGGGCCGGGCGAGGTCTTCCGGTTTGCAGTCGTCTTTGATGGCCGTTTGAATGGTGGTTACACGGTCTGAGGCCGAAACACCAGTTGTGACACCTTCTTTGGCTTCAATGGAAATGGTAAACCCGGTTCCCATTGAGGACGTGTTGTTTGTTACCATTTGCGGAAGATCAAGCTTGGCTAGTTTGTTTTCTGTAAGTGCAAGGCAGACTATGCCTGTACCTTCCCTTACTAAAAGGGCCATTTGCTCAGTCGTAAGCGTTTCGGCTGCGAAAATCATGTCGCCCTCATTCTCACGATTTTCATCGTCGACAACAAGAATGCCGCCCCCTGTAGCAAGCTGCGCTACAGCATTTTCAACACGTTTTATAGGAGTGCCGAAAGCTTCTAGATTGGCCTTGCTGTTTAATTGGTTGTTAGTCTGATTCACTGTTTGTCTCCAAAATTTAGACAGCAGGAATCAGGGCGTGACGTGAGGTTGAACGAGCGCGCATATGCACGCTCAATCATAGCACTTGGCTTACCTAAAGTAGGCAATAGTGCTGCTTCCACTCTCTCATCCGGACTATACCGTCGGCTCCGGCATCTCACCGGATCTGCTGACCCTTTTGGAAAACCAAAAGGCGCTCGCGGGCTGTTCCTTTACAAATTAAAAATGAAAGGAAATACCGCCGGTCAGGAATTTCACCCTGCCCTGAGTACAAGCTATTGTTTGCCGCCTACTAGCGACACTTTTTGATATAGGTTGCTGGATAGAATTTCAAGGGGCGGCCTAAAACTCCAACACCCAGTTTTGTCCTACTTGGGGGTCCCCAAAGTCTGTGTGCTCATCTTCGGAGATAAGATGAAAGCCCGCTTTTTCATAGATATGGCGTGCGGTTCCAAGAACAGCATTGGTGTATAGTGTGATCCGTTTATATTCAGCGCGTTTGGCAAAAGTAATGCATTCATCAACAAGTTTTTTGCCAAGTCCAAGGCCTCGTGCCTCCGCATCCACATAAAAAAGACGTAGTTTGGCAGTATCTGCATCTTCGCGGACTAAAAAGATACTTCCCATATTCTGGCCGTTGATATCGGCGATCCAGCAATGTTCGGTTTTGGGGTTATAGTCGCTAATGAAATCTGCGGCGATGCGGGCAACCAAGGCCTCAAAATTTTCGTTAAAGCCAAAAGCTTCTGCGTAAAATTTCCCTTGTGATGATACCACCCAGCCGATATCGCCCGGTCGGTGGCTGCGGATAATGGCAGTTGTTTGCTTGTTAGCATTGGTATCTAGTGTTGTTTCGATGGTGTTCATAGCCGTCACGACTTCCTGTAGTTGTTTGTCGCCTAGTTTTTTAAGCCGGGCGGCGATGTCTGTATTAGCAATATCGGCGAGCTTGGCAGCCTCCATTTTGCCGGTCTCGGTAAGAAAAAGGCCAATACAGCGTCCATCGTCAGGGTTTTGCTTTCCAGTCACGAGGCCATTGGTGTCGAACTTTTTAAGAATACGGCTCAGATAGCCGGGGTCTAACTCTAGCGTAGAGGCTATATCAGCGGCCTTGCACCCATCATGAGTTGCTAGTTCATATAATATGCGTGCTTCAACCAGAGCATAGGGGCTACCAAGAATGCGTTTACGCAGAAAGCCAAATTCCTTGGTGTAAAAGCGGTTGAACTGTCTTACTGCCAGAACCTTCTCTATAATCTGATTTTCCGTCATGGTATTCCCTTTATATTTGCTGCAGAAATCAACCATATTGTTGACAAAGTCAATTAAATATTTGGCTAAATCATAATTTGTTTGACGGATGTGTCTATGATGGCGGTATCCTTCTTGTCAGGCTCAAAACAGGGGAAAGAAATGGCTGGCAAGATGGGGTTGGTGATAGGGGTTTGTGCGTTGGTGTTAGGGCTAGCATCCTGCGCTGAAAAGCCTAATCACACGGAGTTTGATTTTGTGGTTTTGGCTGACACAGCCTACAAGGTGCCTCAGGATTATCCTGCATATGAAAAGCTGATCGAGCGGATAAACCAGGAGAGTCCAGCTTTCAGTATTCATCTCGGTGATGTTTTCAGTGGACAAACCAATTGCGGTACTGAAAATTTGATGCGGGTGAAGGCTGACTTTGAAAAATTTGAAAATCCGCTGGTGTATACACTCGGCGACAATGAATGGACCGATTGTCACGGCGTAGCCAGTGGTGGGTACGACCCTCTGGAACGATTGGCAAATATTCGGAAACAGTTTTTCAGCGAAAAAGCCAGTTTAGGGCAGGAGAAACTCTTTTTGGAAAGCCAAGCGGCTATGGGGTCGGGTTTGGTTGAAAATGCTTTGTGGCAGAAGGGTGATGTGTTGTTTGCTACCTTTCATATTGTCGGCTCCAATAACGGGCTCACAGCTACCGCGTCCGAAGAAACTAAGTCTGCGTTTGAAACACGCAACATGGCCAATGCACAGTGGCTGAAGGAAGTTTTTGAACAGGCTGATAAGCGCGGTGCCAAGGCACTTGTGTTAGCCTATCACGCCAATATATTTGCGGAACCTGCTAACCCAGATGGTTTTAAAGATATGCGAGCTTTGATCGGGCAATACGGTGACACATTCGGCAAGCCTGTGCTGCTGCTACACGGCGACCATCACCAATTTGTGGTTGATAGGCCTTATCTAACACCAGCAAAAAAAGCGCCAGGTGCCAATATCATTCGCCTGCAAACTTATGGCTGGCCAGATGCAAAGGCGGTGAAAATTCATGTTGATACATCAACTGAGGGTGTTTTCAGCTTTGGGCCGCTGTATGCGGGTGATGGCTTTTATTGATGATAACTGGTTAGTGAAGTGAGTGTAATTGGGGCTGGTGTTACCAGTCCCAATCATCTTCTTCATCTTCAATAACGACATAACCGTGAAGATCATATTCGTCACTGTCATGAATATAGGCCATTACCATATCACCTGGCGCATATTCAGTTGCGCCTTTCAGGTAGACTTTGCCGTCTATTTCTGGTGCGTCGGCGTAGGTGCGTCCAATGGCCCCGTCTTCGTCAACTTCATCAATCAAAACAGCCATTTCCATACCGATACGCTTTTTTAGTTTAGTGGCGGAAATCTCTTGGCTTACAGCCATGAACCGTTCCCAGCGTTCTTGCTGGATTTCAGGGGCGATATGGTCGGGTAAATCATTTGCTGAAGCACCGTCAACGGGTTCATATTTGAAACAGCCAACACGGTCTAATTGAGCTTCTTTAAGCCAATCGAGAAGATACTGGAAATCTTCTTCCGTTTCGCCGGGAAAACCAACAATGAAAGTAGAACGGATAACCAACTCGGGCACTATTTCGCGCCATTTTTTAATACGCTCTAACACTTTGGCGTCATTTGCAGGGCGTTTCATTGCACGCAGTATTTTTGGGCTTGCATGCTGGAAAGGGATATCCAAATACGGCAGGATTTTACCTTCAGCCATTAAGGGCATCACATCATCAACGTGCGGGTAGGGGTACACATAATGTAAGCGTACCCAAGCCCCCATATCACCAAGCGCCGCTGCTAGGTCTGTCATGTGTGCACGGATTTCCTTGTCTTTCCAGGTTTCCGTCGCATGCTTGCGGTCTAAACCATAAGCCGAAGTATCCTGACTGATGATCAATAGCTCTTGCGTGCCTGCTTCAACCAGCTTTTCTGCTTCGCGTAATACGGCCCGAATAGGGCGCGAGCTTAAGTCACCGCGCAAGCTTGGAATAATACAGAATTTACAGCGGTGATTGCAGCCTTCAGAAATTTTCACATAGCTATAGTGTCGGGGTGTGAGTTTCAGCCCTGCTTCTGGAACAAGGTGCGTGTAAGGGTCATGCGGTTGAGGGGCAGCTTTATGTACCTCTGCAACAACATGTTCATATTGCTGTGGGCCGGTTACGGCAAGCACATCTGGTACAACTTCGCGCACTGCGCCTTCATCGGTTCCAAGGCAGCCTGTTACGATCACTTTGCCATTTTCGTTCATGGCTTCCTTGATCGCATTGAAGCTTTCTTCTTTGGCGCTATCAATAAAACCACAAGTATTGACGATTACCACATCTGAGCCTTCATATTCAGGCGCGATTTCATAGCCCTCTGAGCGAAGCTTAGTGAGGATGCGTTCACTGTCCACTAGCGCCTTAGGGCAGCCAAGTGAGACAAAACCAACTTTTGATGTCTGTTTATTCATGGGGCGGCTTATACCGCCGCGAAAACAAAAAGGCCAGAGCTAGTGGCGCAGGCTGCATGATTGAGGCTCTTTGCCAAAAGTGTATGTTAAAAAAGCTTATAAGATTACTTGGGGCAAATTTTGCACTTTATAAAGAAGTTAAATATAGTCTGAATACACTGGGGGAGTTGGAGGGCTGTGTGCAGGAAGATGCAGAACAGAAAGCTGGGAACACAGTTTTCCCTGCAAATATAGTGGATTGTGATGCCTCGGATGATACGTTACCTGAGATTGATACAATCTCAAGTGACCGGATTAGGAAGGCTATCGGGGAGCTATATTCCGAGCAGTTCAATATCCTGTTATACCTGACAACGTTCTATTTTTTTCTGGTGACAATGCGTGACATTGTAACCCAGCCGGAAGGCAAGCCTTTGCTGCTTGCCGCAGATTTCATTATCTTATCGATGTTGGCTACTATTTATTTTCTGGAAAGACGCGGGACCATCAACACAGAAAATGTTTATCTGACGCCTATTCCCATTGCTTTTGCAATGTTGGTGAATGGGTATATGCATATTTTTCTGTCTGGAGAACCACTTACCCTTGTGAAGGGTATATTGATGACTGTGGCCTTTGGTATCGTCTCTTTGTTGCCGTGGATTTTCTGGCTATTATTATCCCTATCAATGATTTCCTTTTTCATTGCGGCGGTTTGGTTAATGGGGGGAGATAGTGGGGCGATCATTGTTTTAGGTGTAGGTGCCGCGATGATCTCATACGGTAGCTTTGCTATGCGTTACAATAGCGTCCGAAAGCAGATTGCGCTCACGCTTGTGAATGAAGAACGTGCACAAAAGCTGGAAACAGTTGGCAAAGCAAAAGATCAGTTTATCGCAAATATTAGCCATGAGCTTAGAACCCCGCTTACGGGGCTACTCGGGATGGTCAACTTGATAGATAAACAAGGCTTGAGCCAAGATCAAAGCCAACAGCTTGCTGCGGCTAAATCAAGCGCAGATACGCTCGGGGCGATCATTGGTGACCTCTTGGATGTATCCAAATTAGATGCTGGTAAATTAGAGTTAAAAATATCACCTCTGGATATTGAAAAAACTGTACGGAGTGTGGTGTTGGTGATGCAAGGGCAGGTGAAAGAGGGGGTTTCACTCACCTGCGAATTACCGTCAGACCCTATGCCTTTCGTGATGGGGGATGCGTCGCGTGTACGTCAGGTTTTGTTTAATCTGGTTGGAAACGCTTTGAAGTTTACTGATGAAGGCAGTGTGAAGCTTTCTGTCTCCAGGCTGAAAGATGCCAGCAATGTTAAGCTCAGATTTGAAGTTCAGGACACAGGGGTGGGTATTCCTGAGGAAAAGCTGACGAAGTTGTTTGATCGTTTTGAGCAAGTAGATGCCTCCTCCACACGGGGGCGAGCAGGAACAGGATTGGGCCTTGCGATCGCTCAGGAACTTGCCATCTTGATGGGCAGTGATATTCATGTGGAAAGTCAAATAGGACAAGGTTCTCGCTTTTGGTTTGATATAGAATTTTCACGCGCACCGCTCCGTGATCAAAATGGAGAAACAAACCAAAGCTCAGATACGGTTAAGCACCTTAGTGAGTATGAAATTGAAAAACAGCTCGCCCAGCCTTTAAATATTTTGGTCGCGGAAGATAATCCTGTGAGCCAGTTACTTATTTCCAAGCTTCTTGAGCGATCAGGCTGGAATGTACAGTTGGTTGCTGATGGCCGTGCTGCCTTAAAAGCAGCCGAGAATACCTCTTTTGATATTATCTTAATGGACATTCAAATGCCTGAAATGAACGGTGAAACGGCTGTTAAGCATATCAGGGTAGGCAACGGCCCTAACAAAACAACCCCGATTGTTGCCCTAACAGCGAATTGCCAAGAAGGTGATATCGAACGCTATGCTAAAATAGGCTTTTCAATGCATGTGGGGAAACCTATTCATAATGCAGAATTCTACGGAGCGATCGCTTCGTTAGTGAGGTCAGCCCCTATAATTCCCAATACTTAGAGTTCATAGTTTTGATTTTTCGAATTTATTTTAATGGATTGTAGCTCTGAGGTTTACCGGCAGCGCAAGATCTTGCCGAATAAAAGTACTATTCTTTGCTTATATGCTTTGATTGGTCGTTAAATTTCCAAAGCACATTAATGATTTTCCAACTATCATCCTCAAGTTTCATCATATGCATATAGTCAATCCAATCGTCAGCCGTTAGTTTGACTGAAGCCACCCGACCATCAATATCAAGAATTTTGACATCTTTCCTCGGACTAGGAGGGAATGCATCACCTTCCTTATTGTAGTTTTCTGCTACCCACAGCATGGTGTCGCGGCTGGTTTCTAAAACGAACTCAGTGTCGTTGGTCTTTTTCCAATAGGTGCGCTTTTTCAGTTCAGTATGCAGTGCTTTGTCCATTTGTTCCGGTGCGGGCACATGTTGGCTTTCGATATAGTCGAGTGCAGTTTGACGGATGGCAGCACGGTCTTTTGCGTCGTCACTTTGCGCACTCATAGATAAAATTCCAGCAAGAACGAGGATGACTAAGAAGTGTTTCATTAGCAAATTTCCAATGTATAGTGCGGTTATCCACGTCACGATAATTACCCCCTAACGAATAACAATTCACGAGTGTGTTATTTGGGCGCAAAATAGAGAGAACGACGACACATGAACGCAGACGAATTTCGGCAATACGGCCACCAAATAGTTGACTGGATTGCTGACTATATTGACAGTGTGAAAGATTTTCCTGTGCGCGCGCAGGTGAAGCCTGGCGAAGTGCGATCTAAATTGCCTGCACAAGCACCAATGGCAGGTGAGCCCTTTGAAGCGATGATGCAGGACTTTAAGGATATTATTCTGCCGGGTATCACGCATTGGCAGCACCCTAGGTTTTTTGCCTATTTTCCAGCAAATGTTACGCCGCCTTCAATGTTGGCGGAAATGTTGGTGAATGCACTTGGCGTGAATGGGATGCTTTGGGAAACCAGCCCCGCAGCAACAGAACTAGAAGAGCAGATGATCGACTGGTTGAAGGGAATGCTTCAATTGCCGTCGGCATGGTCTGGCGTTATTCAAGACACTGCATCTTCTGCAACTTTTTGCGCTGTGCTGGCAGCTAGAGAACGTGCAACAAATTGGCAGGTGAATGAAACCGGGCTTGGTGATGTACCAAAGCTCGCATTTTATACCAGTAGTGAGGCGCACTCTTCGCTGGAAAAAGCAGTAAAAATGGCAGGACTGGGCAAGGCATCTATTCGGCTCGTGCCAACAGATCAAGATCATGCGATGCAACCAAAAGCCCTTGCCGATATGATAGAATCTGATCGCAGAGACGGCGTTATTCCTGCTTTGGTGCTGGCAACGGTAGGTTCAACCAGTGTGGGGGCTGCTGACCCATTGAAGGCTATTGGTATCATAGCGCGCGCTAACAATGCCTATTTCCATGTTGATGCCGCATGGGCAGGTAGCGCGATGATCTGCCCAGAGTATAGATATTTTCTAGACGGCATTGAGGGAGCAGATAGCTTTGTTTTCAATCCACACAAATGGATGGGGGTGCAGTTTGATTGCACCGCGCATTTTGTTCGGGATAAAGACACACTCGTTCGCACTTTGACGATTTTGCCAGCGTATCTTGAAACTCGCGAAGGTAATGAGGTGACAGACTACCGTGATTGGGGAGTACAACTAGGGCGTCGTATGCGAGCCTTGAAGCTGTGGTTCACTATCCGTAGTTACGGTGTTGAGGGGTTGCAGGCTATGTTCCGCAGCCATATTACATGGGCGGAAAGGCTTGCTGAAGTAATAAGGTCTGAAGCAGACTTCCAACTCATTACGGGTCCGAACTTATCGTTGATAACATTTAGGTACACTCCCAAAGGTGTAGGAAAAGAAGCATTGGGTGCTCTTTCAGATAAATTGTTGGAACGTATCAATGATGATGGCTTTACTTACCTAACGCGCACTCTGGTTGAGGGTGAGCCTGTTATCAGATTTCAGGTTGGACAAACCCAAACCACAGAAGAAGATGTAATGGCCGCATGGCAGCATGTGGCCAAGCTAGCGAGGGCTATACACTAAATAAAACCTCTGGCTTAGATGGCGGGATTATCTAAGCCGTGCTTTTCAAGCAATTTACGAAGTGTATCTGTGTTTTCTAGCACTTGTTTGTAAATCCAGCGATAGTGGCGTTTGGACCCTAAAATACGCGCTGCTGCATCCTGCCCCAAATAGGATGCAAGAACTTCATATTCCTGCCAACAAACAATTAGATGCACATAAGTGCTGTATTCATCGCGAGCCCCTAAGCCGCGCCCCACGGGCACATCTGGGTAAATTTGTTTTAGGTCGGCGATGGTAGCCTTGGTTGCAGCATCAGTGATTAAGCTAAACCAATGAAATTGTTCATGTAGAAAGGTGGACAAAGTATTTGCATCATCGCCCAAATGAACGGTGTTTAATGTTAAAACCGGGTGGCTGTGTGGTACGTCACCCTGATTGATCAATATTGAATAGGTATAACTGTAGGGGCTAACGTCATATTGATCTAATAGGCGGCGCAATTGTTTTTCCGTTGCCATTTCTCGGGCAGTGTTGCTGCCAAGTCGAATGCTAAAATCGGAAGAATCCGCATGGAGGGGCGTGCTGACAAGCAGTGATAGCGATGTAACCAGTGCAAGAAATTTGGTCATTAGTGCTGCCTTTGTAATAAGCGCCATTGCGCTGCTTTAGATAAAGCCAAAGCACTCAACCTGTGCAAAGCTTGCATATGCTTAGGGTCAAAGAGGCGATACTACATAATAAAGATTTTGTTAGCACTGCGTGTGATGACTTGCTTAAAGGTGCAGTTTGTACCTGTAGGAGCTTGTCCCCGGCACAGAAGGCACTAATCTGGCATATACAGTATGTGGAAGTCGGAAGCAGCATGAGCAAAAGTTTTAAAATTACAGCAGGGGCAATTTGTGTTCTGGCAGCGGCGTCATATGCATCAGGTATTACGCCTGCCTATATGGTGAATGCGCCCGCTATGGTAACAGGCCTTGGTGCCATGTTAACCTGTTCAGCACGTTATGTGAGTGGCATTGGGCCCGATCAAAATAAAAAAGATTTAAACACCTATTCTCCCGCGCTCGAGCCTGTTGAAATTACCTATGATGATGCCGCCAAGCGCGTTGAGGCAGACTTTTTAGGCCTTAAAACCACAGTGGCCCAGTACCGTGAAGGATTGGGGTGTGCCCTTGAAATTGGTGATACCAGCGTTTTGAATAAGGCCCGTATTCCTACCCGTTCTGAAATGCCAGATGCGCTGTGGCCACGCGGTGGGAAAGTAGGACAACCTAATGAGGCCGTTCAGCAAAAGCTTGAAAGCATTTTGGTCACCGATAATGCCGCAGGCCTGCAAACACGGGCGCTATTGGTGGTGAAAGCAGGACGTATTGTTGGGGAAGCTTACGCCGAAGGCTTTGACCATACTAGTAAGCTTATTGGCTGGTCTATGAGCAAAAGCTTTAACGCGCTTATGGTTGGCAATATGGAAATGCGGGGTCTGATAGATCCTGCTAAAAAGCCTGTGTTCAGCGCGTGGGCAAATGATGACCGGGCGCAGATATCGTTGGAGGATATGCTGCACATGGCCTCGGGCCTCGATCTATCAGAGGTGTATGAACCCGGCATGCCTGTAACCGAAATGTTGTTCACGGCTCACGATAGTGCAGCGGTGGGCTTAAGTGTTGGAGCCCTGCACAAGCCGGGCACGCGGTATGACTATTCCTCTGGCACATCTAACCTGCTTTCGCGGTTGGTATTTGATGCTGCGGGCGGCACGCTAGATAAAAGCCTCATCAATTTGCACAGCACCTTTGTTGAGCCTATGGGCCTTACAAACTTTGTACTGGAGACAGACCCGTCAGGCCTGTTCCTTGGCAGTAGTTTTATGATAGCGAGTGCCCGAGATTGGGCGCGGATGGGCCAATTGATGCTGAACGAGGGCACATTGAATGGCCACCAGTTTGTAACAGAACAATGGGTTAAGCGTGCGATAACGCCGAACAATACCGAGAATAAAAAGGCCTATGGATACCAGTTTTGGTTAAACCTGGGTGATGCAACTCCACGTTGGCCTGATTTGCCTGCTGACGCATACGCTGCCCTCGGTAGCCGCGAGCAAATCACCATGAGCATTCCATCTGAGGATATGGTGATTGTGCGCCTCGGTTGGGCGATGGACAACACTTATCCGGTAAGCAAAAATTTCGCTGAGATTGTGCGGCAGATCAGATCAAGTATGGACAATAACAGTAGATAGTGTTTCGCACTCAGATTTTGATGCGTTTTAAATTCAGCTAAGTAGTTACAAATATACGGCTGTGGCCGCTAAACCTTTTGGTTGAGCGATGGGGGCAGAGGACAGTAATTTATTTGGGAATACCCATGTTACAGAACAAGCGGGTACAAGCGCATGTATACTGATGTCGATGGCTAAGATTTGGGCGAGGGAAATGACAGCCCGTGTTTTTTCAAAATACTGCGTAGCAAGGCGGGGTTTTCCAATAC
>Ga0316207_10002603_pt1 | contig 18188 bp, 17 predicted proteins | sample 6weekpyrite_MG_FD_204943 | JGI IMG/M metagenome (GOLD analysis project Ga0316207, IMG submission 204943) | Microbial mat bacterial communities from mineral coupon in-situ incubated in ocean water Damariscotta River, Maine, United States -... | ecosystem: Environmental > Aquatic > Marine >...
AAGCTGCATCGAGTGTGGGCGCTGTCATATTGCTTGTGAGGATACCTCGCATCAGGCCATCGAATTTGCCGTGGCTGAAGATGGCAAGCGTAGCTTTACAGTGATTGATGAGGAATGCGTGGGCTGCAATCTGTGTGCTCATGTGTGCCCTGTCCCTGAATGTATTGAAATGCGTCCGGTTGAAAACAATGAGCCATATATGACATGGCCAGAGCATCCGCTTAATCCAATGAAAGCGGCTGAATAGGGGGATCAAAGGATGAGTGCATTATCAGCAGGCGATAAAGCTAACGATCTTGAAGCATACTGGATGCCTTTCACGGCGAATAGGCAGTTTAAGGCTAATCCACGTATGGTGGTGGGTGCAGATGGTATGCATTTCACTCTGTCAGATGGTCGTAAGCTGCTCGACGGAATTGCTGGCCTTTGGTGTTGCAATGCCGGGCACAATCGCCCCCGTATTGTTGAAGCCATTCAAAAGCAGGTGACAGAACTGGATTATTCGCCTGCTTTCCAAATGGGGCATCCTAAGCAGTTTGAATTAGCAAGTCGTTTGGCGCGTATGGCTCCGGGTGATCTGAATAAGGTGTTTTTCACAAATAGTGGATCAGAGTCTGTTGAGACGGCTTTGAAAATGGCGATTGCTTATCACAGGGCACGCGGTGAAGGTCACCGAACGCGTTTGATAGGGCGTGAAAAAGGCTATCACGGTGTAAACTTTGGAGGCATGTCTGTTGGGGGTATGCCTGCGAACAGGAAGATGTTCGGAACACTAATGACCGGCGTTGACCATTTGCGCCATACTCACGGTATTGAAGGAAATAAGTTTTCCCTAGGCCAGCCCGAGCACGGAGCGGATCTCGCTGACGATCTCATTCGTATGATTGAGCTGCATGATGCTTCAACAATTGCCGCGGTAATTGTTGAGCCTCTTGCAGGCTCGGCTGGTGTTATTTTGCCGCCTAAAGGATATTTGGAGCGCTTGCGTAAAATCTGTGATGAGCACGGTATTTTACTTATTTTTGATGAAGTGATCACAGCCTATGGCCGTCTTGGTGCGCCGTTTGGTGCGGATTTCTTTGGCGTAGAGCCCGACTTGATCACAACAGCCAAGGCATTGGCGAATGGCGTTATTCCTATGGGGGCAGTGTTCGTACAGGACAAAATTTACGATGCCTTCATGACCGGGCCTGAAAATATGGTGGAATTTTTCCATGGTTATACTTTTTCAGGAAATCCGATGGCTTGTGCGGCTGCGCTCGGTACTTTGGATACTTATGAAGAAGAAGGCTTGCTGACGCGAGGGGCTGAACTTTCTGATTACTGGCAGGAGGCTGTGCACTCGTTGAAGGGCCTGCCGCATGTGATTGATCTTCGAAACTTAGGCCTGATTGCCGGGATTGAGCTAGAGCCAAGACCAGGCAAACCTACAGCACGTGCTTTTGAGGCTTTCTTACAGGCGTATGAAGCAGGGCTTTTGATCCGAACAACAGGGGACACTATAGCTTTGTCGCCGCCACTAATTATTGAAAAATCTCACATTGACTTTGCGTTTGATACGCTCACTAAAATTATTAAGTCGCTAGACTAACTAAGGGTTTCTGAAACTATGGCACTTGTAGAACACATTATTGCAGGCGAACGCACCAGCGGCACCACAGCCGATAAAGCGCCTATTTTTAACCCTACAACGGGCGAGCAATCTGGTGAAGTTATGCTAGGCGGGGCTGCTGACATCGAAATTGCTGTAGCCGTTGCGAAGAAGGCATTTGAGACATGGTCAGCGACACCGCCAGCAAAGCGTGCACGGGTTATGTTCCGTTTGCGTGAAATTTTGGAGCGCCGGGCCGATGAGGTTGCGCGCACGATCAGTTTAGAACATGGTAAAACCCATGATGATGCACTTGGTGAAGTTACACGTGCGCTTGAAGTTGTGGAATATGCTTGTGGTATTCCAGAAAAGCTAAAGGGCGATTTTAGCCGTGATGTTGGCCCTGGCATTGATAGCTGTAGCGAACGACAAGCTCTGGGCGTTGTAGCAGGTATTACGCCGTTTAACTTTCCATCAATGGTACCCTTGTGGATGATCCCGATGGCACTGGCGACAGGCAATACATTTATTTTGAAGCCCTCAGAGCGTGATCCTTCCAGTGCTAACTTAATTCATGATCTATTCGAGGAAGCAGGACTTCCAGCTGGGGTTTTGAATATTGTGCACGGCGGCAAGGATGCCGTTGATGCAATATTGGACCATAAAGATATTCATGCTGTGAGCTTCGTGGGCTCAACACCTATTGCTGAATATGTTTATACACGCGGCTGTGCGGCTGGAAAGCGTGTGCAGGCTTTGGGCGGAGCCAAGAACCATATGATAATTCTGCCGGATGCAGATATTGACCAAGCCGCGGATGCTTTGATGGGAGCAGGCTTTGGTTCGGCAGGTGAACGCTGCATGGCGATCAGTATGGCTGTGCCTGTGGGCCAAGAAACGGCCGATAAGCTTGTTGAAAAGCTAACACCTATGGTTCAGGCAATGAAAATTGGCCCTTACGATGACCCAGATGCTGAAATGGGCCCGGTTATCACGGCGCAGGCTAAAGAGCGTATCGAAGGATTGATTAGTCAAGGCGAGAAGGAAGGCGCAAAGGTTCTTGTTGATGGACGCGACTTGAAGCTTCAGGGCTATGAGAGTGGCTTTTGGGTTGGTGGTACGTTGCTGGACCATGTCACGCCTGAGATGACTGTATATAAAGAGGAAATCTTTGGGCCGGTGCTATCTGTGTTGCGGGCTAAATCGTATGATGAAGCGGTTAAGCTGATTAATGATCATGAATATGGTAACGGAACGGCGATCTTTACACGTGACGGCGACGCTGCCCGTGATTTTGCATCTAAAATTCAGGTGGGTATGGTTGGTGTGAATGTGCCGATCCCTGTGCCTGTAGCGTATCATAGCTTTGGTGGCTGGAAACGTTCAATATTTGGCGCGCACGGCATTTATGGGCCTGAGGCCGTTCATTTTTATACAAAACTTAAAACTGTAACATCACGTTGGCCTACGGGAATCCGTTCAGGGGCCGAGTTTACATTCCCGAGTATGGGCTAAGAGGGGGCTACTATGACAACAAATACAACAGCGACACTGCGAGGTGGCTTGATCCAGATGGGTCTGAAATCCTCCACTGATAATGACCCTGAGACAATTCGGCAGGCGATGATCGAAGCGCATATTCCAATGATTGAGGAAGCGGGGGAAAAAGGCGTTCAGGTGTTGTGCTTTCAGGAAGTTTTCACCCAACCATACTTTTGCCCAAGCCAGGATCCTAAGTGGTATGAAAGTGCGGAAGCCATTCCAAATGGCCCAACCACTAAACTAATGCAGGAATATGCCGCTAAATATAAGATGGTTATTGTTGTACCTATATATGAACGCGACGATGTAACCGGGGTTTATTATAATACTGCCGCTGTGATTGATGCAGACGGTAGCTATTTGGGCAAATACCGTAAAACCCATATCCCGCAAGTTGCTGGATTTTGGGAGAAGTATTTCTTTAAGCCGGGCGCTTCTGACTGGCCTGTGTTTGAAACGCAGTATTGCAAGCTGGGTGTTTATATTTGCTATGATCGCCACTTCCCTGAAGGTTGGCGTGCGCTCGCATTAAACGGCGCAGAATATATTGTGAACCCGTCTGCAACTGTTGCAGGGCTTTCTGAGTATCTGTGGAAACTTGAGCAGCCAGCATCAGCAGCAGCGAATGGTTGTTATATTGGTGCGATTAACCGTGTTGGCACGGAAGAACCTTGGAATATCGGTGAGTTTTACGGCCAAAGCTATTTCGTAAACCCGCGGGGGCAGATTGAAAAAGAGGCTAGCCGCGATCAGGATGAACTGATCGTCCACGATATGGATATGTCATTAGTTCAAGAAGTTAGAAATAACTGGCAGTTTTTCCGGGATCGTCGTCCAAGCCAATATGGCAGGTTAACAGACGGCGAATAGTCATATTGTGGACATAATATTGGTTACATGTGTATGAACACTTTCGTTCTTTAGTATACTGAAAGCACAATTGGGGAATTTACACATGAAACAAACTATTAAATGGGTGAGCATGGCCATGTTTATGCTCACTTGGGGTGGCTTGGTAAATGCACAAGACTTTACCAGCCAGCAAGACCGGGCTGCTTATGCTGGAGCCTACTTTTCGATGAGTTTTGGGGGCGGCGAAGCAAGCTATAAACGTCCTGTTAGTTATGGCTTCAGTGCTGGTTTGCGGCAAAGAAGCTTTAGACAGTCAAACAACTATTTTGGGACACAGTTTGATAGGCATGACGCTAATATCAATATGCTTGAAGGCCGTGATTGGCAGGCTCGGATTTTTGATCTGAATTTCTCAGACCGAGGCTTCGAGCATTTGTCGCTCTCTGGTATGTCGTTTGCGCAGAAAGATGCGTTTGGTCAAGTCCGATATTTTGGAAACAAAATGGGGCTAGATGGGGAAGACGGTGAAAAAGACTACGGCTATGATTGGGGAGATATACTGTTGTGGGGCGGTGCCGCTCTTGGTGTTGTGGTGATTGTGACGGTCGCTTCTGAAGGAGTTTATTAAGTTTTGGTCAATGACTAGTGAGTTGGGGTTCTAATCTGGTTTTGAGAATAGAAGTCCCCTTATCGGCTTAAATTTTTTCAAATTGGGGAAGATCACAAATGAAACATATTATTAAAATTTTGAGTGCAGTTACCCTTATGGCGTCCTTTAGTGGGGTGGCTACTGCGCAAAACTTCACAGGACAGCAAGACCGGGCTGCATATGCTGGGGCCTATTTCTCGATGAGTTTTGGAGGCGGCGAAGCAAGCTATAAACGCCCTGTAAGCTATGGCTTTAGCGCAGGTTTACGACAGCGGAGTTTTCAGCAGTCAAACAACTATTTTGGGACGCAGTTTGATAGACGCGATGCCAATGTAAATATGCTTGAGGGCCGTGATTGGCAGGCTCGTGTTTTTGATCTGAATTTTTCAGATCGCGGTTTTGAACGCTTATCTCTTTCCGGCATGTCGTTTGCGCAAAAAGATGCTCTCGGGCAGGTTAGGTATTTGGGTGGCCTAAATAGATTTAACGGTGACAGTGACGGCGAGGAGAACGGCGTTAATGTTGGTAAGATACTATTATGGACAGGGGCAGTTATTGGTGTTGCAGGCATAACTCTCTTGGCTGTTGTCGATTATTCAGATGAATAATGAAGGCTGCTTTAAACGTTGGCCCAGTTACCTACGCCTGCATTGATAGGCCTGTGTTGATAGAGAAGTGAAAAAATAATCATATTGGGATTGGATAGCATAAATGCAGCTTGATCTCGGTATGATGAATAATTGCCCTCAGACGGGCAGGGAATGAGCGCCCGGGGGAGTGCAAAGGGGAGCGATATGAGTACACAAGATACAGGGCGCGCAGCGGATGATCTCTATAATGATGATCTGGCACCAACAACGGCTGCCAACCGCACATGGGACTGGAAGTCATTTGCGGCCCTTTGGGTTGCGATGGTTGTTTGTGTGCCCACTTATATGCTTGCTGGCGGGCTTGTTTCAGAAGGCATGAACTGGTGGCAGGCGGTTATTACTGTGCTGCTTGGTAATGTTATTGTTCTTGTTCCTATGATGCTTATAGGCCATGCGGGTGCCAAGCACGGTATTCCGTTTCCTGTTTTGCTTCGCTCAGCCTTTGGTACCAAAGGTGCGCGTATACCTGCCCTTGCGCGTGGGCTCGTGGCCTGTGGCTGGTTTGGCATCAATACTTGGGTTGGTGGTTCAGCAATTTATGTCATTGTGAATGCGCTCTCAAGTGATGCGATTGTAGGCAGCGCACTGCCTTTTCTTGGTATTGATTTTGGCCAGTTTGCTTGCTTTATCGGCTTTTGGGCGATGCACCTCTATTTTATTAAAAACGGTACAGAGAGTATTCGTTGGTTAGAAACGTACGCAGCACCATTCCTTATTGCTATGGGACTTGCGCTACTTGGTTGGGCCTATGTTACTGCCGGTGGTTTTGGTGCAATGCTTTCAACACCGTCAGCGTTTGTTGAAGGCGGGGCAAAGGAAGGCCAGTTCTGGAGTGTGTTCATTGCTAGCCTCACTGCTATGGTAGGCTTTTGGGCAACGATGGCGCTCAATATTCCTGATTTCACCCGTTTTGCTAAAAGCCAGAAAGATCAGATTATTGGTCAGGCTTTGGGGCTACCATTACCGATGGCCTTATTTGCCTTCATTAGCGTTGCAGTTACGTCGGCGACTGTCACTATTTACGGTGAGGCGATATGGGACCCTGTTGCACTGGCAGGAAGAATGGGCGGTGTTGGTGTTGTTGTGGCATTGGCTGCTCTGGTTGTTGCCACGCTTACAACAAATCTTGCCGCAAATGTTGTTGCTCCGGCTTACGGATTCTCAAACCTTAGCCCCTCAAAAATAAGCTTTAAGCTTGGTGGATACATCACAGCAGGCATTGGTATTGCTATTTTCCCATGGAAGCTGTTGGAAACTGCAGGTGGGTATTTGTTCGTTTGGCTAATTGGATATTCAGCCCTGTTGGGGCCGATTGCAGGCATCTTGATTGCAGACTATTTCCTTGTTCGAAAAAGCGAATTGAACGCAGATGCTCTATTTGACCATAAAGGCGAATACGGCGCGTGGAATAAAGCGGGTGTTATTGCCTTAATCATTGGGGTTTTACCAAATTTACCGGGCTTTTTGCATGCGGCGGCTGTGGTAGACAGTGTGCCCGCTATTTTTGACACTCTTTATACCTATGCTTGGTTTGTTGGCTTGTTTATCGCAGGCGGCATCTATCTTGTTTTGAATAAGAAATAGAGGGGCAGCATTATGTCTATCGTTATACGTGGTGGAACAGTTGTTACGGCAGAGCAGAGTATGCAGGCTGATGTATACTGTGAAGATGGCATCGTTAAAGCATTAGGGCCGAACCTTGAAGTGCCGTCTGATGCTGAAGTTATCGATGCTGGGGGCCAATATGTGATGCCGGGTGGCATCGACCCACACACGCATATGCAGCTTCCTTTTATGGGAACTGTTGCCTCAGAAGACTTTTTCACTGGCACCGCAGCAGGCCTTGCTGGTGGCACCACAATGATTATTGATTTTGTGATCCCTGATCCGCAGCAGAGGCTGATGGATGCATACAAGATGTGGCGGGAATGGTCAGAAAAGGCATGTTCAAATTATAGTTTTCATGTTGCGGTAACTTGGTGGGATGAAACTGTTCGTCAAGATATGGGCACGTTGGTACGCGATGAGGGTGTAAACAGCTTTAAGCACTTTATGGCCTATAAAAACGCGATTATGGCGGAAGATGAAGTGCTGTATAACAGCTTCACACGTGCGCTTGAACTTGGTGCTATCGTAACAGCCCACGCCGAAAACGGTGAGCTTGTTTACCAATTGCAAAAGAAGCTTTTGGAAATGGGAATGACCGGGCCAGAGGCACATCCTTTATCGCGCCCACCGGCTGCGGAAGGGGAGGCTGCAAACCGGGCGATCCGGCTTGCTGAAGTGATCGGTATTCCGCTTTATTTAGTGCATGTGTCTACTAAAGATGCCCTTGATGAAATTATTCGTGCACGCGGTGAAGGCCAGCGCGTTTACGGTGAGGCATTAGCCGGGCATTTGCTTGTTGATGATAGCGTTTACCGTCATCCTGATTTTGACTATGCGGCAGCACATGTGATGTCGCCGCCTTTCCGGTCGCCAGAGCATCAAGAAGCGCTCTGGAAAGGATTACAGTCAGGGAATTTGCAGACAACAGCGACAGATCACTGTTGTTTCTGTGCAGATCAGAAAGCTGCTGGAAAAGATGATTTTACGCTTATTCCAAATGGTACAGCAGGTGTTGAGGACCGCATGACAGCGCTGTGGACACACGGTGTAAATACAGGAAAATTGACGCCTGAAGAGTTTGTTGCAGTAACTTCTGCTAACACTGCAAAAATATTTAACATTCACCCGCGAAAAGGTACTATTCAAGTGGGTAGCGATGCGGATATTGTGGTGTGGGATCCTGAGGCAACGAAAGTGATATCAAAGGAAACGCATCATCAGAATATAGATTTCAATATTTTCGAGGGCATGGAAGTGAAGGGTTTGCCGTCCCATACTGTCAGTGGTGGGCGCCTCTTGTATGTTGACGGCGAGCTTCGCGCTGAGCGCGGAACGGGGAGCTATATCAAGCGCCCTGCCTTTCAACCCATCTTCCATGCTCTCGAGAAGGCGGCTGCGGCACATGTGCCGCAGCCTGTTAACAGGGGGAGCTAAGGCTTCCTCTGTTTTCTCCCTTCCACTGGGGCCGGTTTTTACCGGCCCCTTTTTTTTGCCTAGATGGTCACTGAGAAAGAGTCAATGCCAAAGTATTGACTCTTTAGTCAGGAATAAATGATTTATTTCAATAGCTTAAGTTTTGATGGCGGCAAATGTGCCTGTATAATCAACGGCCAAATCTTCGCCCTGATAGATTTGCGCCTGCAGTTGAAGGCGGGCTTTGCCGCGTCGGTTAAATAGATCAAGAAATTGCTGCCAGCGTTCCGGATTTGGCAGGCTAGCGGTTGCTACAAAATCTCCGGTCACCGCGGTAATATAGTCGATAGAACTGTTGGTAATTACAATTTCCCCCGGGTCCGTTGAGCCGCGTAGTTTGTGGTGTAGCAGACTCCAGCAGGCAAGTGTCGCGATCGCTTGCAAGCTGCCGCCAAATACCGTCCGTTTGTGATTAATATTGGCTGCAAGAGGCGCAGCGATCGTCAACGTGTCTTCCCCGATGTTCAGTACTTTTGCTTCAAAAGCTTTGGCAATGGGAATGTTCCTTTCCACATAGCTTTGTAGCTGTTTAATCTCTAGCGTCACACTTTGCTCCCTGTTTCTTGTTGAGAGAAAACATGGGGATACAAAGCGTGATCGTCCAGCGATTAAATTGAATCTGCCTTTCTGTACGAATTTGCTCTGGAACTGTTTAGTTCCTTTTTTTTAACATAAGATGTTTTGAACGCTCAATTTAGCGAAACGCTTTCTATCGGGTGATCTGTTGAGTGACTATCCCAGGTCACTGAAATTACACACCAACGTCGGCCATCATTCAGTAGCTGAAAGCTATTAATTCCCTGGGCGTATGGCTCTGCGCCCATAGCGTCGCGCGATTCATAATGGCTGAGAATGTTAGCCATATGCCCGAACGTGAAAGTTTTTCTGCTAACTTCGGTTTCAAAGAAGTCTTGATCTTTAAAAATAGTTTTATTCAGTGCAATAAATTCATCCACGGTGCTAATTTTTGCGTTCATTTCACCGCCACTGGCGTGAAAAACAGGTGTTACAGAGGCTGTTTCTGCAAATAGAGCTTTTAGGAGGCTCCAGTTTTTCTTGCTGCCTGCTTTTCCAGAAACGGTTTGATAAAGGGCTGGGATTATTGTGTCGATTGACTGGGCTTCAACCGGGTTTTCTGAACCACAAAAATATTCTCTCTGTTCGTCAGCGGCCTGTACACTGGCTTGAGTAAAACCAGTTGCCATGGCGATACTTGCCAAACCTACCTTGAAGGCTTTTCCTATTGAGGAGTGAGATCGTTGTTGATCATTTGTGTATGAATGTTTCATTTTGTCTTGATAATCCGTTTTAGGGTGTTTCATCTGCCCCTTGCGACACAGAATTTGTAATGAGAGGGTTTGTTATGCCGCGCTGGCTTTTTGGTGCGCGGTGTAATCTTTGTAGGCTTTTGCTGCGGCTTCTTTGAAACGCGGATATTCTGGAGACCAGCCGAGTTCAGCTGTATTTCCTGAAACTGGCGTTATAGTTCTCAACATATGATTTGCGAATGACCCCAGTCGTTGGTGAGCCACTGAGTGCTCAACCATTTCTGGTGTACCGCCCTGATGTTCGCATGCGACGCCAACCATATCAGCCACAGAAATATTATGTCCGTCCCATCCATGGTAAATACCGGAAGCTCTTTGTTCGGCCACCAACCGGTATAGGCGCGCTAAATCTGATACATGGACCATAGGCCATGTGTTGTTGCCGTCGCCGCAGTATTGAACTTTGCCAGCATCGTTTGATTGAAAGACTAGCCAAAAATAACCACCAGTACCGCCGTAAACAAAACTAGGGCGGATACTTGCCCCACCGGCGCTGTTTTCAAGAAGCCTTTTTTCGGCAACATTGCGCCAATTGTCAGATTCAGACAGAAGGGCTTCATCAATCAGGCCATTTTGATCCGAACTGCAAGTATAAAGGTTGCCTGTGGAGACAATGAACTTGCCACTTTCTAGAAAAATATCCATTGCGGCGGCGTCTAAGTCCCCCGCTTCGCTGCCGTTTATATATTCCATCGCACAGTGCATAATGACATCAGCAGCAGTGATGTCAGCCTGTACATCCTTTAAAGTGCTAAGGCTGCCTTTCACCCATGTTACACCCTTGATAACTGGGTTGCTATCGCGGCGTGATAGGGCGCTAACTGTGTGGCCTGCCTCTAGTAGTTCTGACATGCAGTGACGGCCTACATACCCTGTGGCACCTGTAAGAAAAACATTCATATTCAAAGCCCTTAGTATTCAATCTTGATTGCCTCAAGATCAACACAAAGATTGAAATGATTCAAATGCATGGTATATATATTTGGTATGAATAAAATTCATAATATAGACATGAACCTGCTTAAGCTTTTTGTTCGCGTATATGAGTGTGGCAGTGTTACGGGTGCGGCGCAGCAGTTTGGGTTAACACAATCAGCCGTCAGTCATGGCCTGAAAAAGTTACGAGGTATTCTCGGGGATCCTCTTTTTGTTAGAAGTGGCCATGCCTTGCAGCCCACCAGCCGTGCTGTGGCATTGTTTCCAGGTGTTGCAGAAGCATTTGCCCTTCTAGAAGTGAACTTAAGGGACGCGGCCCCTTTTGATCCGGTTTCGTGTGAGCAACAATTCCATATGGCTATGACAGATTATGTGGAAACATTAGCGCTGCCCCAAATTACGGTGGGGCTTGCAGTAGAGGCACCTAATCTTACGCTCAAAATATCGGAAATTGCCGGTAGCCAGTTGCAGGAACATGGACGGGTTTGGGATTTTATGATCGCTCGACTAGGGGCGGAATTGCCGCCGGATTTCTATGCTCAAAAACTTTGGCAGGATGATTTTGTCACTGTCTGCCGGGAGGATCATCCCCGCGTATCAGGGGGGGAAATTACACTCGAAGCTTTTCTTGCTGAGAAGCACATATTGGTGGGGACAGAAACTGCCAAAATGGGGGCTGTGGATCAAGCCCTTGCACAACTTGGTAAACGCCGCACCGTTCAGATTGCTACTGGATTTTTTCTTTCTCCCATACGCATTGCCGCCACGAGTGATTTGCTCGCCACTGTGCCGCGCCGTTTGGCCGAGCAAGTGGCGGCGGAGTTGCCTATTAAACTATTGCCTGTTCCACTTAGTGTAGGGCCTTTCGATATCACAATGGCTTGGAGTGCACGCTGTCATAATGATCCGGCGCACAAGTGGTTTCGTGGGTGGATGAAAGCCTTGTTAAGCGATTAAGAAGGCTACTTATCCTGTAATTCATGATTGACGCTGGTGCGGCATTTCTCCACTCTCTAATTTACGAGTTCATATTTCGGGGAGGAAAGCATGGGCGATGAACTAAATACGAATGAAACCACTGAAGGTGGAATCTCTGAGGCAGCAAGGCGCACAGCCTATTGGAAAGCCAATATCAAGCTTTTAGCAAAGTTACTTGCTGTTTGGTTTGTTGTTTCATTTGGCTTTGGGATATTGCTCGCTGATTGGCTTAATCAGTTTACTCTGTTTGGTTTTAAAGTTGGCTTTTGGTTTGCTCAGCAAGGGTCTATCTATGTTTTTGTAGCCTTGATTTTTATCTATGCCCACCGAATGCGGCAGTTAGACCGTGAATTCGGCGTGGAGGATTAAAAACATGGATGCACAGTCTTTGACATACCTGTTTGTTGGCCTCAGCTTCACACTTTATATTGGTATCGCAGTTTGGTCGCGTGTTGCCTCCACAAAAGAATTTTACGTTGCTGGGGGGCATGTACACCCGGTGTTGAATGGTATGGCAACAGCCGCTGACTGGATGAGTGCTGCAAGCTTTATCTCTATGGCAGGGTTGATTGCCTTCCTTGGATATGATGGCTCGGTTTATTTAATGGGCTGGACAGGTGGCTATGTGCTGTTGGCGCTACTCCTTGCGCCGTATTTGCGGAAGTACGGTAAGTTCACTGTGCCAGAGTTTATTGGGGACCGTTATTATTCCGATGCAGCCCGGCTGGTGGCTGTGGTGTGTTTGATATTTATTAGCTTCACCTATGTGGGCGGGCAAATGCGAGGTGTTGGAATCGTATTCTCCCGCTTTCTAGAGGTGGATATTAACCACGGCGTTATAATTGGTATGGCGATTGTTTTTGTGTACGCAGTGTTAGGGGGCATGAAAGGCATTACTTATACTCAGGTGGCCCAGTACTGCGTTTTGATATTTGCCTATACGGTCCCCGCTATTTTCATTTCGCTCCTTATTACAGGTAATGCAGTGCCGCAGTTGGGCTTAGGTGCTGAAGTGGTGGGAGGCTCAGGCCTTACGGTTTTGGAAAAGCTGGACAGTGCTCTTATTGAACTGGGCTTTACCGCTTATACGGAAGGTACGAAATCTACGATTGATGTGTTTGCCATTACCGCTGCCTTAATGGTGGGCACCGCCGGATTACCCCATGTGATTGTGCGCTTTTTTACCGTGCCCAAGGTTTCAGATGCCCGTATATCTGCTGGCTGGGCGCTGGTGTTTATTGCCATTCTGTACACAACTGCGCCGGCAGTCGGTGCTTTTGCCCGAATTAATTTCATCGAGGAAGTGAACGAAACCAGCTATGAGGCAACGCCTGAATGGTTCAAAAACTGGGAAGAGCTTGGCCTTATTGCATGGCGGGATAAAAATGGTGACGGCGTTATTCAATATCGTTCAGGCCCGCCATTTGAAGGGAAGCCCACATTTGATGGTCAGGAGCGCGGCGAAGACGGTGCGCGCACTCTATTGAATCCGAATACATCAAATGCGAACGAAGTGTATGTAGACCGCGATATTATGGTGTTGGCAAATCCCGAAATTGCCAAGTTACCCGATTGGGTGATCGCGCTTGTTGCTGCTGGTAGTTTGGCGGCGGCTCTCTCAACTGCAGCGGGGTTGTTGTTGGTTATTTCCTCCGCCGTAAGCCATGATTTGTTGAAAAAAACATGGATGCCAAATATTTCTGATGCGCAGGAATTAAGGGCTGCGCGAATTGCTGCGGCACTGGCAATTGCTGTCGCGGGTTATTTAGGCATTAATCCGCCGGGGTTTGTGGCGCAAGTGGTGGCTTTTGCCTTTGGGTTGGCGGCATCTAGTTTGTTCCCTGCCATACTGATGGGGATTTTCTCGAAAAAGATGAATAAGGAAGGTGCTATTGCAGGCATGGTTTCAGGCCTTGCTTTCACCTTCATTTATATTCTGTATTTCAAGTTTGTATCACCTGAACTTAACACCGCCGAATATTGGTGGTTTGGCATATCACCAGAAGGGATAGGCACATTAGGGATGGCGGTGAATTTTGCTGTGGCGTTAACCGTTGATCGTTTCACGCCGGCACCTCCAGAACATATTCAGCATATGGTGGATGATATTCGGGTACCTTCGGGTGCCGGGGCAGGGCATAGCCACTAATTGGTGAAGGTGGCAGCAGAATAATAAAAAGGCGGGGAAACCCGCCTTTTCTTGCATTTGTGTGATGTTGCTAGTTGCCGCGGCGGAAGGCCACAATAACCGGTAGCCTTGCGGCTTGCCAAGCAGGGAAGAAGCCTCCTACCACACCGATAATTAGTGCGAGCGCAATACCGCTTTGGAAAAGCTCTGGCGTTAGATCGAAAGTAAAGACGATCTGCGTAAAACTTGCACCAAGTGTTGAAGCACTGAGGCCATCCATAAAGGCAAAAGAAACCAGTGCGCCGACAATGCCACCCAAAACAGAGAGGACGATTGATTCCACAAGTGTGCCAATAAAGGCTGACAAATTACTGAAACCAATAGCCCGCAGTGTCGCGATTTCTGACGCCCGCGTAGAAACGGACGTATACATGGTGTTCAGCGCTCCGGCGAGAGCACCTAGTGACATAACAATACTGATAATCCAGCCGAAACCGATGGTGCCCTCAAGCGCAGCACCTTGCTCAGCGAAATAGTCAGCTTCGGTTTCCACATCAAGGATAAGCCTTGGGTCGTCGTCTATAAGCTTTTTGATGCCAGCAACGTCACCAGGGTTTGAAAGTCGAAGTCGAATGGTTTGGAAGCTTGAACCACGCTGGAACTGGGTTTGTACAGTGCGTGCATCTGCCCACAGTTCGCTTTCAAAGGCGGAACCACCTGTGGAGAAGGTGCCGACAACCTCCCAGTTTGTTTTGCCGAATTTAATCTTTTTACCAAGCTCGAAACCGTCAAACTCTCGTAGTACGCCTTCCCCAACAACAATTTCATTATTGCCAGGAATAAACATTCTGCCAGCCGTGATCTCCACACGGTCACGAAGTGCAAAGCCGGCTAAAGATATGCCGCGCATTGGCAAGTTTACCTCGGTTTGGCTGGAACGTTTAATGCCGTCCACAACCACATAAAGCTCTGGTGAATAGATGGGGTTGTCGCTTTCGTCTTTGGCAATGCCGGGTGCAGTTGAGACAATATTTACTTCGTCACGGCTTAAGGAGCTGTTGAGCTCTGAACGAGAGCCACTGCGTGTAACAATTGCCACTTCTTCAGAGCCTGTACCTTCAAGGGTGTGCTGAAACCCTTTCACCATTGAAAGGAAAGACAGCAGGACAGCTACAACAACACTGATGGCAAACACTGCAGCGAGTGACATCCATATGCGCTGTGGCAGGCTGCGAATATTCATCACTACAACAGCCCAGATTTGTGAGAGCATTTTTGACATATCTCTTCTCCCTTATCCGCGGCTAAGCGCTGTTATGATATTAAGCCTTAGGGCACTAACTGCCGGTATGATGCCGGTGATCAATCCAAGCCCAGCAATGTAGGCTAATGCACGGAGTAAAATTTCACTGTTAATCACCAGCACAGGAAGCTGGATTGGAGCATTATTGAACAGGAACACAACCCCGTATGAAAGCGTAATGCCGAGCCCACCACCAATAAAAGCGACAAGCAGGGATTCGCCGAGCACCATGCGGAAGATACGGCTAGACTGAAAACCAAGTGTTTTCATGACGCCAATCTCGTTTGTGCGCTCTCTGACTGAGAGAACCATAGAGTTCCCAACAATCACCAAAATAATAAAGAAGGCAGCTGCTACAATAGAACCAAGGATCAAACCGATATTACCTGCTTGCTCAATGAAGGCTTTGTTAAAGGCTTTTTCCGGCACAGTTTCAGTTTCGAAGGTTGTGTTGACGAACATTTCATCAATGGCTTTGATAACTTGCTCGTTCAGGGCTGGGTCTTGTGTTCGAATACCCATCCAGCCGATGTAATCACCGCCAAAGGATTGTGTTTCGTTAAAATATTTATAGTGGATATAAACACTGTTAGTATCAGTTTGAGCCTCAGCCCCTTTATAGACACCAACCACGTCAAATTCCCAAGTGCTACTGCCGTCTTGCTGGGAGAAAATATTGGAGTTCAACGGGATGCGGTCTCCAACTTTCCAACCGTGTATTTGGGCGATTGATTGCCCCACAATAACCGCTTGGCGGTTTTGTTCCCAGTTAGTACGCTCTTCTTCTGAAAGAAGGATTTCGTCATACACATCAAGAAGACTATCTTGATCCACAGCAAAGGTTAAAACTTGCTGGCGTGGGTCTTGGTAGTAGCCTCCAAACCAGTTCATGTGCACAACACCTTCAATGCCTTCAATGGCTTTGACTTTGTTGACATAGGAAATTGGTAGAGGCTGTGTGAAGTTGATTTTATTTACGGTTACCAAGCGATCATCTGCAGACAGTTCTACGCCGCTATCCAGTGCCACCTGAAAAGCAGTGATGCTGCCGTAAATGAGAAAGGCGATGAATGTTGCAAAAACCGTCAGGAAAAGCCGCAGTGGCTTTCGCGTCAGGTTTTTAAAAATGAGGTATAAGTCGCTCATGCTGCCAGATCTCCTTCAACAAACTCACCTTTGTCGAGGTGAAGGGTACGCTTGGCGTATTTTGCAGCCTGAGGATCGTGTGTGACCATAACAATAGTTTTGCCAAATTTCTGGTTTAGCAATTGAAGCATCTCAAGAATTTCATCGGCTGTGTTGCGGTCCAGGTCCCCGGTAGGTTCATCGCAAAGCATCAATTTCGGATCCGAAACAATAGCACGTGCAATGGCTACACGTTGTTGCTGGCCGCCAGACATTTCATTGGGCATATGTTTGGCGCGGTCTGCCAGACCTACGAGCTCAAGCGCTGTTTCAACACTTTGTTTGCGCTGTTTTTTGCTAAGGTTTGTGAGCAAAAGTGGCAGTTCAACATTACGTGCAGCATTAAGCATGGGCATAAGGTTATAAAACTGAAAGATGAAGCCAATATTATTGGCCCGCCATTTGGCAAGCTCTCCCTCAGAAAGCGTATCCACCCGGCTGTCGTCAAACCACACTTCACCGCCAGTTGGCTGATCAACGCCGCCCAACATATTCAAAAGGGTTGTTTTGCCAGAACCAGATGGCCCCATGATGGCTAGAAAATCCCCTTCTTTTATCGACATATTGAGCTGATCAAATACCGTGATGCGTTCCTTGCCCTTTACAAAGCTTTTTTCAACGTTCTTCAGGTCATATAGAATCTTATCAGTCATTTTATTCCCCTCTGTCATCACTCGGGCCTGTTGGTATTTGGCCAATATGTTTGGTTTTGTTGTTACGCTTTAAGAAATGCCACTTTTACGCCCATATCAGGCAAGATACGTTTGTCTTTATCGATAATACGGATGCGTACACGTACCGTTGCTTTAGCGCGGTCTGCTGTCGGAATAATCGCGATTACAGAGGCTGCGATTTTCCAATCGGGGTAGGCGTCAAGGTTTGCTTCCACGCGTTGGCCGTCGAATACTCTTCCAATGAAGGCTTCGTTAACGTCAACTTCAATTTCAAGCGAATCCATATCAACGATGGTGCAAATGCCGGTACGTGTGAAGCCGCCACCCGCCGAACTTGGTGCGACAATTTCACCGGGTTGTGCATTTTTAACTGTAACGATGCCGTTGAATGGCGCTTTGATAGTATGATCATCATAGCGCTCACGTTGTCGCTGTGCTTCCAGCCTTGCGACAATGATATCCGCCTTTGCGCTTTCAAGGTTGGCTTCCAAGCTTTCCATGTTTGCTTGTGCTCGGGTAACACTGGCTTCGCTGGAAAAATCTGCGGCGTTGAGTTCAGTTGCGCGTTTTAAAACACGTTTTGACTCTGCCAAGTTGGCTTTAATACTGCCAAGGCGTGCCTCGGTCACTTTTACTTGGGCTTCTGCAAATTGTAGGTTAACGCTAGCGACGGCATCATCTAGTTTGGCTAATATCTGGCCTTTCTCTACTTGCATGCCCTCTTCAACACGAACATCGGTGATAAGGCCCATAATTTCTGCAGAAACCGTCGCCATCCGCCGTGCAGTTATATAACCGGAAGCATTCAGAATTTTTTCGTTTTCGGGTTCTACTATTACAGTGGCTTTTGGTTGTGTCTGGGAAATTGGTGTATTTTGCTTGGCCTCTGCGGCAGAGGATGTTGTGTTGGTTTTCGGAAGCTGGTTATTGTTGTTTTCAGTGCCAAAAAACTGCAGAGCACCAAACCCACCTAAGCCAACAGAAATAAGTGCAACTGCTGCAACAGCGCCGAAAGACATACCGTTTTTGGCAGGTGCCTCGGTGCGATCAATTTTCAATTGATTTAGCAGATCACTCTTCTCAGTCATTTTTTTCTCCCCGCGAATGCCCTGACAGATACTATCAAAATAGTCGTTATCATGTACTCTTGTTATTTCAGCCTCTACTCACATGAGTATTATTAAAGATACAATGGCCGCTAAGCTCCTTTTCTGCATAATGCAAAGAACTTTGAATTACAAAGTAAGCAATGTGGAGCGAAATGCAAGATGCTAAATTGTAAAAAAAATGA
>Ga0316207_10002604_pt1 | contig 18171 bp, 15 predicted proteins | sample 6weekpyrite_MG_FD_204943 | JGI IMG/M metagenome (GOLD analysis project Ga0316207, IMG submission 204943) | Microbial mat bacterial communities from mineral coupon in-situ incubated in ocean water Damariscotta River, Maine, United States -... | ecosystem: Environmental > Aquatic > Marine >...
GGGCTTACGCACGTCCCTCCCCGTGACAGACAGGAGTGCCGAAAACATCAAAATGGAACACCGACCGGAGAACATGAATGTAGCTTAAATCAATCCATAATCTGTCCGATTTACGGGGAGTAGCTCACAAAAAGCGTATCAACCAAAGCTCCACTTCCTTTTTTGATATCTGGATAACGAATACTTCGCCATGCTATATTTTTAGGAAGTTTTTTAAATTCATACCCAATACAAATTCCAGTGAATGAATCTGCGTAATGCGCCCACATTTGCAAATTATCCTTTTGCAAAGTCGAACAAAAACACGAAACTTTATTTTTTACCTCTTCAAAAACAAATTCAAACTCTTCTTTATTAATTGTTTCCAAATAACCATCCATATCAAATGGATCATTTAATTGCTTAGGCTGGCTAAAGTAAATTTTTTCATCACTTAATGCCGAGATACTATTCATGTTGAACGTACAAAATTTATAAATTGTCTGTCCTTGCAAGGTTTGAATTAAATCATGTCGCCGATGCCCATACCATGGAGGCTTTTCCGCCAAATTTTTAAACAGTGAAATATCTGCCTTAAACCAAGTCTCAAAGCTTTTGTTTAATTGGTCGACCAAATCATTTTTTCGCTCTTCTTCACTATTATCGTTTGCGATCATTGCTGCATATACTTGTTGCATCAGATTATGAGAAGATGTCGGTCGTTCATGGTATTTTTCGAATTGACCGAGTGCTTTCTCTAGCCATTTGACGGCGTCTCCATTCTGGCCTAAACGATAGAAAACACGCCCTTTCTCTTGAAACATTCGGGGATTTGATGGTTGCTCTTTCTCTATTCGATCCAATATATTTTTGCAGCTTTGAAAACATTCATTTTCAAAATGCTTCCAATAAACATCCCACATCTCATCAATCGATAATTCTGATTTTTTTAATAACGTTTGATGGTTTAGCTCTTCCATTTCGATCCTTATTTTTTCATATGCTTTTTCCAACAACGAAATCGCACGATTGAAAGCCCCTTCAAAATCTTTCAATCGAAAATCTATATCACTTCTTTGTGGATTAAATACATAATCAGGAGGAGTGAATGACTTCACTTTAAATTCTTTAAAAATTTCTTTGATGCGATCTCGATGCGTATAGGTTAACCCCCCAAACCCCCGATTTTCTTTTCCCTGTTTTGTTGCCAAAATATTCTGGCGCTCATTTTTCAGAAATCGAATATTGAGCAAGAAATAGACCCGCGCTTCCATCATGTAAAACTGGGCAACCGTCATAGACATGGGAGTGTCTTTACCTGAATTTTCTTTTCGAATTGACAAATCTCTCCCATAAGCAGTCAATAAAAATATTTCCCTTTCTAAAAAATTTAAATCTGGTTTTCTCAACCAATACTCACCCCATAAGGCACGTACTTTCATGTACAGTACATAAGCATCCGGAATAGATTGAGCAATTTCAATCTCTTGCAAAGCCTCGCAATACATTTTATATTTCAGCAACTTATTCGTGTTAATATGTCTTGAATACGGACGATCTTCTTTGCAAAGTTCTTTGAACTTTTCAACATTTCCAGTTTCCAAATATAACTCTTTTATGAGCTCCCCATTGTCCGCTTCTCGCTTCCTTGCAATTTCTAGCGCTTTTTGAATCTTACCAGTTTTTCGATACAGGCTCACCAAATGCCTCTCGGCTCCATTAAAGAACTTGGTATCTTTAAAAAAAGAAAACCCAGCTATTGCCTGATCATAATTTCCAAGTTTTTCTTGAAATACTGCATTTAAAAAATGAACGCGCAAACGAATGGCGGGAAACTGTTGAAGCCATTCAGATATTTTTTTGTAATCTGATTCATTTCGTGATTTGTAGGAAGTGCTGTCTATATGCCAAAGCACGTTTTCAATCTGTTCATTCGACAGACTTAGTGCTTTTCCTAAAAAATGCAACCATTTATCTACGTCATCTATCCAAAGCTTAGCTTTGTAAAAATAAAGGTCGAATGTCTCATCATTCGTTAACAGGTTTTTATCACAATATTCCTCGGCTTTTTGGGAAGCCTTTTCTTGAAACTCAATGTGTCCCGTATATTTAAAATACTCTTCAACGATCTTAAGGTTTAATTCTGAAACGGGCCATTTTTTCTTCTCAATCAACTTGTTCCAAATAATTGCCTTATTCTTATCATTATCCAGAAAGTCAAAAAAAACATACAGAGCAATTTTGACTCGCTGAAATGCATCATCCTGGCATCCCCTGTTAAGAAACTCTTCTAACGGATAAATTGCATAATAATAATTTTCATTTTTATATTCTTTCCTTGCGGCATCCAAAATAGATTTTAAGTCATCCATAGAGAACCCCTTAAAGTAGAAAATAATCTTTCGTTTTGTGGTTGGCGTGCTCCACCATCATTACGAACAACCACATTCTCTTGACTGAGATGCAACACGCCAAATTCACTCCGTCAGAAAAACCACAATACCAGATTAAGTCGAAGGTTCTATTAATCGATGGCAAATTTTTTCATTTTTTCCCACAAGGTGGTGCGGGAAATGCCCAGCGCCCGGGCAGCGTCGCCGATGTTGCCGGATGTGGTGTCCAGCACCCGGCGGATATGCCGCCGTTCGCTGGCGTCGCGGACCGATTGCAGGGTTGGCGTTTCGCTGTCGTCAACGGCTTCGGGGCTGTCCGGGAACAAATGCTGGGCCTTGATCACCGGATCGTTGCCGATCGCCATTACCCGTTCGATGCGGTTTTGCAATTCGCGTACATTGCCGGGCCAGTCATATGCAAGGGCGGCTTCTTCGGCGGCCGCTGACAATGGCCTTGTCTCCCGCCCGAACTGTTGGGCGAAATGACGGATATAGCCCTTGATCAGGGGCAGCACGTCATCAGCCCGTTCCCGCAACGGCGGAATCCGGACCGGGATCACGTTGATACGGTAATACAGATCTTCACGGAATTTTTTATGGGAAACATCCTGTTCAAGATTACGGTTGGTGGCGCAAACAATGCGGGCCTTGAATTCCTGCGCCACTTCGCCGCCGACCGGGGTAAAGGAACGCTGTTGAATCAGATGCAACAGTTTGCCCTGTAAGGAAAGCGGCATATCGCCGATTTCATCGAGAAAAAGCGTGCCTTCTCCAGCCCTTTCGGCATAGCCTTGATGGTTTTTTTCTGCCCCGGTAAAGGCACCGCGAAGATGGCCGAACAATTCGCTTTCCAGCAACTCGGACGGAATGGCCGCGCAATTCACCGACATGAACGGCTGCTCCGCCGTTTTTGACTGGCTATGGAGATAGCGCGCCGCGACTTCCTTGCCCGATCCACTTTCCCCTGTCAGCAAAACATTGCTGTCCACACCGGCGGCCCGGCCAAGGATATCTTCAACCGCTTTCATGGCCGATGAAAAACCAAGTGATCCATATTCTGCCGCAGCGGTTTCCTGTTGGCCGCAAACAATATCGTCAATGCGCCGCAACAAATCATCCATTTCAAAAGGCTTGGTCAAATATTCATCGGCCCCTTTACGGATCAGACGAACGGCCTGTTCGATATTTCCGAATGCGGTGACAAACAGCACCGGGGTTTGTTCGAGTGCGCCATGGGCCTGATTGAAGACCGCTTCGCCGGTCATGTCGGACAGTTGAATATCACAGATCAGGATATCGGGGACGTTGCTTTCAAAGGCTTTCAGGGCATCTTTTCCGGTTTTCCACCACTCTGTGGCATAGCCTTCGAGATCAAGCCGTTGCACCAGCGATTCGCCCATGATCGGATCGTCTTCAAGGATACCGATTTTTTTCCTTTCCGTTTCGGGACGGTTATCGTGTTCAGGCAACGTCATTGTAAATCTCGCTCCGGCCCAGGGGAATATGGACCTCGATCACCGTTCCCGGCGAATTTTCAACATCTTCGGCTCCATCCCGGACAACAAACGATCCGCCGAGACGGGCAATCAAACGCGCCGCCGTCCAGCTGCCGAGGCCATTGATCCCGTCCGGAAGCACCGTATCGGGATGGGCCGTAATAAACAATGTTTTGATGGCCAGAGGCAGTCCCGGCCCCTGATCCTTGATATGAAAAATCAAGGTGTTGTCCGCGACAAAGGCCTTGAACGACACCGTGGTGCCGACGGGCGTTGCTTCACAGGCGTTCAACAACACATTAAGGACGGCTTGCCGGATGGCCGCGCTGTCCACAGCCAAAGACGGCGGCAAATCATTTTGCCAGTCCATTTTAATCTGTCGGCGCAAAACTTCGTGCTGCAACAAAAACTTCAAATCGTCGATGTCCCTGTTGGACAGCTGCATGGATTTTTCGCATCCCTTGTTGCCCCGGTACGTGACCAGAACGGCGCGGACAACATGACGGATACCACGCAAGCCGCGTTCAATCAAACCCAGCGACTGGGCGCGAACATCGGCATTACCGCCATGTTTTTTCAAAGTATCGACAGCATTCATCAACCCGCCCAGGGGATTGTTGACTTCGTGCGCCATGCCGGATGCCAGTTTCCCCAGCAAAGCCAGCTTTTCATCATCAGCCAGACGCTGGGCCATGATTTCACGTTCCCTGACCGCGTCAACTGCCGAATTGAAACGTTTGAACAGGGTTGCAAATTCTTTGCCCTGTTCATCAATCAGGGATTGGGGAATGGGTTTCAAATCCCCGCTTTTAAGCTGTTCCATGTGCTGGCTAAGAACCCCGAACGGACGCATCATCCGCTCGACGACTAAATAGCTGACGGCGGCAAAAACAAGGGTGAAAATGCCGTTGAATACGATTAACGTGATTAACGCCTTATGGCGTTCCATCATCAACAGGGACAAGTCAAATTCCGCATACAGATTTCCGGTCAGGACGCCACCCTGTATCAATTCGCGCCGCGCCCAGACCAGCATGTCATTTTCATCAAAACCCAGCGTGTTGCCCCTTGAAAAACGGTTTTTTATGGTTTGCGGCAACTGTGACGACACCGGAAACCGCAACGGATCGGACGCCGCCAGAATCCTGTTATCTTTCAACGTAACCACAGCCGTTTTCACATTCAGACCTTCGTATTGATTGCTGGACCGTTCAAGAGCATCGTAGGTTTCCCAGATATCCTCGCGAATTAAAGGTGGCTGAATGGCGGCGGAAACACCATCCAGATAGGCGCCCGCCAATTGACCAAGGGTGCGTTCCTGATTGTCTTCAAGACGGCCCAGCACATTCCGGGAAATGACGAACGCCAGCAAAACCGTAAGTACCGCCGTCATCAACGGCACTTTGACATGGAGCGGCCAATGGGCATACCAACGGATATACTGGCGCGCGTATCGGAAAAAAGGTTTTTTCATATCGCCATCAAACTATGTCTGCCGGTTAACGGTGTTCAATAATTTGGCAATGCCGTTGAAAAGTTCCGGTTTGGCAGACTGGAACCCGTCAAGGTGAAGCGTTGACAGGATTTCCCGGCCCCCGGCGTCTTTGGACATATTCAATAATGCGTCTGTTAATAACGCCGTGGTCTGTGTGTTTCTTACGGCCCGGTTACAGGCCACCGGGGGAAAGCCCAGCCACTGGGATTTACGGATAACCCGGGTGCGGCGGGTCAGTTCGGGTTCGGTTTGCTTGATCACGTCCCAGACATATCCGTCAACGCTGCCGCTTTCGGCCAAGCCCGCCGCCACCGCACGAATGACATTGCGATGACCGTATGTGAAAAAGTTTTTTGCAAAAAATGTATCGGGGCGCTGATCCATCCCGGCCAGCAAAGCGCGGGTGACCAAAAAACCGGAATTGCTGTCGGGATCGGAAAACGCATGGGTCTTGCCTTTAAGGTCAAGGATCGTGTTGGCCTTCAGCTTTTTATTGACGATCAAATAGGACTGATACAACGGCTTGCCCTGATAGACCGGCACACCCATCAGGGACAATTGCTGACGGTAACGGACAAACGGATAGCCGCAAATCCACGCCGCATCCATTTCACCGGTCAACAACATCGCGGTGATTTCCTGATAGGTCCTTCGTTTCACCAGTTGCACCGGATGCCCGACTTTTTCCGAAAAATAGCGCGACATTAAATCCAGCAATTCCAGATCGGAATCGAGGAACACCGGGGTCAAACCAAACGTCACCGGTTGTTTCGCCCGCACAATCGACGGCATGGCAAGTGAATAGCCCGCAACCGCAACGGCGCTTAAACCTTTTAACGCTGTCCGCCTGCATACAGGCGAAGCCGGTTTGCGAAACAATGGTCCCATTGTTAAATTCATGTGCCTGTCAGCCATGCCGAGTCCCCTGAACAGGATCAGGTTTTTAAAATTAAATTATTCCAATTCCACAAAGCATACCCCGGAACGGGTTTACCGGCAACCGTTCAGGCATTATCCAGAGTGCCGGAACACAGGCAATAAAACCCGGAATTTTATATTCAATTGCCTTCGACCAGTAACAAATTTCCTGTCGAGGCCCGGTTGCGGATGGCTTTGGCCGTCTGGTAAGCCGCCGAATTATACCATTCACGGGCATCATCGACATTGGCAAAACGGATGATGACGACGCGGGGATAAGCCTCGCCTTCCAGCACTTCCATGGCCCCACCCCGGGTCAGGAATTCAGCGTCATATCCAGCCAGCGTCGGCGGCACCTGACGTTTGTAGTCTTCGTACAAATCGGGATCGGTAACATCAATATTGGCAATGATATAAGCCGCCATAAGCGCCCCCTTGAATTATCTGATGATTACCTGAGGCTGGACAGATTAACGATCAGCGCATCATTTTTCTTGCGGATGGCGGTTGCTATTTTGTGGGCTTCGTCCTGATCGGCTTCCGGACAATTCAATGTCGCATCAACGGCGCGGTGCTGTCCTTCAAGCAAGGCCTTGATGACCGCTTCTTCGATGATATCTTCAACCTGACGGGTCTGTTCCGGCGTCAAGGGTGCGTTTAAAACGGCGTTGACGCCTTTGGTCGCGTCTTTGGCAATGGCTTTTAATTTTTTCATCAGGTTCCCCGTTATTGAATGTCGTTATTGAATTGAATGTCGTTATTGAAATTTTATCAGCATACTATGCTTGGGTGCCGGTTGAGCGTCAATACCTATCCTGACAACTTATGCCCTTGCCGGTATTGTGATATATGATTTTTGTTATTTGTGTGCATCCGGGGCGGTGATGATTTATAAAAACAGCAAACGTTATATAAACCCGGGGAGCTTCACCAACCATGTCCACACCACCACAGCCCAAATCCGTTACCAAAAACACCATTCTGGTTTGTTCCTGTGAAAACAGTATCCCCCTTGACGTCGATGCCATTTCTGAAAACTGCTCCCCGGACACGGTCAAAGGGTACCGGAATTTGTGCCGCACACAACTGGAAGACTTTGAAAAAACCCTGCAAAACCATGACAATGTGTGGGTCGCCTGTACGCAGGAAGCACCGTTGTTTCTGGAAACGGCGGATGAACTGGGCTACGCTGCGCCGAACCTCAATTTTGTCAATATCCGCGAACAGGCCGGCTGGAACCGGGACAACAAAACCGGCAAACCAAGCCCGGATTTAACGGCTAAAATCAGCGCGCTGATCGCCGAATCCCGGCTTGATATTCAACCGACCCCGTCGGTATCGATGGCCTCATCGGGCGTCTTGCTGATCATGGGGCGCGATGAAAAAACCCTTGAATACGCCCGTCAACTCTCGTCCCGGCTGGATGTTACGGTGGTTCTGGAAAAACCTGAAAACACCGCCATGCCGAATATCATCGACATGCCCGTGTTTCTGGGCACCGAACCTGTGGCGACGGGGCATCTGGGTCAATTCAGCGTGACCTTTAAAACATCGGCGGCTTATGATCCCACAGCCAGAGATCATTTTCGTTTTACCGATAACGAAGACAGCAGCGTTTTCGATTGTGATTTGATCCTTGATCTAAGGGGGGCCACGGCACTGTTCACATCGCCCGAAACCCGGGACGGTTATTTCAACCCGGAACCGGGCAATCCGGCGGGGGTGATGAAGGCGATGCTGGAATTGACCGATCTGGTCGGTGAATTTGAAAAACCAAAATACGTCGACTATCAACCGTCCCTGTGCGCCCATGGCAGAAGCGGCATCGTCGGCTGTTCCCTGTGCATGGATAACTGTTCCACCGGGGCGGTGCTGGAAAACGGCGAAAAAGTCACGTTTGATCCCTATATCTGTGCCGGGTGTGGCACCTGTGCCAGCCTGTGTCCCACCGGGGCCGCGCATTTCGATGTGCCGGGCGGCGATAGCCGGATAGAACGGTTGTCGACGTTGCTGGGCACGTACCGGAAATCCGGCGGCACCGCCCCGGCTATTGTCGTCACCGACAACGGTTATGGTCAGGACATGATCCACACCATGGCCCGCCATACGGACGGACTGCCCGCCAATGTCATTCCTTTTGCCGTTCATCAGGTGACACAGACCGGGCTTGATTTTTTGCTGGCAGCCGCGGCCTATGGGGCGGAGCAGATATTCATGCTGTTGCCGCCTGAAAAAGCCGGCGACAAACCGGCCCTTGAAACCCAGACGGCGCTGGCGGAACAGATTTTAACCACCCTTGGCTACGGTTCGGGCCGCATCCATATCATTGATGATCCGGACCCGGAAAAAGTGGCCGCGATTTTAAGGCAGCCCGCAGACGGTGCCGCCATGCCGGGTGCCACATTTACAGGCCGGGGGCGTAAACGTTCGGTCATGAATTTGGCGCTCGGTCAGTTGCATAAAAACGCACCGACACCGGTGGAATATATCCCGCTTGACCCCGGCGCGCCCTTTGGCACGCTGCATTTTGATCGGGATAAATGTACCTTGTGCCTGTCCTGTGTCGGGGCTTGCCCGACGGGGGCGTTAACGGACAATCAGGATGCGCCGATGCTGTCCTTTACCGAAGACGCCTGTGTCCAGTGCGGTATCTGCAAAAACACCTGTCCTGAAAAAGTCATCCGCCTTGAAGCCCGCATCAGCTTTGCAAGTGAAAGCCGCGAAGCCGTCATCATCAAACAGGAACAACCCTTTCATTGCATCCAGTGCGGTACCCCGTTCGGTACCCAATCGACCATTGACAATATGATTGAAAAACTGTCCGGTCACGCCATGTTCCAGAACCCGGAACAATTGGACCGCTTGAAAATGTGCGCCGATTGCCGGGTCACCGCGCTGGCCAACGAAGAAAACCAGCCGATGGCGCTGGGTGACGTTCCCAAAGTCAGAACCACGGACGATTATTTGCGCGAACGCGAACAATTGCGTGAATTGGCCGCCGCCGACATGAAAGCCAAAGGGCTGGACAAACCCAACTAAACAATAGCCTTATAAAAATTGGGGGCGACAAAGCGGGCCGGATGGCCTTACAATAAACAACGATTTTAAACTGTGAATGATAAACCGGACATGACAGAAAACAATTTAATTGATCCCTTTGGCCGACACGTCAAATATTTGCGGGTTTCGGTAACGGACCGCTGCGATTTCCGCTGTTCCTATTGCATGGCCGAAGACATGACGTTTTTGCCGAAAAAAGACGTGCTGACGCTGGAAGAACTGGACCGGTTGTGTTCCACGTTCGTTGAAAAAGGCGTGCGTAAATTGCGCCTGACCGGTGGCGAGCCTTTGGTACGGCGCAATATCATGTCACTGATCACGTCACTGGGGCGGCATCTGGACAGCGGTAAACTGGATGAATTGACCTTGACCACCAACGGCAGCCAGTTGTCACGCTTTGCCGGTGATCTGGTGAATGCCGGGGTCAAACGCATCAACGTATCATTGGATACGCTGGATAAAGACAAATTCAAAGCCATCACCCGCTGGGGAAATATTGACAAGGTTATCGACGGCATCAAAACCGCCCGTGATGCCGGACTGGCCGTTAAAATCAATACCGTTGCCTTGAAAGACTTCAATGACGATGAATTTGACGATTTGATCCGCTGGGCCGGAAACATGGAATGCGATCTGACCTTTATCGAGGTTATGCCCCTTGGCGAAACCGGATATGACCGGGTCTCCCAATATTTGCCGTTGTCCGATGTGCGTCAATCGCTGCAGGAAAACTGGACACTGGCGGATATTCCGCTCGATACCGGCGGGCCTGCGCGTTATGTCTCGGTCAAGGAAACGGGCCGCAAAATAGGTTTTATCCAGCCCCACACCCATAATTTCTGTGAAAGCTGTAACCGCGTGCGGCTGACCTGCACGGGAACACTTTATATGTGTCTGGGACAGGACGATGCCGCCGATTTGCGCACGCCTTTACGCGCGTCCGAAGGCAACCTATTGTTATCGGACGCCATTGATGCTGCGATCGAGCGCAAACCCAAGGGCCATGATTTTATTATTGACCGCGACCACAAAGCCAGCGTATCCAGACATATGAGCGTCACTGGCGGCTAAAAAAAGGCCTACAAGATGACAGAACAGCGTATTGCCATCACCGCCAGCAACAATCCCGAAGCCATCGCCGCCCGCGAAAGACTGTTAAAACGCTATCATACCGTACCAGTGGAAGACGCTGACGTTATCGTCGCCTTGGGCGGGGACGGTTTCATGCTGGAAAATCTCCATGGCAGCATAGACGACGGCGTCCCGATTTATGGTATGAACCAAGGCTCCGTCGGATTTTTGATGAATGTCTATTCAGAAGACGGTCTGGTCGAACGGGTACATAACGCGGTTACCAGCAAAGTTCATCCCCTGATCATGACCACCTGGGATATGGGCGACATGGAACAGAAAGCCTATGCCGTCAATGAAGTCTCATTGTTCCGGGAAACCCGGCTGGCGGCAAAAATAGCCATCAAAATCGACGGCACCAAGCGCCTTGACGAATTGATCTGTGACGGCATTCTGGTTTCGACCCCGCCCGGCAGCACGGCCTATAACCTGTCCGCCCACGGCCCGATCATTCCGCTCGGTTCTGCTGTGTTGGCCTTGACCCCGATCAGCGCGTTCCGGCCCCGGCGTTGGCGCGGCGCGTTGCTGCCCAGCAGCGCATCCATCGAATTTGAAATCATTGATCCGCATTTGCGCACCGTCAGCGCCACCGCCGATTTCACCGAAGTCCGCAGCGTCAAAAAAGTCGGCGTCCGTGAAGACAAAAGCATCACCCTGAAATTATTGTTCGATCCCGGGCACAATCTTGAAGAACGCATCGTCAAAGAACAGTTTGAACCTTGACGGCGCCGTCCTTCAAATCCGTATCCATTACCTTGCTCGTCGGAGCCGTGGGCGGTTGGTTGTTCACATTGTTATCGGTGCCGCTGGCATGGTTGATCGGGGCAATGATGATCACCACCGCGCTGGCGTTATCGGGCGTTCCGGTCAAGGCATCGCACAATTTACGCGCCGCCATGATCCCGGTGCTGGGCATTATGCTGGGATCATCGTTTACCCCGGAAACCCTGTCGCTGTTTAAAATCTGGCTGCCCAGTCTGTCCGTATTATTGATTTTCATTTGTATCATCATGGCCGTGGTCGGGATGATGTTTTACCGTGTGTTCAAGATGGGCGTGGTGACGGCGTATTTTTCATCGGCTCCCGGCGGGCTGGTGACCATGGCCATACTCGGCAAACATTATGGCGGCGACGACCGCACCATCAGCCTGATCCATTCCATACGGATTTTGTTGACGGTATTGATCATTCCGGTGTCGTTTCGCCTGTTCGCCGATTACCAGCCACAGCCATCCCCTGGGTTCAGCGGTTTTAAGGAAATCGGCCTTGACGACGGCTTAATTTTAATCGTGTCGGCCATTGTCGGTTATGGCGCGGCGCGGATTTTGCGCATTCCTTCGGCCAATCTGGTCGGACCGATGCTGGCGTCGGCCGTGGTTCACGGGGTCGGCTGGACCACATCGGCCCCACCGATCGTCTTGATCAACATCGCCCAGGTGGTGATCGGCATCGGCGTCGGCGTGCGCTTTTCAGGGGTCGCCATCGACCGGGTGATGGCAACGTTGAAAGCAGGCGCGCTGTCAACGGTGTTGATGATTTCACTGGCTGTTGTGGTGTCCGCCTTGCTGGCAAAGGCAACAGGGCTTCCGTTTCAGGCGATTGTACTGGCCTTTGCCCCCGGCGGATTGGCGGAAATGGCACTGGTCAGTCTGGCCATGGGGATAGATACGGCGTTCGTTTCAACCCACCATCTGGTCCGGGTGCTGTTTATGATCTTTTTCGCCCCCGTCGCCTTCGCCACCCTGAAACCGTATTTCCCGGGGCGGGGATAGTTAGCCAAAATGCTGTGAAATTGTGTACTGTTACGCGCAACCAAATTGACAAAAATTAATAACAAAATTTAAACTTGAGATATTTAATTCAATCATATGGTCAATTTACGAAAGAAAGTGCGGATGAGCAACAATATTGAAATTTTCAGTGAGTCATGGCGTGGAGACAAAAACATACCCCGCTGCTCTTGGAAAAAAGATGTATTAAAAGATTTAAATACTACGGGAGCCATATACATTTCCACCCTCAGACAATTGTTTAAAAAGTACCCCTTTAAAGATACAAAACAAAAAAAACTGATGCACAAGAGACTCGAAAATACGGAAAATTATGTTCACCTCGGGGCTGTAAATGAACTTACAACATGGGCGTATTTATTGCACGAAGGTTACAAAGTTACCCCCCTACCAGCTTCCAATAAGCCAAGTCCGGATTTTAAAGTGGATTCACCCAGCGAATTTTTTGTCGAAGTAACAACTGTCAACCAATCCAAAATTGACCAAAAGGCATATGCCAACAATGAATCCGTTCCTCTCAATCATGAAAACTTTCTTAAACAATTCACAAATAAATTATCTGATTCAGAAAAAATTAATCAAATAAAGCACGCAGATAATTGTAAAAAACCAGGAGTCCTGTTTATCTATGACTATACAACATGGAGCGGTTTCGGCATCGACAATTTTACATTTTTGAATAAACAATTTATTAACTCTACAATAAGCCTGCCTGTTGAATTATCTGCTATCGTGTATTTAATACGCAAAGTTCTTGAGGGTCGTATTGCATTGAGCCGTAATTATTCTGGCGTCTATATAAATCCAACAGCAACATTTAAGTTGCCTGCTGAACCATTTCCGTCCCTTAATCAGTTTATACAAAACATTCAGTCTGCTAAAGATTCACACTGGCTGTACTTGGATGATTTAATCAACCTCAATCATATTTAAATTTTTGAAATTGACTCAGCTATATTTTTTCAACATCAAAGAAATATCTTCGCTTGCGACATCCGACAACCGGTAACCGTTTAGATGGCCTATTAATCCGGTTTTTTTCCAGCCAGTATATCCGCAACTGTTTGATGGCTTAAGGACTGACCCAGCCTTTCTCAATTTCCGCCCTTAATTCTGCAATAACCCTGTGACGGTAACATTCATGCAACCGCAGGGCATCACGCACGACTTCACTATCTCGGACAGTATATATATTAATCATCAAATTTTGATACCCGACCGCGGGATTTTTTCACCAGTCCGCGTTTGGTTTTGGTGTCCACGCGCTTGGCTTTGGCGGCTTTTCCGGGTTTGGTTGGGCGGCGGTATTTGGGCGGGATGGCGGCGTCTTTGATCATATCAGCCAACCGTTTTACCGCATCGGCGCGGTTCAGTTCCTGTGTCCTGAATTGATGGGCGGTCAAAACAATGACGCCGTCTTTGGTCATGCGTCGTCCGGCCAATTTTTTCAGCCGCAAAAAAACTGCGTGCGAAATCGCCGGGCTCCGCCTGGCATCAAAGCGCAACTGTACCGCCGTTTCCGTTTTGTTGACTTTCTGACCGCCCGGACCCGAAGCCCGAATAAACGCCAGTTCGATTTCATGGTCCGGAATGACAATATATTCGCTAACCTTGATCATGACAACGACACATCAACACCGACAGCATCCGAAACATGGTCAAAGCCGTCGGCGGCCAGCAAGCGTGACAGTCCCCGGGCGATATCGACGGCAATGCCGGGGCCATGGTACACCATCGCGCTGTAAAGCTGTACCAGTGAGGCGCCATTCCTGATTTTAGCATAGGCGTCCCCGGCCGACGATACCCCGCCGACACCGATCAAAACCATTTTGCCGCCGGTCAATTTATAAAAATCCTTTAGCACGTCTGTGGACGGGGCCAGCAACGGATGGCCGCTCAGTCCCCCGCTTTCATTTTTATGGATGCTTTGCAAATTACCGGGCCGGGCGGTGGTGGTGTTGGATACGATCAAGCCATCGACCCCTGTTTCCATGGCCACATCAGCGATATCCCGCTTGTCATCCGCCGTTAAATCCGGCGCGACTTTTAACAATAGCGGACTTTTTTTATCGCACCCGGCTTGCAACAGCGCAGCTTTTACCGCCATCAACAATTCATAGAGTTGATCCCGTCCCTGCAAATCCCGCAGCCCCGGCGTGTTCGGTGATGATACATTGATGACCAGATAATCGGCGTATTTTGCCAAGGCATGAATACCCAGAACATAATCATCAGCGGCGCGTTCGGTGGTTTTGTTTTTGCCCAGATTAACACCGACGATGCCTTTCCGCGCCCTTGCCCGGTCCGATAAATTCTGCGTCACCACATCCATACCGGCATTGTTGAAACCCATACGGTTGATGACGGCCCGGTCCTGGACAAGGCGGAACAAACGCGGTTTGTCATTGCCGGGTTGTGGTTTGGGTGTGACGCTGCCGACCTCGACAAAAGCAAAGCCCTGTTCCAGCATGGCGTTATAAACGTCGGCGTTTTTATCAAATCCGGCGGCCAGACCGATCGGATGATCAAAATCCATGCCCCACAGCGATTGTTGCAACCTTGGATCAATAACGGGTTTCCGCCCCGGAACAAAGCCCGATTTCAACGCCCGGACAGCCAGATTATGGGCGCATTCCGCGTCCAGTCTGAACAACGCCGGTTTAAGAATGCGATAGACAGAAGGCATCAAACATCATCAGGAAAGCGGTGCAAACCGTTTTCATCCAGTTTCAGGGGATCGGTTTTCACCACATCGACCACATTCAACACCCCATATAAATGCGGGAACAACGCCCCGCCCCGGGACGCTTCCCATTTCAAGGCATCCCCCAATGCATCCGCATCAACACGGAGCAATACCAGATCATCTTGCCCGGCCCGGTGTTTCGCCGCACTTTCCCGGATATGTTCCGCCGTTGAAAAATGAATGAACCCGTCGGCTTTGTCCTGTGACGACCCCGGATAATGGCCCGTTAACTGCGCCGTCTGCCATTCGTCAAGCCGGCACATATGATAAATGAATTGTGTTTTCATAACCGCCAATTTATCCGATGGCAGCGCCAACAAACAACCGCTTTCTGTCAAACCGGCAAGGTTTTCCCGGAAAGAAATTGCGGGCGCGGTTTTGGCACACGGATTTTACGGTCATCAATTTCCCCCAACCGTATCAGGGCATCAATGGATGTGCGCGGTCTTTGCCGGACATTTCTTTCAAGGCAATCCGAAATCAGATGACAAAAACCCGTTGGCACGGCAAGCCCCAGATTGCGAAGAGGGGGGGCCATTTTACCGGGGAAACGCCCCGTCAAGGCGCGGTAAGCCACAACCGCCAAGGCATACAAATCCGCCCGGCCATCAACGGTGCGGCTGTCCGTGCGTTGCTCCGGTGGGGCGTAATGATCGCTGCCCATCCAGATTTTGTCCTGAAACCGGGGATCGTGCGGATTTTTCAGCAAACCAAAATCAGCCAACGTCACCGCCCCGCCGATACGGTCGTTCAAAAAAATATTGGACGGTTTGATATCACGATGAACCATGTCCATTTGATGGATGGGGATCAACGCGTTCAATACATCTCTGAAAATCTGTTTAACGCGCCGGTATTCAAGACAGACCGCCTGTTCCTGACTATCACCCTTTCCGGTGCCCTTTCCGGCATCGTCATGGCCCATTTCCCGGGTCAGATTCCCGGCATAAAACGGCATCACCATATAGGGACGATTATCTTCGCTGTGGCCATATTCAATGACACTGACAATACCGGAAAAATTGATAGCAGATAAAAATTCCGCCTCGGCGACAAAGCGTTTTACCCGCCTGTCGTCACATTTTTCCGGGCGCAATATTTTTATAGCGATGAGCCTGTCTCCATCGGTCATGTCTTTTGGCCGGCCAAGAAAAATATCAGCGTTGTCCGATGACGTTAAATGCTGAACAATCTGATGGTGCCCGTCAAGGTTCAGATCAATATCTACCATTCCAGTTTTTCAACATTTTCAAAAGTCAATTCGGAACCGTCGGCCAACGTGATGGATCCTGACGCTTCGGCATCGAAAGTCAGGCCGCCATCGGTTTCGGTAAACCCGGTATCGCCGTCAACCTGCATGGTCCATCCGGCATCGGCACCGGGGCCACCGTCAACGCCATCTATTTGTACCGTATCGGACCAGCCGTTGCCGCCGTCGAAATAATCGGCTCCGTCACCGGCGCCAAAAACAAACAGATCATTGCCGTCGCCGCCATAGGCGCTGTCATCACCGGCACCGCTATCAAGCGTGTCATCACCGGCCCCGCCGGACAGCGTATCATCACCGCCGCCTGATGAAATGGTATCATCACCATCCCCGCCCAGCACCGTTTCCGCCGCATCGCCATCTGCCGTGCTGTCATAGGTTTCACCACTGTCATCCAGTTCAACAACGGAAGCGTCCGATGTATCGGCATCGACACCGGCAACGGCGGTAACCGAACTGGTACTGCCGTCGTCTTCGGTCGCGGTTGCAGTGACGGAAAGGGCGAAATCGCCGTTATCGGAGGGCACGGTAATATTCAATCCGTCCAGTTGATCGGGGGTTAATTCGGCCGACCCGCCTTCGACCGTAACATCCTGGGTATTGCCATCGGCATCGACGTAACTCAAACTCGCATCGTCGGGAATATCGGATAATGTAATCGACAGGCTTTCCGAGCCATCCGTATCCGTCAATCCCGTTTCCACCGTCAACGGGTAGGTCGTGGTCGTTGGCCCGTCGCCGCTGTCCATGAAATCCTGAACGCCGCCGTCATACAGATCGCTGACCTGATCGGGTGTCAGTTGCTGGTCAAAAATGGCAATATCATCCATTTCCCCGTCAAAGAAATCTTTCAGGTTATTGGCGGTGTCATCGCCGCTCGACCATTGATTGGCACCGAACGTCCACGGGTTGTCGTTGCCTTCAAGTCCCCGTGTCCAGTCGGGGTCAGACGCCACTTCTTCACCGTTCAGGTAAATTTTGGCACCTTCGTCGCCCCAGGTGACGGTCACCTGATTCCATTCGTTTTCACCGACTTCACCGCCTGAAATGGTTGTCTGGCCTTCGTCGCTGGTGCCCTGCATGCGCAGTTCCAGTTTGTCGTCCTTGATAAACAGCCCAAAATGCCCACCGTCATCGTTGCCGGATGAATCCGATGATGCCAATGTGCGTCTGCTATCGGTATCGTCGGCATTGAACCACATGGTCAATGATCCGTTGGACGGTTTCAGGCTGGGGTCATTATCAACTTCGATATATTCCTGATCACGGGTGTGTGATCCACCTCCGCCAAAACCGGCCCCGGTGCCGAACTGGGCATCGTCATCCATATCACGCAATTTATTATGCGGGGTGCCGTCATTGTCACCAACGGCATCTGTCAGCGTCGCATTGCCGCTGGTTTCATCCAGTTGCCAGTATGAAACGGGCGTGACACCGTTTGCGTTTTCAACGCCTTCGCCAATGCTGAACGTCAGTGACGGTTCATCGGCAACGCCGGTGACGCTGACGTCCAGAGTAGATGTTGCGGTGGTCGTTTCACCGCTCAGGCTTTCGGTCGCCGTCGAGGTCACCGTCAATGAAAAATCTTCGTTGGAATTTTCTGGCGGCGTAATGGTCAAGTTTGACAACTGATCCGACGTCAGGTCCGCCGATCCATCGGTAACGGTAATTTCCTCATCCCCGGCCATCAAGGTTGCCCCGTCCGGAATATCGGACAGGGTAATGGACAGACTTTCCGAACCGTCCGTATCGCTCAGGGCAGAGGATACATCAAGCTGAATGGCGGTGTCTTCATCACCGGACGCGGCTGTCACCGACAGACTTGGCGTGGCGGCTTCGGTGTCAACTGTCATTGACAGGTTTTGCGTGACGGTTGACGTATCGCCGTCATTTTCC
>Ga0316207_10002605_pt1 | contig 18171 bp, 16 predicted proteins | sample 6weekpyrite_MG_FD_204943 | JGI IMG/M metagenome (GOLD analysis project Ga0316207, IMG submission 204943) | Microbial mat bacterial communities from mineral coupon in-situ incubated in ocean water Damariscotta River, Maine, United States -... | ecosystem: Environmental > Aquatic > Marine >...
TTGAAATTGTATCAATGTTTGTAATTGCAACATTTGAAATTGTTTCTATCTCTATCTCCCCTCCAGATTTATTCACAAGTACCCATGAATATCCATCCCATTCTAGTACACACCTATCACCAACTGTATCAAATGTAAGTTTATCACCATTAATGAAGTGATATGGTCTTAGTGTCAGGTCTCCTCCATCTGTTTGTAAAATTAATTCTATTCTGTGACCCTTTGAAGCAACATTCAAGTATCCAATGTAACAAGTTGTTGCTGTTGTTGTAGTGATGTAATAAATATCAGCAGTTCCAGAAACAAAATCAGGATCAGATTTGTATTCAGTTGCAAAATTCTTTGAAAGAACACAACCTGAATCAAGTGTATCGTAAATTATACAATTCGCAGAAACATTCGAATTCTTTATTACATTTGCAGAAATAAAAGCATTACTCAAAGTTGTGAGGTCCATGACCGGTTCGATTTCATCGACATCTTTTCTATTAAACATATTTGAATCAACAGTTGAATAATTAACAGTTCCGTTGTTGTGAATCAAACGATAGTCCCCCTTGAAATAATTTGAAGATACCCTGTAATTACATGAAGTATTTGATCCTAAAAGTGTTAATACTTGCGCTCCTCTTTCGGAGTCAAAATAATTGTCTGTAACTGAAATTTCCGCAGTGGCTCCTGTCGTACCAGTATTTAAAGAATTAATATCAATACTTGATCCATGGAAAGTATTCTTTGAAACTGTCAATGAACAATTACCAATTGTGTCAACTCTACTTTGAACATTTGCTTCTATAAAATTCGAAAGGATTGAAACATTTGAGAGTACTTGTCCAGACTTGAAGAATCCGCCTTCTGGTTTTCTAAAATAAGAATCAATGATCCTTGAGTTTTCATAATTCCCAAATATGATATTCCCTGTTGATATACTACTTGACACATTACTATTCTGAATTGTTAAGTCTGTTGTTGTATTTGTATTGTCACCACCAAACAATGGAATAACAGTATCACCAAAGTTCTTAACTTCAATTGAATCAATTAGGATTTTACTTTTTCCTCCTTCATAGTAAATTCCATGTGCATTTCCAATTATATTTCCATTCTCTTGATTGTTACAATCAATTGTAAGATTTCTAACAACTGTATTCGAATCTAGTTCTAAAATATTGATTGTATTATTTGTCTGAGCTTTTCTTAAAACCGTACTTCCTTGACTTTTCCCCTGAATAATCGTATCACTTGGTACACTAAATGCAGTTGTTGTTACTTCAAATGTTCTTGGAGCCAATTCAATAATTCCTCCTGTTCCTGAAATCGAACTGAGTGCTGAAATGAATTCACTCGTCGTATTTACATATATCTTTCCCCCATTCAAACTAAGTCTATTAAGTCCTTCAGTTACAGTTGTATAGTAAAGTTCTTCTCCTGGGTTTTTAAGTAGTACACCACTTCCAACTACATTCCCATTGATTACATCAGATTCTCCTCTTACAACTAAATTACTATTCAAACTTACATTTCCAGTTACAACTAAACTTGTTAGGTTTCCTAATTGTGTAATGTGACTTTGATTTGGATTAACAGAAATATCAGAAGCATTTACAGTAATTCCCGTGCCTTGACCAACTTCGAGATCACTTCCACTTCCACCGATCAAACCTCCTCCTGCTACTCCTGATGCAATTCTAAGTTGGTTTGAGTTTAATTCAGTTGTTGTTGTGTCTGGTTGAAGACTCAGTGCAGTTCCACTTCCACCTGTGATTCCATTTCCTGCAATTCCAGATGCAATTCTTAATTGGTTTGTATTGATCTCGATCGAGTTTGTATCAGTTTGAACAACAAGATCACTACCACTTCCTCCACCGAGACCATTTCCTGCAACTCCCGATGCAATTCGTAATTCATTTGAACTTAATTCAGTTGAAGTTGTATCTGGTTGAAGACTCAGTGCAGTTCCGCCTCCACCTGTGATTCCGTTTCCTGCAATTCCAGAAGAAATTCTTAATTGGTTTGTATTGATTTCGATCGAATTTGTGTCTGTTTGAACAACAAGATTGCTACCACTTCCACCTGTTAACCCATTTCCTGCAACTCCCAATGCAATTCGTAATTCATTTGAGTTAAGTTCAGTTGAGGTTGTATCAGGTTGAAGACTCAGTGCAGTTCCACTTCCACCAGTGATTCCATTTCCTGCAATTCCAGATGCAATTCTAAGTTGATTAGAGTTGATCTCAATAGAATTTGTATCGGTTTGTACAACAAGATTACTTCCACTTCCTCCACCGAGACCATTCCCTGCAACACCAGACGCGATTCGTAATTCATTTGAACTTAACTCAGTTGAACTAGTATCGGGTTGAAGACTCAGGGCAGTTCCACTTCCACCAGTAATTCCATTTCCTGCGGTTCCAGATGCAATTCTAAGTTGATTAGAGTTAATTTCGATAGAAGAAGTGTCAGGTTGAACAGAGATTGGGAAAGATCCAGTTAGACCATTACCAGCCAAAGAAGTACTTAATGAAAGTACGTTATTGGTTACAAAGATTGTAAGGTTGTCACTAAAAGCATTATAAGAATTTCCAGAGATAAAGACACCTCCTGCGACAGAAGCGCTACTACCTTCGTCTAAGAAATAACCTAATGTAATAGCTTGATTGTTAACAGTGAAGTTAGTATTAGATAGAGTAATAGAATCAAAATTTGGGTCCGAATTAATTGTGACATCTTGGTCAATAAAAGAATGAGAACTTCCATCAGAATCAATGTGACTCAATAAAGATTTCAAACTTGAACTGATATCATTATTTAGTATAAGTTTTGGACCAGAAATACTCATATAACTTTAATAAATAAAAGTTTTAATTTTTTATCTCAAAAGAGCAATAAGAGCTCTTTTACGTTAATTAAAAGAAATAATTTTTAAAAGAGAATCAAATGACTGCAAATTTAAGTGAAATGGAAATTAAATCAAATGTAGTTTTTCTCAATATGAGATTTAAAGAATTACATTCAAAAGGGAGAGACACCGAAACAATTAGAAGAAGTCTAAAAAGGGAGAGACCAGAATTTGAGGAATTCTATCCAAATTTATTCAAGATGGCGTGCTCAGAAGATTTCGATGCAAAGAGATTTTCTTGGATGATGGATATGAAAAAAAAAGTAGATTCTGATCCAGATTCTACAAAAGACGTTTCAATTAAAATTGGCAAGGTATTAGCCAAAGACTTTATTTATTCTAAACTTGACATGACAAAGGAACCACAAATTGATATGAATGAAACTTAATTACACTTTACTGGTTTCAAAATTTAATGTTTAGTGATTTGATAACACTTTCAACAACTTTTCTAATTTCTTCTTCAGAAGGTAAAGACTTTTCAGAATTTTCTTTTTCTTCTTCAACTCCGTTTTCGTTTTCTTCGTTTTCTTTGATTTCCTTGTTCTTGATAAATGTTGTAATTACATTTGCACATTCAGCTCTTCCACACGAAAGTTGGAATTGCTCTGGTGTTTGACCTTTATCATTCTTTGCAACTGGGTCGGCTCCATTTTCAAGTAACATCTCGATTTTTTTTGGAATACTTGACAAATGAATAGGTGTGTTTCCTTGTTTGTCTTTAACATTTGGATCAGCACCTGCTTCAACTAGTAACTTTGTTACTTTAACTGAAGAGGTGTAATAAATGGGAGTTCTATTATAATGATCTTTAATATTTGGATCAACGCCTTGATCAAGTAATTCCCTGGTTTCTTCAATTAAAATATCATGATTGAATAATTTCATACTTAATTCTCTTTTCTTGTTTTCATCAACATTTTGTTCTTTTGACTTTGGTTGGATGTCGATCCAAGAATTCTGGATTTCATCACCAACACCCGAAACATCCATCTCTTCAAGATCTGAATCTGAGTCTTCTTGTTTTGGTGTTTGAATAACTTTGTTTTGAGTTTCTTCAGTCTCTGATTCAGAGTCAGATTCAGCTTCTTCAAGTGCCTTTCTATCTTCAGTGTAAAGATTAAGACCATTTTCAAAGTCAATGTAGTGATCAACGATATAATTTGTCTTTTCTCCATTTGAATAATAACAAGGAGTGAAAACAACAATCTTGGGGTTGTGTAACTTTAGATACTTCAGGTTTTCTTCCAATGAGTTTGAAACAATTTTGTGGTGACAAACTTGGTTTTCATTCTTAAATTTTGCGATTTCGTGTTTCTTATTAAATGGGAAGTGTCTTGGTAGTTTAAGGTCATGTCTAAGATGATATTTCACAAGTCTCTGGACCGTTGGTAATCCCTTGATTAAGGATCTATTGGATTGAATTCTTCCATTAAGGAAACTTTGAACAAAGATTCTTGTCCCAAGGACTCTAAACTTGTAGTTGTTTGAATTTTCTTCTTGAACTCTTTCAATTAGACATTGTGAGACGGAGAGATCAAATTCGCTTAGAATATCTTCTCTAGAGTTTTTAGTTGTTACAATAATTTGAATTGGTTCTAACATATTTCTTGAAAAGATCGTAATAACAGGTGATTTTCCTTTTGAGTAACTCCCGTAAATGTAATCTAAATGATTGTTTTTAACAACTTTTAGAATTTCATTAACAGCAGTTTTTCTTTCTTCAAGTGATCCGTAAACAAAGACGTCAATATCAGAATTAATTGTGAAGTTTTTGTTAACTTGAGAGTCAACAAGGGAAGCAACAAAACCTCCGGCAATCACACAATTTTTAATGTCTGATAAACCCATAATTGGAAATGGAAGACAGACATTCTTTCGGAATCTCTGGGAGAACCGAGATACATCGTACAAATCAAATTCAGGAGAGATCATGATTTTCTTTTTTCTTGATTTTCTCCTTTTTCAATTTAAACAAATTTTTTGTATTCTTCCCTAAAACTTTTTTTGAATTTTACGCACCAGATTTTTTTGAATTTTACGCACCTGGATTTTTCTAGAAATTCCCGGGAACGGTCAGATCCTCTACTTAATTTTTTCTTTGTGCGTAAAAGTGGTTAAAAAAAAAACTCTAGTCTAGTAAGAACTAGAAATGGCAAAATCAACCGAATCTAAAACCACCAAAACCTCCAAGACCTCCACCAAGACTTCCAAGAAATCTTCCAAGTCTTCCAAGAAATCTGCTGTCCCTAAAGAAGAAACCCCTGTTGTCGAAGAACCCCAAGTCGTTGAATCTACTGAAACTGTTGAAGAGGTCGAAGTTGCTTCTGTCCATGATCGTATCCGCAGTGTAATGGACACTCTTAAGGCTCTGAATGAATCTGTTCGTACTTTCTCTACTGAGACCCGTCGCGAGCTTGCTAATATTGCATCTCAATCTTCTCGTGAGGCCAAGGAACACTCTCGTGCTCTTGCTCGTGCTTCCGGACGTAAACGCAAACCTCTTTCTGACGAGGACCGTGCTAAACTGAAGAAGAATGGCTTTGGAAAACCCATTGTAATTTCTGAGGCTCTCTGTGAATTCCTTGGTGTCTCTCACGGAACCGAGATGGCTCGTACTGACGTTACCAAGAAGATTGCTGAATATGTTCGCGAGCACAATCTTGCTGATGCCAAGAACGGACGTCGTTTCTACCCAGACGCAAAACTCTCAGCTCTTCTTGGTGAGGCTCGCCCAATTTCCAAGAATGGAGAGGAGAAAGGTTACACTTACTTCAACCTCCAAACTTACATGAAGCCCCACTTTGAGAAGGCTGCTTCTGCTTAATTTCCTTTAAAAAATTTTAAACCAGTCTAGACTCTAGAATTTAGACCCAGTTTAAAACTTTAATATTTCCTTTCTCGAAAGGAAATCTAGATTTTAGATACGTTGTATCTAAAATATTTAAGAAATAATTCTTCTTCTTAATTCGGATTCTTCAAATAAAGAATCTTCAGATTCTTCATTTGCTAGTAAACAGTAACGTGTTTCAGGTTTGTCAAATTCTTTGTTTGGTAAAAATCTGATTCTTGTTAATTTCTCTTCACCTGAAATACCAATTTCTTCTTCATGCAACTTTCTTCTTCGTTTACGTTTGAAACAAAAACAACAATTTAAAACTTCAACCAAAACTTTAAACATCTAATCAAAGAGAAACCCAATAATTGTATCAATTTTTGGAATATCAAGACTCAACTCTGCAATATCAAATCTTTCTTTAAGTTCCTTTTTTTGATCTCTTGAAAGTAATCTCTTATTTTCAAGTTTCTTAATTAATTCCTTCAAACAAGAAATGTTATCACTCGTTTCTTCGATTACATTTTCTGCAACAGTATAAACAAATTCTGAAATATTGTAGTTTTTAAGGTAGTATTCTAATTCGATGTATGCAGCTGAGATTTCCCAAGTAATTCCTTGACTTGATTCAACTTTTTTACAAAGAGACAAGAATTCTCTAAATGAGTTTAGCATTTTCTTTGGATCTGCTGATACATTAGTTTTCTTTGGTTGTTCAAACCTTTGTGTTTGTTGAGGAATCTTTTTTGAAATCTTGTCAAAGTAATCCATAATCTTGAATTTCTCTTGTGTTCTGATTTCTTTCGGAATTCTCGTTTCTTTCCCATTCATCAGAGAAATTAAAACAGTGTTGAGTCTTGAATTAATTTCTTTGATCAACGATTTAATAGTTTTATCTCTGCTACTTCTTAGTGTTAATGCGATTTCAATGATACCTGAAACCTTTGCGTGTGAATCAAATAATTCGATATAGTCATAAATATCAAACGAATCAATTAACTTTTTGATGAAACTTAAACCAATAAATCTTCCAATGTTCTTTTCCTTTTTTGACGAAAGCTCTTGATCTTGTTGTTGCTTTTCAACAAATTTCTTAAAGCCTGAATAAAACTTGGAGATTTCATTCTTTTTCAGATTGTCCTTTACAAGATCAATGTACAATTCAATAAAGTTGTATTCAAAGATTACTTTGTCACTAATGAATTCATACAATTCTAATTTTTGAGATTCCTCTAGTTTTTGAATCTCTAACCCAAATTCATTACTCAGTTTATTGTAATTTGATCTTGTAATCTTATTGAAAATTCCTTTTGCCTTTACCTTTAACTCTTCTGACAACTTTGTCGGTTTGATCTTTTCAACTGGTTGGTGATTTCTTTTGTTACGATGATTTCTTCTTTTGCCAGACTTGTTGTTGTATTCCACTGGGTTGTTCGCAAATGTTAAAAACTTGATTGCTGGAAGTTTGATCTCAACATTAGACAATGGAAGAAGTTTAATTTCCATTAATTGTTCCCTTGTGTATGTAATCTTCATTTCTTGAACTTGGATTTTATTGTTTATCACTTTACTTTATTTTTCAATTAAAACCGAAAAGTGTGAAAAGGTTTAAAAAAATAAAACTTAAGTCTCTTTGAATCGCTCTCTGCGTTCGCTTTTCAGTCTTGTTCTTTCAACAATATGTAATTCTCTGAAACCAATTTTGAAAACCAATTGTATACTTTTTCCAAGTTCTCAGTTGATTTTGCTCCTGAAATAATCACACTTCCACTTTGGAAACACATTACTGTAATTCTGTTGCAATCACAGTCTTTGCATGAACATTTACAGAACTGACATTTACATCCTGGGTTAGTACTTGTATGAATACAAGTCTCACAACTTAAACACACTTCACAAACTTTTCCCAAATCAAGACAATTTCTACAATTTCCACAAACTTTGTAATGTTTACAATACTCACATGATTCAACCTTACATCTACAAATTCCATCTCCAATATCATCCATATTCCCATTTGAAGAATAGGAAATTCGTTCCAAATCCGAATTGCTTGGAATAAAGTATTTGATATTAACAGCTTGATGACCTTCAGTATTCAGTACACATGTATTACCTTTGTTTTGTACAAATTTTGTTAATTCAGATCTATCAATTCTATAATTTATATTCATTACTGCATTCATTAAACAGATGTTCATTTTGTCTGTTAATATTTCAGCCCCAGAATTTTGATAGTAATTGTATTCCGTTCTTGTCTGAATTGTTTCTTCTTCCAAACTTGTTCCCATTTCTGATTCTGTAAGATCTTCTGTAAGATCTTCTGTAATGTCTTCTGTAATGATATGACCAATTTCATGTGTTAGATGAACATTTGAATAAATCTTGTCTGAATTAATAAACCACTTCACTCTCTTGCCTTGGATACTTGTATAAATTTTGTTATCAGAGAATCTAAGTTTGAGATTAGAGGTATCACTATCAAAATTAATCTTACTCTGTTTGACTCTTTCTCCGTTTTTGTTATAATAAAGCCTTGTAAAATCAGATTCTCCTTTTGAAATATATTTCATTGTGAAATCTGATTCAACAAACTTTTCTGAACTTGAAGAATTTTCTAAAATGTCAACTTTGTGATAATTGCAATTGACAGAATCCCAAATGAATAATTTTGGCAAAGGTACATTCTTACTTCTTTGATCGATTTCATAAAAACCTAATTTCTTTGCAATAATTTCGTCTCCACCAACCTCGGTTTTAATTGGTTGGTAAACACCTTGGATATCAGATTGAATTGTTTCTTCTTTTGATTTGTTCTCTGTAAAAATAAACAAACCATCTTCATTCTTTTTAATTTCTCCATATTCAACTCCTTTAACTTTACTTAAGATCTCTTTTACTTTCGAAATAATTGTATCAAATGTATTTAGTTTTCTTACACCTGTCATTTGAATTGACCCATTTCTGAAAATCTTGATATTGACATTTGAGTCTTTGTCAAGATTTAATACAAAACTGAATTGATTATAGAATCTGTCATGACCATTTCTTGGAATCTTAATACTTTTTACTTCAGGAAATTCTTTTACAACACTTTCAATATATTTTAATAGAGTTGATATATCGAAAAAAGTTTGAATCTGATTTCCAAATTTGTCAAAAGAAAGTAATTTTGTAGTGATTGTACATGTTGAAACTCTGTAATTAGTTGGTTCAACCTTTACAATTTCTTCCTCAATTGAATCCATATTTTCATTCTTTTGTTTTCTTTCATCGATAAAACATTTTACCCAAAATTCAAGTTCATTTAATTCTGTTTCTTCTGGCAAAGATATATTTGAAATGTATTCAAAGAAATCTGACTCAAAGTTTGAGTAGATTTCAATGTCTTCCAATTTGTCCTCATTTCCAATTTTGATTTCACCAATCTTCTTATTACGATGTAATATAGTATTGTCTTCTAAGTTAATTGTGTATTCGAGTTCCATTTAATTCTTGGGTAAAATCTAAATTGTTTAATTGGTTAAAATAGTTTCAATTTAGACTTTTAATAAAATTTGATAGTATATCTAAAGCTCTAAAACCTGGTGTGTCAACATTATTTATATTAACATTTTTATTTACAGCTGGATTAATGTTTGAGTTAATAGTTACATTAATAGTTACATTAATTGTTGAATTGTTTGAATTAATTGTTGAATTACTTATATTACTGTCTTGAATACAATTTGAGTTATTATTCTTCATATTATTAAGTAATTCAATAATTTCTTTTGTTGATATACAACCTTTTTTCATTGTAATATGTTTATCTAATTGTGATTTAAATGTAAATTCCTTTTTACAGATCTCGCACTTAAATACCTTCATATTATTGATCTATTACACTTTTAAATCCAATTAGTCTATTTTAGAAATTAATTTACTATACAATAACTATACACCAGGCAAATATTGTATAAAAAAGATGAAATGTACATAACAAAAAGTACTTTCTAAAACCGAAGAGGCGGCGCGAAGAAATAAAAAAACGTTTTCACTGAAAATAATTCAACATTTATTTTTGTAAAAATGTAAAATTGTTTTTGTTTCATTCTTATTTTTTTTGAAAGGATTATTAATGTTTATATTTAAAAAGAAGAAAAAGGTTAAAACTCCTAGAGCTTCCCCTAAAAGGTTATCCATTCAAGAAAGAATGAAAATTGCTAAATGTGATGGTAAATGTGGTATTCGTCCTAATAAAGATACTCCTTGGTCTACACAACTAATGAAAAATGTATATAGAAATATGGGTTATAAAGTATCAGGAAAAGAATACAAGAAGAAAATTGCTGACATCTCAGAAAGAGAATTCTTCTGTGAAGAACTTCAAAACAATCCTGAATTTTGTAGAATCCTTAGAAATACAAATTTTAATGAAAAAATTGGTATCATTAAAAAAGTTAAAGAAGTTGGTACTCTTTCCAAAGAAAACTCAATCGACAAATATAATGAAGAAATAAAACGGAAATATAAACAATTCAAATGGAAACAACCTCCTATTAAAAATAAATGTCAAGGCGGCGGTTCCAAGAAAAGATCTAAAAAGAGAGAAATTAAATTCACTAAAACTCAACAATTCGTTATGAGATATTTCACTCCAAGATTCCCTTTCAAAGGTATTCTTCTTAATCATTCCGTTGGAACTGGTAAATCTTGTACTGCAATTGTTACTGCCTCAAACGAATTTGAGAAGAAAGACTGGACAATAGTTTGGGTTACAAGAGGAACATTGAAATCAGTAATGTGGAAAAATATAACAGAAGATGTCTGTCATCTCGGTGTAATTAACAAAAAGAGATCAACTGGAAAATATGATTCAGATGAAAAAATTAAAAAGATTGTTTCAAAACATTGGCTTCCACCTGTTAGTTATAAAACATTTTCAAATGCAATGAATGGAAAGATCCTTGCAAATGGTGAAATTAAAGGAAACGATCTCTTTCAAAGACTTGTTAAAAGAAATGGTAAAACTGATCCTCTTAGAAAAACCTTGATCATTATTGATGAAGTTCACAATCTTTTCGCTGGAGATCTTAAACCACAAGAAGAACCAACTGTTAGTTATATCCAATCTGCGCTTCAAAAAAGTTACAGAGTTTCCGGCGAAAAGTCTGCCAAAGTTCTCTTGTTAACTGCTACTCCAATCGTTAATAAAGCAATGGACCTAATTCATACCTTGAACTTGATCCTAGAAAAACACAACCAATTTCCATCAAGCTACAAAGAGTTTAAAGAAGAATATCTTGATGACAACGGAGAATTTACAGAAGAAGGTAAACACAAATTCCAAGATAAAATTAAAGGTATGATATCTGTTCTTGATCGTTCAACCGATCCTACTAACTTTACCCAAGTTGTAAAAACAAAGGTTTACGCTGATATCTCTTCAAAACCTCTTATTAATTCCAAAGTTGAACAAAACGAAATCAAGTCAAAACTTAAATCAAGACTTGAGATCTGTAAAATGCAAAAATCAAAAAGTGATAAAATGAGGTGTAACTCAAAAGCCAAATCTGAAGCCAACCTTGAAAAAGAAAAACTTAGAAAAAAAATCCAAGAATCCAAAACTCTATTTACACAAACAGATGCCCTTAGAGATAACTGCAAATTAAATATATAAATTACCATTGTTCCAAAACCCAATCTTTTCCATCAAGAATTTCTTTGAATTTCTCTGAAAACACCAACAAAAATTCTTTATGCAGAACCATTGTATCGTCTTGTATTTCAGTTGTATACATATCACATGCATCATCATAAAATACATCCTCATTGTCAATTAAAATTCTTTTTTGTGTCCAAGGATAACGGTTTTCTTTTTTTGCTAATTCTTTGGATTTTTCAAATATTTCTTCATCAAAATCATCCGAATGAATTCCTTTTTTTAAGTATTCAAATATAAGATCAATTGTTGAATCATAATTTCTTGCAAACCCAACAAGATCTCCTGTATCTTTAGACAAAACAACAAGATTTTTATTTGACAATTCCTCGGATTCTCTTTTTAGTTTTCTTCTTTCAAGTTCTTGGGTTAATTGTTCATCCGAATATCTATCCATATAAAAAATACAATTATCTTTTAACCAATATGAATTTTATGCCAACATCCATTCGAATTCTCCAAGGATTTTTCTAATTTCTTCTGAAAATCCTAATACAAATTTATGGTCCAGATGCATTGTGTTGTCTTCGATTTCGTATGTATCACAATGTTCGTTAAAAAACAATTCTCTATTGTCAATTACCAGGTTTTTCTGTGTATAGTGATAATGATTATCTTCTTTTGCTAATTCTTTGGATTTTTCAAATATTTCTTCATCAAAATCAACTGTTTGAATATATCTCAATAAATATTCAAGTGCAAGATCAATTGTTCCTTCGTATGTTCTTGCAAATCCAACAAGATCCCCTGTATCTTTAGACAAAACAACAAGATCTTTATTTGACAATTCTTCAAACTCTTTTTTTAGTTTTAGTGCTCTCTCTTCTTGTTCTTTTCTTTTTTGTTCTCTTTCTTCTTGTCTTCTTTCAAGTTCTTGGACTAATTGTTCATCCGAGTATCTATTCATACAGTAATTCACTTTCTATTTTAAATAATTCTGTTATGTCATATTCATCTATAACAACACCAATTATTTCATCAGTTGGAGGAATCGAGATGTATAGTTTATCGTATTTTGGTAAAGGATCAAAATTATTAAGTTTTATCTTTTAACTAAGTTAAAAGATAAATTGTGAGTTTAAAACAGAAAAAAATTTTATACCTTTTGGATAATGGTTGTAAATAAAATACAATCAAATCTTGTTAACAACCTTATTCTAAATTGTGATATAGAAGGATTAAAAAATCTAGAAAAGAAAGAATTAGAAAATTACAATGGTTCATATTTACCAGACGAAGTTCTTGTCCATCCAAATGAAACTCTAATTAAAATATTCGATATACTTCACAATAAGGATCCATTTTTCTTGTCAAGATCTAATTGCGAAGGAGATAACATTATGTTGACTTTTGCATATAGATTTAACATTGAAATGTGTAAATACTTACTAGAAAAAGGTTTGTCCATAAATTCAAATGGTATGTTTGATTCAGTTCTTGTAGCAGCTTCACGAAATTTTGAATTCTTAAAATTCGCTCAAAATAATGGAATAAACATTTGTTATTTAGATCAATCTTGTATATTTCTATTTGGACAAACAAGGTATAGAAATTGTTGTCTCCTTTGTGAATTAATTCACAATGTGAGAAACGAATGTGAATTAAGATCAATAAAAAACTTAATAGATATCGGAAGTCATAGATATTCAAAAACACCTTATGCAAATTTACTTCATTTCGCAAAAAATGTATATAAAGAGAAGAAAGGAAATATTCTAAACTCTTCGAGTTTAGAACAAATTTCCCATACAAAAAATGGGAATATCAGATTTGATCTTTTACAAAAAGTAATCTGTTATATTGAAAATGCAATTAAAAATTGTCAAGAATATGTATTTAACTTTGAAGATACTGGATTATACCGTATTTATGAAACTTATAAAATTACTGAAGATGTTCTTGAAGAATATAAAATTAAACCAATTGAAACACCAATGTCTGTTATAATCTATAGTTTTGATGATGACACACAAGAAGATGTAATAGAATTCTTAAATATTTTTGTAAATACAAAATTAATTATCTTCTATATGCTTGATAAGAATTGCGATCTGTTTGAAACTTATAATTACATTAAGAAGAATTATCCAAATATAAAATGTATACCAAATTTTACTTGTGAAGAAGCATAAATTAAAAAGCGGCTATGCCTTTTGCTCACTGCGTTCGCATAAACTAAATTGTTTCGATTTCATTGTACTTGACTTCTGGAAAGTTTCTTCTGATCCTTGACAAAATCCTATTCCTTTTGTCTGAATAATCAAACTCTTGATGACACCTCGAACAAAGAACTAATAAGTTTTCAAGTCTATTGTCTCTCGTCTTTGAATGTGGAATTATATGTGCAATCTGAATTATATACTTACCACTTGTTGACCTCAATTTGTATTTACAACATTGACAAGTGTAATTAAAAAATTCTTTAATCACTTTGTAATTTCTTCTGTCTCTGTACATACACTTTGAAATTACCTTTTTTATTTTACTATGAGAATGTTTATGTGTCAACTTTCTCAAGTCTTCAATTGTCATGAATAATTTTATAATGTAATTTTAAACTTAAATTCTAAAATTTAAGTTCTCGATTTAATTTTTCAAAGAAATATTAAATGTTTACTCCACAATCAAAGAAAAAATCCAATTCTAAATTTAAAACACCAACTCCCAAAAAAATAAATTACTTTACACCAACTCCTAAACCAAAATCTATCTTTAATGAATTCCCAACTCTTAGAAATCTTCTTAGACGCCTTGATTCCCTTGGTGTTCACATTGACAAAAATTCCTTAAAATCAAGTAGTTTAATCTCTATTCTTATTACAATCGCACAAAACTTAACTAATTCTAATTCTACTAATCTGAATTTACTTCAAAAAGAAACAAATTCAAAAGCTATAAAAAGTATCACAAAATTTCTTGAAAAGAATACAAGAAACTTCAAAAAAGAAGAATGGGGTGTCTCTGAATTATACTTTACACCCATTAAAAAATAAAAATTTTGTTTAACTACTAACTACATCAACAGCTAGGTTTGGGCCTGATCCATATTGACTATAACAAATATAAAATTCAGATTTTGGAGTATAATATTCAGTATCATTCAAGGATCTTACAAATTTTAAACTTGGTGAAATATTATGTAAATAATAAAAGAAAACATATGACTCCTTTTGGCCATGACCGCAGATTATATCAGCAAGTTCACCATTAACATAATAATTATAATTAATACTCATTTCAAAATTTTCCAAGTCATTACTTAGATTAAATTCTTTACCTCTATAAGATTTTTGTATACTTTCGTAAAATTCTTTTGATGATTGACCTGAGAATTTACAAGCAATATTATACCTATAATGTAAATATAGACACAGAGGATATTTTTTGTCGAATACATTAAATGTAAACGTATAGACGAATTCACTTTCTTTTTTCTTTTGTCTTGAAATTATATTTATTGCACCACAATATATTGAAACAGAGTCTATATCTTTATCTGATTTAATTGTAACTTTAATATCATATATAAAATTATGATGTATGGATAAACTCCAAACAGATTTGGATACTTTTATGCTTTCTTCTTTAATTGTTGATTTTTTAAAAATGGAATGAAATTCTCTTTCTTTATCAGTTGATGGTGATGTAAATACTGATTTTATATCTACTTCTTTGGGAATAGTTTGGGATTTACCACCATACATTTCTTCTATTTCTCCCGGCATCTTATGTTTCATCCTTTTTTATTTTAACTAAATCTTAATTTCCATTTCTTGTAATTTATTTCTGTAGTACCTCGATAAAGTAAAAAAGAAATCTGAAAGTCTATTAATGAATTTCTGGATTGAAGCAAGAACGATTTCTTCTCCTTTGTACTTTTCAATTGAAATTAATCTTCTTTCAACCTTTCTTGTCTGAACCCTTGAGAATTCAATGCTTCTAACTAAATATGATCCAGTTGGCATAATGAAATTTACCAGCTTGGGTAAATCCTTTGTTAATGTGTCAATCTCCTTTTCAATGTTTTTAATTCCTTCTTCTGTTGTGTAATTTACTTCTGGAGTACGAATTTTTTGTACCTTTTCTGGATCTGGTGTTGCAACAATTGAATTAATGTAAAACAAATTACGAATTAAATTTTGAATTAAGATTTCCTTTTTAAAATCAAGTTCTCGGTTAGATTGAAACTTTTCAAGGTAATCATCACTTACACCTCGTTCAATTTCTTTTGAAAAATTTTCAGACGAATCAGAAATCTGTTCCCCAAGTAAACTCAAAACTGCACTTGTTCTAACAATCAGTTCATCCATCTCACCAAGAAATTCGATCCTTGGATTGTCTTTTCTTACTCTACTTGAATCATACAACCCAGTTTCTCCTTTGTCTCCAGTTTTTGTATAAACTTTTACCATTCTCGTTTAAATTTGTTTAAAGTTTACTTTTAAACAAAAAAAAAAGAAACTCAGAATTGCTTGAGAATTAAGAACTAACTTCTTTCATAACTAATTCTACAATTTTCGAAATCTTTTTCTTGTTTTCAACATATTCTTTAATTACTTCTGCGCATTCTTTTCCTGTTCTTCCCATACTCATACGTCTATTTAATTCTTCTGCTGTGTACCCTGAATGATTTTTAATTTTAGTATCAGCCCCTGCTTCAAGTAACAATTTAGTTTGTTCTGTTGTTTTTGCACAGTGAAGTGGTGTATTACCATCACGATTTCTTACATTTACTTCTGCGCCAGTTTTAAGTAATAACTTAGTTTGCTCTGGTGTGCTTGAAAAGTGAAGTGGTGTGTTACCATGGTTATCTTCTACGTTAACTTTAGCACCTGCTTCAAGTAAATACTTCGTTTGATCAACTGAAGATGCATAATGAATAGGTCTGTTTCCATTATCATCCCATGCATTTGGACCAGCACCTTGGTCAAGTAAAGATTTTGTTTCTTCAGCTGTATTACAGTCAAACAATTTTAACGAATTTAAATATCTCAATCCACTATTTTTTGAATTAAAACTCTTTTTCTTACTTTCAACAAATGATTCAATTACTCTTGCAGAATCTTTCCTTCCATTTACGGTATGATACTCTGATGGTGTATATTTGTTATTATCTTTAATATTAATGTCAGCACCAGCGTCAAGTAATAATTTGGCTTGTTCAGGTGATTTCGAAGTATGAAGTGGTGTTAATCCACGAAAATTCTTCACATTAACTTCTGCACCTGCTTCAAGTAATAACTTGGTTTGGTCTGGTGTTCTTGCACAATGAAGAGGTCTGTAACCAAAACATTCACCACTAGTTTGTATATTTACTTCTGCGCCTGCTTCAAGTAACAATCTGGTTTGTTCCGCAGAAAACGCAAAATAAAGTGGTGTTAAGCCAAGATTGTTCTTGGCATTTACATCCGCACCTGCTTCAAGTAATAACTTGGTTTGTTCAGCTAATTTTGCTAAGTGCAGAGGTGTTTCATAATTACAATTATTTCGAACATTTGGATTGGCTCCTTGGTCAAGTAAATTCTTTGTTTGTTCAGCAGTTTCACAATTAAGCAACTGATAAAAATCAACTTTTTGTTTTCCAACATTATTTTTCTTTTCGCTAAAAGACTTTGGTTTTTTTGAAAAGTCACTTTCAAGTTTTAAAAGAAGTAAATTCACATTTGAGATAAGTGCATTCACATGAGATAACTCTTTCTTAATTTTGTTTAAGATGTCCATTTTGTTTATAAAGTTGGTGTAATCTATTTTCAATTTAATTTCATATAGACTTAACATTCTAAATTCTCAATTTGAGAAATACAGATCTCACATCTTCTTCCTCTAAATCCATGATCACATTCACAAATATTTGGTAATACATTTCTTCCTTTTTCTCCACAATCAATCCATGGACATTCTGGTGAAGTATTCCCTGCTGAACAAATCTCACACCTTGTTCCTTCCCACCCTGTCTCACAATCACAAACCCCAACTCCAGAACTTGTTTCAACACAAACACCGAATTCTCCACATGCACATTCAGACTTCAAACAATTGAAACATTCAGGTGATTCATTCCCTTTGGAACAAACCGAACAATCAGGACCTTCCCATCCAATTGGACAAACACAAGTCGAGTCTCTACAAATACCACCATTTTCACAAGCAAAATTACTTGTACATGTTTCACAATTGAGACCAGTCCAACCAATATTACAATTACAAATAGAATTTTCACACTCTCCAAACTTACACTCATTACAAGTCCTGCAATTACTTCCAAAGTATCCGTCTTTACAATAATTGCAATTTGGTCCTTCCCAATTCTCGTTACATACACAAATTCCTTCTACACATTCACCTCTGTTTCTCTGTTCCCCACAATCTGGACAAGGAATACATTCAGGTCCGTAGTAACCCTCTGCACAAATTTCACACATTGCTCCTTTCCAATTTTCGTCGCAAATACAAACTCCATTCCCTGTAATTGTCTCATTACAAACTCCATGAATTCCACAATCTGGACATTCACTACAACTTTTACCAAAGAAATTGTCTGCACAATCTTCACAAAACGGACCATCCCAATTTTCAAGGCATTCACATCTCCCTTTTTCATTACAAATCCCTGAATGTTGACAATCTGGGCAACTTAAACAATCTACACCGTCAAAGTAAAATCCATTCTTACAAATCGAACAATATCCATCTGGATTCTGCATACTAACCTTTCTGTTCTCTTGGTAGTAA
>Ga0316207_10002606_pt1 | contig 18166 bp, 14 predicted proteins | sample 6weekpyrite_MG_FD_204943 | JGI IMG/M metagenome (GOLD analysis project Ga0316207, IMG submission 204943) | Microbial mat bacterial communities from mineral coupon in-situ incubated in ocean water Damariscotta River, Maine, United States -... | ecosystem: Environmental > Aquatic > Marine >...
CACGCGTTGCGTTGGTTGAGAATGGGGTATTGCAAGAAGTCTATATTGAACGTACTGCAAAACGTGGCTTGGTTGGCAATGTTTACAAAGGCAAAGTCTCGCGGGTACTTCCCGGTATGCAAGCGGCGTTTATTGATATTGGACTGGAACGTGCGGCTTTTCTACATGCGTCTGACATCAAGATTGATGGCAACGGTAATGGCGAAAGCAAGAAAGTTGAATCGATCAACAGTTTGGTGTCAGAAGGACAGGATATTTGCGTGCAGGTGGTTAAAGACCCGCTCGGCACAAAAGGCGCACGCCTAACCACGCAAGTTTCTATCCCATCGCGTTTTTTAGTCTTCATGCCTGGCGTTGAGCACGTTGGCATCTCTCAGAAAATAGAAGAAGCCGAAGAGCGTGATCGCTTGCGAAACAAGCTTGAAGAGCTTGCAGTTGATGATTATGCCGGTGGCTATATTGTGCGTACAGCGGCAGAAGGTATTACTGAACAAGAAATCCAGGCGGACGTGGAATATTTACATCGCATGTGGATGGCGATTGGTGAAAAGATGGGTAGCGAACCATCGCCAAGCATGATTCATGGCGATCTACCTTTGGCGATGCGCATGATGCGTGATCTTGTCAGTCCTGAAATCGAAAAAATCCGTATTGATTCCAAGGAAACCTTTGAACGCGCGGCGAAGTTTGCACGAAAATTCATTCCAGAGGTCGCTGATCGTATTGAGTACTATCCCGGTGAACGGCCTATTTTTGATCTGTACTCGGTCGAAGATGAGATACATAAGGCGCTTGAAAAACGGGCTGATCTTAAATCAGGTGGCTATTTGATTATTGATCAAACCGAGGCGATGACGACGATTGATGTCAATACGGGTGGTTTTGTTGGTCATCGTAATTTGGATGAAACCATATTTAAAACCAACCTGGAAGCCAGTGTTGCGATTGCAAGACAACTACGCCTAAGAAATCTAGGTGGGATTATTATTCTCGACTTTATCGATATGCAAGATGAAGAGCACAAACGCCAAGTGCTGCGTGCATTAGAAAAGCATCTCGATAAAGATCATGCCAAATGCCATATTAGTCAGGTTTCCGCACTTGGTTTGGTAGAAATGACGCGTAAACGGACACGTGAATCATTGGAACATATCCTATGTGAAGGCTGTCCTACTTGTGGTGGGCGAGGTTCATTGCGCACTGCAGAAACAGTTTGTTATGAGATTTTTCGAGAAATCATCCGTGAAGCTCGGCAGTATGATGCGCAAACCTTTCTGGTCATGGCATCACAGAGTGTGGTTGACCGGTTGCTTGATGAGGAATCGACCAGTGTTGCAGAATTAGAAGACTTCATTGGCAAGCCGATTAAGTTGCAAGCTGAATCTCTGTATAGTCAAGAAAATTATGATGTGGTGTTGATGTAAGACAATGGACACTTTTTATTTGTTCATAACCATAGAACTGGAATTGAATTCGTGACAGCAAAAAAAATCATTCGCTGTTTTATTGGCATGCTTTGGTATGGTTTTGCTGGCGTTGCCGTATTGGCGGCTGTTGTGCTCACGATAGCGCGGTTGTTATTACCATTAGCAGAGAACTACCTTACCGAAGCAGAGCAAACACTGAGCGAATACGCGGGGCAACCCGTTAAGGTTGAAAGTCTTAAAGCGGAGTGGGCTGGTTTTGAGCCACAGTTACACTTTTCTAATGTGCGTTTGTACGATAAAAAAAATGAGACAGTCTTGTTTCAATTTAAAGATGCTCGTATGGGTATCAACTTATTTTCATCTGTTAGTAATCGCGATTTTGTTCCTTCCAATTTTACGGTAAGTGGCATTTCACTGGCTGTGACTCGTCACGCAGACCAGCACCTGAGTGTTGATGGTTTATCTGATACAAAAAACAAATCATATGACGACTATTCAGGAGTGTTATTTGAATGGTTACTTCGCCAACCAGATATTGGCATTGAATCAAGCAATATCACTTGGACAGATATACCATTAAATGAAAAAGACGTTTTATTTACCAATGTTAATTTACGGCTAAGAAATTATGGGGATATCCATCAACTTGATGGTAGTGTTAATTTGCCTGCGCATTTCGGAAAAACCATCTCGGTTGCAGCCGAGCTACAAGGCAATTCCTCAGACTTTACTGCATGGCAGGGTGATGTTTACGTAAAGAGTGAAGGTCTGGTGATACCCGCATGGTGGCGTAAACCATTATATGAAGGTATTAGCCTAACTGCCGGTTATTCAGATTTTGAATTATGGGGTAAATGGAAAGATCAGGGTTTAAAAGATCTTGAAGGGACGTTGTTGCTTTCCGGTTTAAGCTTTGAAGGTAAAAATGCACATGCGATTAAGTTTATTGGGTTAAGTACAGCACTAGCATGGCACAAGAGTGATAATGACATAAGCCTTTATCTTGATGGCTTTTCACCAAGAACAGAGCAAGGCGAATGGCCTCGGTCACAATTTAATTTTATTTCTAATAATGTAACTGAACGGCTTGCGATTGTAGCGGGTTATGTGAAGTTGTCTGATCTTCTACCCGCGGTTGATGCCTTCAAATTTGTCGATGATGCAAGTTTGGAAAAATTGAAGTCAATAAATCCAAAAACCGATTTGCATAATTTGTCATTCGTGAAATCGACTGCCGATACCGTGCAGCAGTGGCATGTAGATAGTCAGTTTTCAGATCTAACAACACAGGCTTGGAATGATGTGCCGGCGGTTAGCGGTTTGTCGGGGCGTTTTTCCATCGATAATGGAAACGGTAACCTACAGCTTGCGAGCACGAATACATTGCTGGATGTGAAAGGCGTATTTCGGAAACCGCTTGAGCTGACAAGTCTGCAAGGTAATGTGGAGTGGCAGTTAAATGAATCAGGTATCTCAGTACAGGCAAATGATGTTGCGGTAAGTAACGCTGATATTACTATTCGAGCCAGAATGGATTTGCTGCTTCCTAAACAAGGCTCACCGGTTATCGATTTGTTAGCCGATATTGAAAATGGTAACGGCAGCGGGACGCATAAATATTTACCACTACCGGTTCTTTCGGATAAGACCATTGCTTGGTTGGACAAATCTATTATCAAAGGAAAAATTCCTAACGGTAAACTTGTATTGCATGGTGCATTAGACAAGTTTCCTTTTGATCATGGTGAAGGGAAATTTGAAATACGCTTTGATGTTATTGGTGGTCAGTTAGATTATGAACCTGGTTGGCCTGCAATATCGGAAATACAAGGCGAAGTAATATTTAGTGGGCGCAGTCTTGATATTGTTGGGCGTTCTGGACGGATATTAAATGCAAATATTCATGATGTAACGGCGTACGTTGCCGATCTTGAACTAGATGATCCCTTATTAGAATTGCGCGGTAATGTTGATTCATCAACGCAAGACCTTGTTGAATATATTATTGCTTCCAACCTTGTTGATGGTTACGGCAAAGAACTGCAACAATTAGAAAGCCAAGGGAATGCAGCACTCAAATTGAAGATTGATATTCCAATGACGAGTGGTGAAGGAACAGTAAAAGGCGAAACGCAGCTAAAAAATGTAACCCTCAACCTAAAAGGAAATAACATTCAGTTAAAAGAGATTAACGGTAATGTTTCTGTTAGCAATGAGGGCTTGCAAGCCAAAGGCGTAAAAGGTCGTTTATTTGAAACGCCGGTTGATATTCAACTTTCGCATGATGACGATGTGGAAACTGTATTATCGATTAAAGCGAAGGGGCAATTTGATCTTAATCAATTAATCAAAGATAAGTTCATTAAAGATGCGCCTATTATTAGTGAAGGAAAAACGGAATGGTTGGCCAATTTGGTTTTTCAAGAACCGATCAATGATAATCCAGCGGTAAAACTTGAACTAGACTCTGAGCTAAAGGGAGTCAGTATTAATTTGCCCGCGCCTTTTGCAAAAGAAAAAAGTGCGATTAGGCCTTTAAAACTCGTTTCCTTCTTTAAAGATGAAAGTACGATACAGCTAGACACGGATTTTGGTGATGATGCTAATGCGACTGTTCAATTAAAAAATAATGATAAATTTGAATATATAGGTTCATCGCTTGCCTTTGGTGATGAATTGCCAGTAGAGCCAACAAATAATAGGCTAACGATTACAGGTCAATTAGATGCCTTATCGCTGGATGATTGGTTGGCATACACGCAAAAAGCGCCTTGGCTTAATAATTCTCAACAAGTAAATAGCTCACTGGATTGGCTTGAATCAGCTGACATGGAAGTAGCAAGCCTTGTTGCGATGGGCTCTAATTTTAATTTTAAGAAATTAAAACTTGAACGCAAGGCTGATGCTTGGCAGACCAATATTAGTGCAGATCGAATTAAAGGGGATATTCGTATCCCTTATAATCTTGCCGATGGTGCAGTGAAGGCAAGTTTAGAGTTGTTAAAGCTTGAACGTGTAGATGACGAAACAGACTCACTTGATTTTGACCCGCGTGACTTCCCGGGTTTAGCCTTATCTGTTGATCAACTGTTCTTTGATGGTGTGAACTTGGGGTCATTGAATATGACTGCATCAAAAACAGATACAGGCATAGCAATGAATAAACTTGTTATCGACAGTCGCGACAGTAAATTAAAAGCAAGTGGTAGTTGGAATATCATTAATGATGAACAAATTACTCACTTTGTCGCAAAATTAAAAACAAAACGCTTTAGTGAGCTACTGACGGAGCTAGGTTATTCAACCGGCTTTGAAGCAGGAAAAAGCGGTAATTCAGTGGATCTAAAATGGTCAGGCAACCCACTGCAGTTCGCTATCCCAAAACTAAATGGTTCAATGCAAATACGAATTAGCAAAGGACAGTTACTTGATGTTAGTCCAGGTGCAGGAAGAGTATTTGGCTTGTTGAGCTTGCAAGCATTACCACGACGATTGACGTTGGATTTCAGTGATCTATTTAAGAAAGGGTTCAGCTTTGACCGTATTAAAGGTCACTTCCTTGTCACACAAGGTGATGCCTACACAACCGATTTATACCTTGATGGTCCTGCTGCAAGGATTGATGTCTCAGGTCGGACAGGTTTAGTTGCGCGAGATTATGATCAGCTGATTACCGTCACACCGGATTTAACAGGTAGCTTACCGATTGCAGGTGCTTTGTTGGGTGGGCCTATTGCTGGCGGCGTCGTGTTTGCACTGGATAAACTATTACGTCCCACAATTGATGATATTACGCGCTACCAATATACGGTGACGGGTGGTTGGGATGACCCTAAGGTTGAACAGCTGCAAAATGTTGCTCTAGATAAAGTTAAAAAATAATTCACAGGGAAAATTAGCTATTTTCCTATGGTATGATTAATACGAATGAAAAAACTTTGGTCAATACTATTACTGTTTGTTGCTGTATTGTCTCAGGCAGTTGAGCCTGAACCGACTGCTACATTTATCAGCTCTAGCCCCCTGAATTCACCACAGTTACTCAGTGCGGAGTTGTGGGCACGGCCGCGAAGTGGTGCAAGTGTAGCGGCAATGCCAGCCGTACGAGAATCAGTGCGAGCGCTGTTAGCTGCGCCAGAAGGCGCGAAACTAGTGATTCGTTATCCTGGTGGTGAAGAAGGCAGTTTGTGGGCTGAGGAACTTCATGTCTGGTTAATTTCACTAGGAATTGATGCGGATTTAATGGATTTGACTCCAGGTAGTGCGGAGCCAGATCAAATAGAATTGTATATAGAATAATTTTGGATAAGTAATAATGAGTCAAGTAGCAGCAATTCAAATGGCATCTGGGCCAAACGTGAATGCCAACCTTATTGAAGCAGGGCGTCTAATAAGCGAAGCTGTTGCAGCGGGTGCTGAGCTAGTTGTTTTACCTGAAAATTTTGGATTTATGGGGCACGCAGAAGCAGACATTTTGACGCTTGCTGAAGTCGATGGCGATGGCTCTATGCAAAAGTTTCTCGCAGACCAAGCTAAATCACATGGTATCTGGCTTGTTGGTGGTACTGTGCCAATACAAAGTGATGATGGAAAACGTGTTCGTTCAGCTTGTTTGGTATTTAATGATCAAGGTGAACGTGTTGCTCGTTACGATAAGATCCATCTTTTTGATGTACACATCGATGCAAGTAACGAAAGTTATAATGAGTCAGAAACGACACAGGCAGGTGATGAGATTGTTGTTATTGATACACCGTTTGGTCGCATGGGGGTCGCAATTTGTTATGACTTGCGTTTCCCAGAGTTGTTTCGTCAAATGCTGGATGAAGGTATGCAATTTATTGCAATACCCTCAGCGTTTACCGCAATAACAGGTAAAGCTCATTGGGAAACACTAACGCGCGCACGTGCGATTGAAAATCTTTGTTTTGTTATCGCAGCAGAACAAGGTGGTTTTCATGTTAATGGACGAGAAACATATGGTGATTCAATGATTGTTGATCCTTGGGGGCAGGTACTGGATCGTATTCCAAATGGTTCAGGTGTTATTACTGCTGAAATTGACGCTGAACAGGTGAATAAAGTGCGTAAAAATTTCCCTGCGACAGAACACAGAAGAATGCCTTGTAAACTACCATGAAAACATCACTTGAATTAGCACAAAACCAATTACTTGCACCTGCCGGTCTGGATGAGAACGACCTGCAAAAGGTGCTCGACCAATTAATGCAGAACGATGTTGATGCAGCCGATCTGTATTTTCAATTAAGTCGCAATGAATCATGGGTATTGGAAGACGGCATTGTGAAAGATGGGCGTTACAACATCGATCAAGGTGTTGGGGTTCGCGCGATCAGTGGTGAGAAAACTGGTTTTGCTTATTCGGATGCGATTATGTTGCCGGCATTAAGTCAGGCTGCAGATGCCGCACGTGCCATCGCACGTAGTGGTGGCGAAGGCCAGATACGTACCTTTAGTAAAGCATCGGGTCATGATCTTTATACACCAGACGATCCGCTGGCGAGTATGACAGCAGATGAAAAGGTCGCGTTATTGCATGCAGCCGATGCTGCAGCGCGTGCAGCTGATCCCCGAGTGAAAGAGGTGACAGTCAGCCTTGCTGCAACACATGACACGGTTTTAGTTGCTGCGGCAGATGGTACCTTAGCAGGCGATGTGCGCCCATTAATTCGTCTTAACGTCAGTGTCATCGTTGAGCAAGATGGAAAACGTGAACAGGGTGGTCACGGTGGCGGTGGTCGACGCGGCTATGGTTATTTTATTGATCAATCTGCAGCAGAAGAATTTGCACGTGAAGCGGTTCGACAAGCACTCGTGAATCTTGATGCGATACCGGCGCCGGCGGGCAGCATGGATGTGGTGCTTGGCCCTGGTTGGCCGGGTGTTTTATTGCATGAGGCTGTGGGTCATGGTTTAGAAGGTGACTTTAACCGTAAAGGCAGTTCAGCATTTAGTGGTCGTGTTGGCGAACAAGTAGCCGCGAAGGGCATTACCGTTGTCGATAATGGTACTTTGCCAGATCGCCGCGGCTCTTTAAATATTGATGACGAAGGAACCCCAACGCAAGAAACCGTGCTTATCGAAGACGGGATCTTAAAAGGCTATATGCAAGATAAAATGAACGCACGCTTGATGGGTGTGGAATCAACCGGTAATGGTCGCCGTGAATCATACGGACACCTTCCGATGCCACGCATGACCAACACCTACATGTTGGCGGGTGAACGCGAACCAGAAGAAATTATTGCCTCAATTGATAACGGACTTTACGCGGTGAATTTTGCTGGTGGTCAGGTTGATATTACTTCGGGGAAATTCGTGTTTTCCGCAAGTGAGGCATACCTTATCGAGAATGGAAAAATCACTGCACCGGTTAAAGGCGCAACATTGATCGGTAATGGTCCTGATGTAATGAACCGTATTAGCATGATCGGTAATGATCTTGAGCTTGATACTGGCGTAGGCACATGTGGTAAAGAAGGCCAAAGTGTTCCGGTTGGCGTTGGCCAACCTTCTTTGCGTATTGATGGCATTACCGTTGGTGGTACGGGCGGTTAAGATGGCTGAATATCCAGGATTGAAACAAGGCCATGTTATTACCTCAGTTGAAGAAGATGGTTCGGTTGTTTGTCTAGAAGATGGTGCTTGTTTTAAGGTTTATAGTGGTTTTCATCGCCTAAGTCGTAAATGGGCTGCTGAACATAAACTCTTTATGAAACCAAATCCTAAGAACAAAGAACATCCTTACAAACTAATTAATGTTCATTTTAATGAGCAAGTTGAAGCATGTTGGCTTGAAGGGCAAGAATGAAAAAGGTCTTAATACTCGCACTTTTGATCGTAGCTGGTTTTTGGCAGCATGATCAAAATAGAGTAATAGATCATGCGGCAGGTGTATTAGTCAGTAGTCAGCCAGTACAACGTAACCTAAGAGCTGCGCCCACTATTCAACATAAAGGCTATGACATAAAGCCACAGGCTGATTTTATTGTTGAAGCACGTGTTTTGTCTCGTGAAAAGTATTACATGGATGCCAGTGCTGAATTATCACCACTTGACCTGACATTAGGTTGGGGCGCGATGTCAGACACATCGGTTATTGATAAGCTTGATATAGAACAGAGCGTCCGTTTTTATACATGGCGAATGGAAAGGGCGACCATTTCATTAAAAGATGTAATACGTCAGAGCTCTAATATGCACATGATTCCTGCGAATGATCGAGTCGCGGATGAATTAGCAGAAATACGCAAAGGCAGCCTTGTTCGCATTAGCGGCCAGTTGGTAAAAGTAACTAATCCAAGTGGCTTTGTTTGGAATAGCTCGATGTCGCGCACAGATACAGGTGCAGGTGCTTGTGAAGTTGTTTACGTAACAGGCGTTAGTTTGCTTTAGTTTCGACTAAGTCGCGAATGAATTGAAACAACTCACGTTTAGCGCGTTTGCTGCGATCAGGTGATTTAGTTTGTTTCACGTTACGTAAAATTTGCCGAAGTTGCTGACGGTCTGCGGTTGGGAAATCGCTGATGAACTCAGTTAAGGCGATATCGTCTTCATCAATAAGACGGTCACGCCAGTCTTCAATGGCATGTAGTTCGGCAACCGCCTCACGTTGAGGGGCTTTAAAATTATCAACGGCGGTATTAATCGCAACAGTGTCAGCATCGCTGAGTAGTTTGCTGATAAGTTTATGCTGGCGCTTTCGGGCACCATGCTGACGAATATTTTTACAAGTATCGATGGCATCGTATAAAGACTCATCGAGTTCGAGTTTTTTGAGTTGACTGGTAGGTAGATCAACCAGCACTTTGCCAAGATCAAATTGTGCGTGCATATCACGTTTGCGTTGTGATTTACTGGGTGGGCGATCGTCTATAAATTCGTCATCATCAGGCATAGTAGTTAAGTCGTATAAGTTTTACCAAGGCCTATTATAAGCGCTTTGCAATGAATATGTACGCAAGTAAATGGGAAAAAATAGATGAATCAAGTAGCTGTAAAAGAGAATGCATCAGGATTACCGGCTCAAGTTGAGCTGGAAAAGACCATTGCCAATGCAATTGACATCGCTAAAGCATCTGGCGCGAGTGCGGCAGAGGCAGTGATTAGTGCTGAAACCGGCTTTTGTGTCACCGCAAGAATGGGTGAAGTCGAAACAGTAGAACATAACCGCGACAATGGTCTAGGTATTACGGTGTATTTTGGTCACCGTAAAGGCTCGGCAAGTACAACCGATACCTCAGAGCAGGGTATACGTAGCACGGTGCAGGCAGCCTGTGATATTGCACGTTATACATCTGAAGACAAATGCGCAGGGCCAGCAGACAAACAGGATTTAGCCACTGAGTTTCTTGATCTTGATATGAACCACCCTTGGGAAATCGATACAAATTCAGCGATTGACTTGGCACTTGAGTGTGAAGCAGCGGCTTTGGAATATGACAAACGGGTTAATAACTCCGAAGGTGGCTCAGTTTCAAGTCACACCGGTTTACGTGTTTATGGCACGAGCCATGGTTTTTTAGGTGGCTATGCAAGCAGTTACCACAGCGTCAGTTGCGCGGTTATTGCCGAAGATGCAACGGGTATGGAACGCGATTACTGGTATAGCTCAGCACGTCAGTCAGATGCGCTTGAGGACATGGCGAGCATTGGGTGTAAAGCAGCAGAGCGCACACTCGCGCGATTAGGCGGGCAAAAGCTAAGCACGCGTACTGCACCGATTCTTTTCTCGGCGGATGTTGCGGCAAGTTTGTTAGGGCATTTTGTTTCAGCGATACGTGGTAGAAGCCTATATCGTAAAGCATCGTTTATGTTAGACCGTGTTGGTGAGCAAGTCTTTGCTGACCACATTCGGATCCATGAACAACCGCATCTCTTGGGTGCATTGGGTAGCGCACCATTTGATAACGAAGGTGTGGTAACGACACCTCGTGATTTGATAACAGACGGTGTATTACAAGGTTATGTTTTAGATAGCTATGCAGCGCGCAGGCTTGGCTTACACACAACCGGTAATGCCGGTGGTGTACATAACCTAACGATTGAGCCAGGTGAACTCGATGCACAAGGCTTGTTAAAGGAAATGGATACCGGCTTGTTAGTCACAGAATTAATGGGCTCGGCAGTAAATGGCGTGACGGGTGATTATTCGCGTGGTGCAGCAGGCTTTTGGGTTGAAGGTGGCAAGATCCAATATCCTGTTTCTGAAATTACTATCGCCGGTCATCTTAATGATATGTATAAGAACATTGTTGCGGTAGGTAATGACGTTGATTTGCGTCGCAGCACCCGAACCGGTTCTATTCTTTTAGAAGAAATGACGATTGCGGGTGAGTAATTTATTTAGAAATATTTTCAATCGAGTCTGATCCTATTGGTTATAGATACTCTATAAAGAGGCCATTACCTTTTCTTAAAGTATCCATGGTCAGTCTGTCCCATACTATTTAAGAAGCACTCTATTAAATTTGTAACATTACATCTACCTTAAATTGCACCAATTGTTTCCGACTATGCACGTTTACAGTTCAACAAGAATCACTGTGATAGTGCACAATAATATTTACCTGCACAATAACAGTGAATTAATATTTCCCGCGGAATTTCCATACTTGATCTGTGCACCTTGTTAATGCAATTGAACTGGTAAGATCTTTTTTATAGAAAAACGTAAACATGGAATAGTTATTGCAATATTACTCCTGTAAATATTTTTAATTTAATAAAATCTACTCGGGAGAGAAAAAATGAACAAGTCGTTTGCGGCGCTACTGCTTACCTGTGCTACCAGTAGCAGTGCAATTGCCGCAGGAAGTATTACTGAAGCAATTACCTCAGGTGAAGCAAATATTGATCTTAGGTTAAGGTATGAAAATGTAGACCAGAATAATGCCGTTGATGATGCTGATGCATTAACCTTACGTACTCGTCTTGGTTATACCACAGGATCATTTAACGGTTTTTCCGCCAAGATCGAAGTTGAGGATGTAAGTGTCATAGGGGGAGTTGATGATTACACAGTAGGACCAACAGGTTTTAATCCAGGTGAATATTCCGTTATTGCCGATCCAGAAAGCACCGAAGTTGACCAGGCCTACCTTAAATATACCAATGAATATGTAACGGCTAAGCTCGGTCGTCAGGTTATCACCCATGATGGACACCGTTTTATTGGACATGTTGGGTGGCGACAAGACAGGCAAACATTTGATGCCTTAACGGTTTCCGGAAAACTCGTTAATGACGTTAAGCTGAAGTACGGTTATATCAGTAAACGTAACCGAATTTTTGCCGAAGAAGCCGATATACAATCGAAAGACCATTTGCTTAATGCCTCTTATGTAACACCCATTGGTAAATTAACAGGTTATGCTTATCTTCTTGAGGTAGATAACGATACCAACAACTCTCTGGATACTTATGGTGTTAGCTTTAAAGGTACAAAGAAGCTCGATAAAATGAAATTTCTCTACCACCTTGAATATGCCGACCAGAAAAATGAAACCAGTGCGACAAAGTTTGATGCTGAGTATACCTTCATTGAAGGTGGTATTTCCGCCGCAGGCTTAACAGCTAAAGTTGGCTACGAAGTGCTCGGGTCAGACAATTCTGCATACGGTTTCTCAACCCCACTTGCCACATTACATAAATTTAATGGCTGGGCTGATCAATTCCTCGCAACACCGGCACAAGGACTTGTTGATACCTATGCCTCTCTAAGTGGTAAAGCCTTCAAAGGGAAATGGGCTATTGTTTACCATGATTATGAAGCTGATGATTCAACGGCCACTGTTGATGATCTCGGTGATGAAATTAACCTTCTCTATGCAAAAAAATTCAGCAAAAATTACAGTGGCGGCATAAAGTATGCAAGTTATGACAGCGGTGACGCAGCAGCAGGGAAAGTAGATACAGATAAACTTTGGATTTGGGCTAGTGCCAGTTTCTAGAATTAACTATTAACTGCAACCAGGAGGAAAAGCCGGGGATAAGCTGCGAGTTGCAGACTAACTCCGGCTTTTGTAATTGGGTAGTTGATCTGTTTACTTTCCAATCAAGATGTTCAAGGGGAGATGACCCCATTTATTTGCTAAATGATCGCTTTGGGTCGTTAACAATCGCTATACCTATTTTGACCATATTTTCTTATTCTATCTGCCTTCGGCCAGAACCGGATAGACAGGATTGGTTACTATCAAGTCTCTCCGACCTCTTTAACTACCTAGTATTTTGAAGCTCTCATTGATACGTTATTGCCTGAGATTGTGACATGCCAAATATTGTCGAAGGCTTCAATATCGAAACATTTGTTGGTATCACAAGGCATACTGTCATTAGTAGCGACGCCCATTCCGGACATAATTTCAAACAGGTTTCCACTATTCGCCACGATCAAAACACTGCTACCGTCAGGTATCGACTTTAAAGCATTGATCATGGGGCCGATAGTTCTCTTTACCCTATAAGGGATCAATTCAGCCTCCATATTACGCGACTTAGAAATAGGCTCAGCTGTATCGAGAGTGCGAGGGTAATCAGTGACGAAAATATGAGTCAGTAATACCCCATTCATAGCATTAACTAAATCATGTGATCGTTGTTCCCCCGCGGGTGTTAATTGCTTTATACCGCTATCCAAATCGATATCGGCATGACGGATAAAGTACATATGAGTTTCTGCATAAGCAGTGTTAATAAATGAGGTAACGACTACCGCCAGCATCCAAATCGATAAAACAGGCTTGAATTTCATATTAATTTATTCTCCCTATTTATCTCTCATTTACCTGAATCAGAGCCAATGTGGACTGAACCGGCGTTATGACGAGTATCTGCTTACGGCCAGAAGCGGACACTCAGTAAGGTTCGAAATAAGGGGCGCGGCGCATTTTCGGGGCTACGTCCGAGCCCACGCATTTTGTGGGCAAACTTGAGTGATTTGTTAGAGTGCTTTTATCTGTTTGGCTCACAGGTTTCGTATTGTGGTAAATCACCTTCAATATTCTCCCAATTTGCTTTTGATGTTACAAAAATATGAGCAGATGGCCTTTCAGTAATATCTGACTCAATTACGCCAAGGCGAACACGTACTTTGTTTGGGTTTGATGCATTTTTACTAATAATTGGAGAGCCGCAATTTTTACAAAAATACTTTGTTTGATCTGGAGATGATTCATAACCTGTTAGTTCATTTTTACCTGAGACGAACTTGAATCCTTCTGCATCTACATTACCATTAGTTGCAAATGCACTGCCTTGGGCTTTTCTGCACTGTGAACAATGACAGTATATGATATTTTGTATTTCACTTGTTATTTCAAAGCGTACTTTTCCGCATAGACAACTACCTTTGTACATATTTCTATTTATCCTTTTGCACTTTAACGATTAAGGTGAAGGGCGCGCGGCATTTCGCGCGTCCCGCTCGACTGCCTTGTTATGCCATGCTTAACGATACTGCTCACCTGCAGCTTCACATAGCTCAAGGCACCTTTGCAACCATGATTCATACCAGTACCAAACACCTGCAACCTCAACCCCATAGCCCTTAGCAGGTTCTTTGGCATTTTCTGACTTCCACATTTTTAGATGCTCAGGGTTTACCCTAAACTTTTCAAATCCGGAGGCATTTAATTGCTTTACAATATCAGTTGCCCTATATTTCTTACGCTCCACTTCTTTTTTAACCCAGAATTCCTTGTCGATCTCCTTAGCCAATTCTGATTTAGGATCTATAAACTCTATAACTTTGTCTGCTTGCCCAGGCCTATTAACAACTTTCCTCTTAAACACAAGCCTGTATGAGTAGCTTGGGTCATTGTATTCTTCGTGCGTAAGCACTCCATCGAAATCAGCTATATATGTTTTTAATCGATTTGGTATTTCTGCCGCAGGTTTAGGTCCAGTGATTTGTTCATTAGACAACTCAATGAACTGCAACGAATAACTTAGATATTTATCCAGAGATTGTTTTTTACCAAATAACTTTTTCAAGATCTCATTATAATTTAAGATACAAGCTTGATAGCGGCCGCTGAGATAATCATCAAGCGCCATTGTCATTTGGTGCTCTATCTCATGCCGAAGACCAATAAGAAATTTAAGATTATTTGCGGCGCTTTTATCAACCGGACATTTCTTTTCGTTTAAACATCTTTCTAGCTCCCAATATTTAAACGAGCCATGTTTTGTTTTATCAAAAAATCGACGTTTCCCATGTTGAGTGAAATATCTGTACTCGATACCTTTTGTCCTATAATGCGCATGAAGCAAATACGTCCATGCAATGATCATCAGGACTATGAAGGTCTCTGACTTGAAATGGATCAGTGGGTCATTAAATATCTTTACCGCAGACAAAGCAGCTTCTTTAGATTTAGTAAGAAGCTCATCTTTAACAGATTTAACTCTTCGCTCCGTCAATTACTCAATCCTTTTACTGGGCATAACGTTTGAAACCACGGGCAACTCCAGCGTGGCAAAGCCGCGGTGAGGCGTCCCTGTGGGTTGACTTGTTAGAAGGCATATTTCTTATTCCACCACAGAACCAACAGTACAATCACTTGGCCTTGAATTATTCCATGCGTCAATGAGGCATTGCCTGCTACGCTGATACCACCATTCAACAAGTGCCTTCTCTCGCCGCCCAATTTTTCCTTCTAAATGCTCACAATCTACAATAGAAAATGTAGCATCAATATCACCACCTGAGATATGAAAATGTGGTGGTGGATGTTCATTAGAAAAGACCTCTATTCGCAAACCATTCACTCGCGCTACTAGTTGCTTAATATTATATAAAGATCCATCTTCCCAAACGGAAAACCCACCAGACAACAAGATCTCAAGTATTTCTGCGCTATCTTCTAGTGAAGCAGCATTTTTTACCTTGTTCTCGATTTCTTCGTAGGGATTCATTTGCCTTCTAACTTTCGAGCACACGTGCATGCGAAGCATGTCTCGTGATGTGAGTTGTTATACGTGGCGACTTTATCAACGACTTCTCGCCATCATGTGTGCAGTAATCTTGCTTCATTCTCTTTCCATTTTAGAATGCACGTAAATAGACATTAAAGACTGCGGCTAAAGCGATGCTTGGCGATGTGTGCATGAGCTAGCTATGCAACATTCGCTCTGCTTCGCTTTACATTATCATTATTTTATTGTCTTCCTTGCCATCTCTTGGATGTTTTTATTGTAAGTATTTTTCTTATGCTGCTATGCGGCCTTTGAGTTTCGTCTCAATGTGTCCGCTCCGCTATAACTATAAGTAGAGGGCCTAATTAGCCCTTTTGCTTTAGGCCTTTTAGGCCCCTTAATAATTTCACGCTTTTATAATCATAGGCTTAGTATTTTATTACGGGCCTTTTATGATAAAAATTTGTGCTTATATTAATATCCGCTTTGGGTCGTAAGCAGTCATGTTAATTAGCACTAACATGGCTTACAAAGCATGTTTAGTAGCGATGCGTTGTTTTCTTGTTAAAGACCCAGTTCTCCCAGCCAATTTGCAGTTCGGTGACACCGCCTCGATAGTGTTTTTTGACAATATCGCTCATTTTTATTTCTGGGTCGTTATTTCTTTCTTCAAATAAGGCGACGATTAATTTTCGGCCATCTTCGCTGGACATGAGAAAGTATACCAATGACCAGCCTATGCCATAACCAAGGCTGTCGCCTTTGTTGAGTTTGCTCCACTGCTTCCAGTCGGTATTGATGAATTTCTTTAAAGAGGGTGCGCTGTCATTTCGGATTGCTGATTTGACGGTATGCACCCAGCCGCGACTGAGTTCGATAACAGCGGTTGTGCCAAATACACTAATGAGTTCGAAGTATTCTGCGAAGCCTTCGTTGAGCCAATTTGGTATGTGTTTGTAGTTTGTCCAAAGTATGGTGTGGAAAGCTTCATGGGTGATGACACTGAGCATTCTTTTTACATTGCGGTTTTTCCATACCACGGCTTCATTATCTTCGGCTGTGTAGTATCCAGAGCTTGAGATGACGCCATCAAATTTTTCTTGTTGGTGTTTTATAAATTCACGTTGGCTGCCATAGACCTTAACAGTAATGTGAGTTTTCTCTGGAAAAGGTACTTTGCTGTATTGGTTAAGAATGAGAAAGGTTTTGGTAACCGCATTGATTATTTTTCTTTTTGTATCAAGCGGTAAGTCATAATTTACCGTGCTGACCTTAACGCTAAAGTTTCTGGTTGGCTGTGCATATTGATCAGATAGGTTTTTTGTTGTGTTACTGAAGGTATCTTGTTTCTTATCACCAAAATGGACGCGACCATTTTTGTCTGTCCATTTGTAAATCTCTGCAAAGGCAGGGTTGCAGAAGAGCAGTAGTAAAAGTAGGTAGCTTATTTTTTTAATTGTCTAACCACTCCATGGTTTTTAATCAAATAAGATAAAGTGCCGCAAGTCCAAGGAAGGCGAGGAAACCAATGACATCGGTAATGGTGGTCAGTACAACACCACCACCCAACGCAGGATCAGCACCGAGTTTCTTTAAAAATAGAGGCACAGTCGCGCCTGCGAGAGCACCAGTTATCAAGTTTACAATAATAGCTGCGCCAATGATCAGGCCAAGCTGTACATCATCAAACCAAAAAATGGTCACCCCGGCAATAATGGACGCCCATAACAAACCATTGAGCACGCCAACCGAGAGTTCTTTAATAATAAGTTGGCTGGCGTTACCAGTACCTATTTGTCCGAGTGCCATGGCACGAATAACGATGGTGAGGGTTTGACTACCGGCAACACCACCCATGCTGGCAACAATCGGCATGAGAATGGCGAGGGCAACGAGTTTCTCGATGGTGGCGCCAAATTGACCAATAACCCAAGAAGCAAGCAATGCGGTGATCAAATTCGTCCCCAGCCACAGTGAACGTCGGCGTGTACTGGTAATGACAGGCGAGAACATATCATCGTCTTCACTCAAACCGGCCATACTCATCAACGAGTGCTCAGCATCTTCACGGATCACGTCGATAACATCATCAATGGTGATACGGCCGAGCAATTCGTTGTTTTCGTTTATAACGGGTGCAGAGACGAGTTCACGATGTTCGAACAAAGTGGCAACGTCTTTATCTGACATATCTGCCTGTATGCCTTGTTGCTCGGTTTGCATTAACTCATTAATGCTGCGGCTCGGTTCACGCGTGAGCAAGTCAGTGAGAGGAACTTGCCCTAAGTAACGATTTTCTCTATCCACCACATACAGGTGATCGGTCATGGCAGGGATTTTGCCTCGACTACGGCGCAGGTAGCGCAGCACGACATCGATGGTATTGTTTGGGCGCACGGTGATGGTATCGGTGTTCATGAGACCACCGGCAGTATCTTCCGGGTATGAGAGGACACCTTCAAGGCGCTGACGATCTTGGCTGCCCATGGATTGCAGCACGAGTTGCATCACAGTATCGGGCAAATCCTGGATAAAGTCGGCAAGGTCATCAACCTCAAGACTTTCGGTTGCGGCAACCAGTTCGGATGTTTCCATTTGCCGAATAAGATGTTCACGGATATCGTCGTTTACATCGAGTAGCACATCACCTTGCAGCTCAGGTTCAACGAGTTCCCAAACGAATTCACGTTTTCCACGCGGTAGGGATTCAAGCAAGTGAGCGATTTCAGCTGCGAAGAGGCCATTCAACATCAATTGCAATTGTTGCAGGGTACCGCTTTCCAGTACCGTACTGAATT
>Ga0316207_10002607_pt1 | contig 18164 bp, 17 predicted proteins | sample 6weekpyrite_MG_FD_204943 | JGI IMG/M metagenome (GOLD analysis project Ga0316207, IMG submission 204943) | Microbial mat bacterial communities from mineral coupon in-situ incubated in ocean water Damariscotta River, Maine, United States -... | ecosystem: Environmental > Aquatic > Marine >...
GATTAACCAAATTTCTTATAGGTAATCCGCTTGGGCTGGGTCACTGCCTCGTCTCCAAGGCGGCGTTTTTTGTCTTCTTCATAATCGGCAAAGTTACCTTCAAACCACTCGACATGGCTGTCACCTTCAAAGGCGAGCATGTGGGTGGCGACGCGATCGAGGAACCAGCGATCATGTGAGATCACTACCGCGCAACCTGCGAATTCAAGCAGCGCGTTTTCCAGTGCGCGCAGGGTTTCGATATCGAGGTCATTGGTTGGCTCATCAAGCAGCAGTACATTGCCGCCGCTTTGTAGTAGCTTGGCCTGATGCAGGCGGTTACGTTCACCACCAGAGAGATCACCAACACGTTTCTGCTGGTCTGATCCTTTGAAGTTGAAACGACCGAGGTAGGCACGCGAGTTGATCTCAACGTTGTTGACGGTGATGATCTCCTGCCCGCCCGAGACTTCCTCCCACACGGTCTTGTTTTCATCCAGTGCATCACGACTTTGATCGACATAAGCGAGTTGTACAGTTTTGCCGATACGCAGTTCGCCACTATCCGGTTGTTCGATCCCCATGATCATCTTGAACAGGGTCGATTTACCCGCGCCATTGGGGCCGATAATACCAACAATACCGCCCGGTGGCAGGCTGAAGTTGAGGTCTTCAACCAGTAGCCGTTTACCAAAACCTTTGTTGACGCCGATAGCTTCAATCACGTTATCACCGAGGCGTGGCCCTGGTGGAATAAACAGTTCATTTGTCTCATTTCGTTTTTCGAAGCTCTGGTTGGCCAGCTCCTCATAGCGCGCGATACGGGCCTTGCTCTTCGCATGACGCCCCCTGGCATTGCTGCGCACCCACTCCAGCTCTGTTTTCATCGCCTTGATACGGGCACCTTCACTCTTCTCTTCCTGCTCAAGACGGGTCTCTTTCTGTTCCAGCCACGAGGAGTAGTTACCTTCCCACGGGATGCCGTGGCCACGATCGAGCTCAAGAATCCAGCCAGCGACGTTGTCGAGGAAATAACGATCATGGGTGACGGCAACCACGGTCCCTTCAAACTCGCGCAGGAACTGCTCCAGCCACGCGACAGACTCGGCATCGAGATGATTAGTTGGCTCATCGAGCAGCATCATATCGGGTGCCGAGAGGATCAGACGACACAGTGCGACACGGCGGCGTTCACCGCCAGAGAGTTTGGTGACATCTGCATCCCACGGTGGCAGGCGCAGCGCATTGGCGGCGATTTCCAGTTTACGTTCCAGGTTGTGTGCGTCTGCTGCCTGGATGATGTTTTCCAGTTTGGCCTGTTCTTTAGCCAGCGCATCGAAATCGGCATCGGGTTCGGCGTACGCAGCGTAGACCTCATCCAGCCGTGTCATTGCCTCTTTGACTTCACCCAGCGCTTCTTCAACATTGCCTCGCACATCTTTGGCGGGATCAAGTTGCGGCTCCTGTGGCAGGTAGCCAACTCGAATACCGGCCTGTGGCCTCGCTTCGCCATGGTGTTCGGTATCGATTCCAGCCATAATGCGCAGCAGCGTTGATTTACCAGAGCCATTAAGCCCCAGTACACCAATCTTTGCACCTGGGAAAAACGATAGCGAAATATCCTTAAGGATCTCACGCTTGGGCGGAACTACCTTCCCGACACCGTTCATTGTGTAGATGTATTGAGCCATTATTATTCCAGTAAATTATACGTTTATAGGTTGAGACGGCGTGTTCACTGGCCGATATGGGTTATAAATATACTACAAAAAAATCGGCTGCTGCACGATTTCTGCTAAAGATGGAGACATGTTTTTTATACTAAGAAATCTAGCCTACTGCTTTGTTGGATTGTTCCTTATTTCATCAATCGCGATGGCGTCATCCATCATGATTGATGAGATACGTTTTAGCGGTAATAAGAAGACTAAACCTGCGGTGATGCTACAGGAGATGCGGATTAAAGTAGGCGACCCTGTTGATCTGATTCAGATTGAATATGATCGTCAGGCAGTGATGGATCTTGGTCTGTTCAAGCTTGTATATGCCGATGTGATTGAGGTCGATGGGCGGCAGGTGCTGGAGATCACGGTCAGTGAAAAGTATTACATCTTGCCGCTGCCTAGATTAAAGCGATCCGCTGATGGTGATATCAGTTATGGCGTACGTCTGAAAATGGATAACATCGCCGGCTTGAATCAGAGCATGCGGATGACCTTTAAAAAGGTTGATGGCTGTTGCGATGCGTTAGGTAAAGCCAGCGAATTTGATGTGAGCTACAACTACCCGCGTATTGCGGGCAGTCCTTTTGGCTTGCGTGTGGGGGTGCTCTATTCTGATGCGCCGGTCGAAGATAAAGTGAGTGGTGGGGTTATCTCCACCTATGAGAAGGACTATAAGGCCTTTAGTTTTGGGATTAACCGCTGGCTACGACAGGATGAACCCAGTGTTGGCTGGTCTGCGCATGCGGGGCCGTTTTGGCGTTCGGCAAAATATAACTATGTAAGCGGTTTGGCTGGCCTGTATGACGATGGAGATGCCATTGGTCTAGATTTAGGAGTGAGCTACGGCAGGGTGCACGACTATCTCTATAGCCGCGAAGGAACCGAGTACGGCTATTCAATTCAAATAGGATCTCGGCTCCTGGGTTCTGATGGCTCTTTCACACAGAGCAATGTCTACTACCGACGCTACTATTACATCAATAATGAACGACACCATAACCTCAATGCGCAATTCTTGATGGGGTTTTCTGGCGGCACATTACCACTGGGTGGTGACTTCTTTGCTGTTGGCGGCAGCAGTAGTATTCGAGGTTATGAAAAGGGGAGTTTAAAAGGGGAGTCTTATTTCACCCTGAATCTTGAGTATCTATCACCGATACGCAGCAATTATGAGTTGAGAGGGGTGTTGTTTACTGATATTGGTAACGCGTACGTCGATAACCGTACTGTAGACCTGACTGACCTGGAGTCAAGCGTCGGTTTTGGTCTGCGTTACAAGGTGAAGTCTTTTGTAAAGGTTGATCTCCGTTTTGATACCGCTTACGCATTGGGAAATAAAGATACCAGCGTCTATTTCAGTACCAAGGGTGTATTTTAATATCAACGGGTATTCAAACCAGCTTTGAGCGTACGTAAAATTCTGCCAGGATAATGTTTTCTTGAGGTATTCAACAGAAATGTCGAAGCTCGGTTTTTGTTGCTATGATGCTGCTTCCTGTTAGTGTTAATATGATTTTCTCATCGTAAATATATTGCTATAATTTCGCCATCTTTAGATTAATCTCGGAATTCATTAGATGAAAGTCATCAGTTTTGGGGCCCTACTTTTTGCCCTCTGGGTGCTGTTGTCCGGGCATTTTTCATTTTTGCTATTAAGCCTGGGGCTGGCCTCGGTCGCGTTGACCCTCTATCTGGTCAGACGCATGAATGTGATTGATCATGAAAGCCATCCTGTGCACCTCTATTCAAAATTCCCCACTTTCTTTATCTATATTATCCGTGAAATAGTTAAAGCGAATATCGATGTAATTAAACGGATTTTGAAAGTGGGCGGTAAAGAGATCAGCCCACAGCTAGTGAAGCTACCGGTTTCACAGAAAACAGATCTCAGTCGGGTGATCTATGCAAATTCGATTACCCTGACACCAGGCACCGTTAGTGTTGAGCTCAATAAAGATTTTGTGACAGTGCATGCGCTAACGAAAGAGGGTGCTGATGAGCTGTTGAGTGGTGACATGTCCAAAATGATTCCTGAACAGTTAGCTGACAAATAATGTATATCGCAGTAACACTCGCAATTCTTATCACCATGGGGCTAGCTTTAGCGCGTGCCCTGATGGGGCCGACGGTCTATGATCGAATCGCCGCGGTCAATATGTTTGGCACCAAAACTGTTTTGCTGATTGCGGTTTTTGCATTCGTTTCTGGCCGCACAGATCTGCTGGATATCGCTTTGGTTTATGCGCTAATAAACTTTATCGGCGTTGTTGCTGTGTTAAGGCTTGTTGAACACGGTGATTTTCATTCAAATCCCGAATCGCGAGTCAACAGCGATATCAAGCGAGGTAACAGGCAAGATAAGTTGGGCTCATCATGATAATTGATGTGCTGAGCTGGGTCTGTCTGGGAGCGGGTGGTCTGCTGGGGGTGATAGGTGGCATCGGTATACATCGCTTTCCTGACTTTTATACTCGCTTACATGCCGCAGGCACGACAGATACCTTATGCGCTATTTTGATCTTGCTGGGTCTTGGTTTTCAGGCGGGTTTGAGCCTGGATGCGTTTAAGCTTTTCCTGATCTTTATTTTTCTCTTTTTTACCAGCCCGACAGCTTCGCATGCATTGGCTAATGCCGCAATGCATGGTGGCCTCAAGCCCAAACTCGATAACCAAAACGAAGAGGTTAAAGAGTGATTGATATCTTTATCAATGTGACCTTACTGGCTTTTTTGGCCATCACAGCAGTTGCGATCGTTCGCATGACTAACCTTTTTGCGATTATCATGCTTTTTGGCATCTTTAGCCTTTTATCGGCTGGACTGTTTGTGGTGATGGATGCGGCAGATGTGGCCTTTACTGAGGCTGCTGTTGGCGCCGGCATCTCTACCGTATTAATGCTGGCAACACTTGCACTCACCAAAAACCACCAGGAAAAAAGACCTTTAGGTCATCGCCCCTGGTTACCGCTGGGCGTCGTGACAATCACAGGGGTTGCACTGATCTACGGTACCATTGATATTTCAGGCTTTGGTGACCCACTTGCGCCACCACAGACACACGTTGCCCCTTATTATATCGAGCAGTCGATGGCTGATACCGGTGTGCCTAATATGGTGACGGCTGTTTTAGCAAGTTATCGTGGCTTTGATACCTTAGGTGAAGTCGTCGTTGTTTTTACTGCGGGTATTGCCGTGCTGTTATTGATCGGTAGTCGGGGTAAAAAAGATCATATAAAGATGGATGATAAGAAAAGTCATGACTCATAATCCTATCCTGCGGGTTGTTTCGAAGTCATTAATCCCGCTTATTATTCTTTTTGGGCTTTATGTGCAATTCCATGGTGATTTTGGCCCTGGTGGCGGATTCCAGGCCGGCGTAATTTTTAGCGCTGCGATCATACTTTATGCGTTGATATTTGGGTTAGATTCGGCTGAAAAAATCATCCCCAGACAGCTTTTGCATCTGCTTGCCGCACTGGGGGTAGTGCTTTATGCCAGTGTTGGTGTTGTCACACTGATGTTGGGTGGCAATTATCTTGAGTATGGCGTGCTGGGCAGTACCCAGGTGAGTGGGCAGCATCTTGGCATTTTACTGGTAGAACTGGGGGTTGGGATGACCGTCGCATCTGTGATGCTAATTCTCTTCTTTGCATTTGCTGGCAGGGGGCGATCGTAATGGAGTTCGTGCTTGGTCACTACAACTACTGGGTTGTTATATTTTTAATGATGGTGGGTTTTTACACCGTGATTAGTCGCGGTAACCTGGTTAAGAAGATTGTGGGATTAAACATTTTTCAGGTCTCTGTGTTTATTCTTTATATCAGTATGAGCACGGTAGAAAATGGAACAACACCAATCCTTAAAGAAGGGTTTGAGGTTTACTCCAATCCATTACCTCATGTCTTAATTCTGACCGCGATTGTTGTCGGTGTTGCCACTACTGCGCTAGGTTTAGCACTGGTGGTTCGAATCAAAGAAGCCTACGGCACCATTGAAGAAGACGAAATTCACCAGCAGGATCATTCATTGTGACAGGTTTGCAGGGCCACTTAAGTCTACTCTTAGTTGTCATTCCATTAATCGCAGCACCTATTGTTGCGGTATTACCGCGTGGGCGTATGCCATGGGCAGTCACGCTACTGGTGACCGCTGTCTGTGCTGTTTTAGCGGGTATTCAGTTATCGAGTGTTGTTCATGATGGCGTCATCAGTTATGAACTGGGTGGCTGGGCGCCACCATGGGGAATTGAATATCGCATTGATGCGGTTAATGCCTTTGTCGCGTTGATTGTGGCTGGGATTGCGGCAATCACCTTGCCATATGCACTGCTGAGTGTTGAAAAAGAGATCCCGAAAGAGCAGATACCCCTTTTTTATGCCTCATTTCTACTCTGTTTTTGCGGGTTATTGGGCATTACTCAAACGGGCGATATTTTTAATGTCTTTGTCTTTTTAGAGATTTCTTCACTCTCCTCCTATGCCTTGATTAGTATGGGGCGGCAGCGTCAGGCGCTCACCTCAGCCTATCAGTACCTCATTATGGGAACGATTGGGGCGACCTTCTTTTTGATCGGCGTCGGTTTAATCTATTCTCAGACCGGCACCTTGAATATTGCAGATCTGGCTGAGCGCTTACCTGCAGTATTTGAGCATAAAACAGTGCATACCGGCTTTGCTTTTATCATCATTGGCGTGGCCTTGAAGCTGGCGCTTTTCCCGCTACACCTGTGGCTACCGAATGCATATACCTATGCACCGACAGTCATCACAATATTCCTCGCTGCAACGGCCACCAAGGTTGCGCTCTATTTGATGCTGCGTGTGTTGTTTACGGTCTTTCCAAACGACTTTGCACTGGGAACACCTACCTTTGATCTGTTTGTTATTTCAGGCATGGCCGCTATTTTGATCGCATCCGTTTACGCCATTTATCAAATGGATATTAAACGCCTGCTCGCTTATTCAAGTGTGGCACAGATTGGCTATATGGCACTGGGGATCGGTTTTGCCTCCGCGATGGGGGTGACGGCTGCATTGTTACACCTGTTTAACCACGCCTTGATGAAAGGTGCCCTGTTTATGGCGATCGGCGCGATTATTTACCGTGTTGGTGCCTGCCGCATGGACAACATTCACGGCCTGGGTCGACGCATGCCCTGGACCTTTGGCGCGATCATTATCGGTGGTCTGAGTTTAGTGGGTGTACCGGGTACCGCTGGTTTTATCAGTAAATGGTATCTGGTATTAGCTGCTTTAGAACAGCAAGCCTGGATCTCTGTGGCGGTGATTCTTGTCGGTTCTTTGCTCGCAGTGGTTTATGTGGGAAAAATGATAGAGGCGCTCTATTTCAAGCCCGCATCAGAGACAAACCAGGCGGTTAAAGAGGCGCCGCTGCTTTTACTGGTACCGACCTGGGCGCTCGCGCTCGCGAATATCTATTTTGGGTTGAATACAGCGTTAACCGTCGGCGTTGCTGAACGAGCGGCACAGGTGTTAGGAGCAACAGGATTGTGAGTGCAGAGTCAATGATCCTTCTCACAATCCTTTTACCATTATTGGGCGCGGCGGGCATTATCGCGGCACGTCACAATCCTAATGTAAGAGAAGGCATCACGCTCGTCACTGCGTATTTAATCGCAATACTCGTTCTGGTTATTGCAAACCGCTTTATGGCGGGTGAAACGTTTGCGCTCACCCTGGCAGAGCCGTTACCCGGTGTGACCATTGGCTTTGAAATTGAAGCGCTGGGGATGTTGTTTGCGTTGGTGGCAGGCCTTTTATGGCTTGTGACCTCAATTTACGCCATCGGTTATATGCGAGGCCACAACGAAAAAAATCAGACCCGATTTTATGCGGCGTTTGCAATTGCCATATCGTGCACGATGGGCATTGCATTTTCATCCAACTTATTCACCCTGTTTCTCTTTTACGAGCTGTTAACCCTGTCAACCTATCCGCTGGTAACACATGCGGGCACAGCAGCAGCAAAACGGGGAGGCCGCATTTATCTCGGTATTTTACTGGGAACATCAATCGGCTTTTTCCTGTTGGCTATTGTGGCTACCTGGCTGATTAGCGGCAGCGTTGACTTTCAGGAAGGCGGCATTTTGGCCGGTAAACTTGACCCAGCCTGGGGTGGGCTGCTGTTCGCGCTGTTTCTTTTTGGTATCGGTAAGGCGGCGGTGATGCCTTTTCATCGCTGGTTACCGGCCGCGATGGTAGCACCGACACCGGTTAGCGCACTGCTGCATGCGGTTGCGGTGGTAAAAGCGGGTGTCTTCACACTATTAAAGGTCACGATCTATATCTTTGGCAGTGATTTTATCTTGTCTAATGATGTCACTGGCGGTCTGATCTGGGTGGTGGCGATCACTATTTTGCTGGCCTCAATGATTGCGATGACAAAAGATAACCTCAAGGCTCGACTCGCCTATTCAACGGTAAGTCAGCTAAGTTACATCGCTTTGGGGGCGATGTTAGCGAGCCAGGCGGCCTTGATTGGTGCGTCGATGCATATTGCAATGCATGCGTTTGCAAAAATCACGCTGTTTTTTGCGGCTGGTGCAATCTATGTTGCAACCCATAAAACACTGGTGAGTGAACTCGATGGATTAGGGCGCGCCATGCCGATCACGTTTGCCGCCTTTCTCATCGGCACACTCAGTATTATTGGCCTGCCGCCATTGGGTGGCATGTGGAGTAAATGGTATCTCGGCCTTGGTGCTGTAGCGTCAGGACAGCTGCTACTACTCGGCGTGTTAATGGTGAGTTCTTTGCTTAATATTGCTTATCTATTACCGATTCCTGTCCGAGCTTTTTTTAGCAAGCCGAGAAATGGTGAGCACTACACTGAAGTTAAAGAGGCACCTAAAGCTATTTTGCTGGCGATGATCATCACTGCCACGGCGTGTGTCATTCTTTTTTTCTACCCAGATCCCTTTTATCAATTGGCAAATCGAGCCGCAGGAGGATCTTGATATGTCAGAGCAAGATCAAAAAGAACACTTCTTTGATAAACCAGAAAATGTGAATCGATTGCTTAAAGGCTTTTATGCGATCTGCATCTTGCTGGTGGTTGCTGATTTTGTGATACACCGACATATCAGCCTGAGCTGGGAAGAGATCCCTGCATTTTATGCCCTTTATGGCTTTATCGCCTGTGTGGTTCTGGTTGTTATTGCGAAAGAGATGCGTAAAGTCATTATGCGTAAGGAAGATTACTACGATGAGTGAGTTGCCGCCATTCATCCTTTTTTTTGTCGCAGCACTTTTAGTTGTCGCGACACGAGGGATTGTTCGCAGTACTATTTTACTGGCAACGCCGGTGATCGGCGCGCTTCATCTCTGGTTAAACATTGAACCAGGCATCACAATAAGTCATTCCATCTTGAGTTTCGAACTCATCGTGATGCGCACGGATAAACTTAGTCTGCTCTTTGGCTATCTGTTTTGCCTTGCCTGTTTTATTGCCACCATCTATGCATGGCATGTTAAAGACACCACCCAGCAGCTTGCCGGGCTGATCTATGCTGGTTCTGCTTTAGGCGCTGTATTTGCGGGGGATTTGATTACGCTATTCATTTTTTGGGAGCTATTAGCGCTCAGTTCAGTTTTTCTTGTATGGGCGCGTGGTACAGAACGCGCCTTTAACGCTGGCCTACGTTATCTGATATTTCAGGTAACCTCTGGTGTGTTTCTACTGGCCGGCGCACTGATCCATTATCACAACACTGGTTCACTAGCCTTTGATCACATCGGACTTGAAGGGTTGGCTGCCTGGTTGATCTTTATCGCCTTTGGCATCAAGTGCGCATTCCCGTTTTTACACAGCTGGTTAACCGATGCCTATCCTGAGGCAACGGTTACCGGCACTGTTTTTCTTTCTGCTTTTACCACTAAAGTGGCGGTGTATGCCCTGGCACGAGGGTTTGCGGGTGAAGAGATTCTGGTTTATATCGGTGTCACCATGGCCTGTTTCCCAATTTTCTATGCGGTGATTGAAAACGACCTGCGTAAAGTGCTTGCCTATAGTTTAATCAATCAGGTTGGTTTTATGGTGACGGGGATCGGTATCGGCACCGCGCTGGCTCTCAATGGGGCTGTGGCGCATGCCTTTAGTGATGTGATTTTTAAAGGACTGCTATTCATGAGCATGGGGGCAGTGCTGTACCGTGTTGGTAATATCAATGGCTCTGATCTTGGTGGTCTTTATAAATCGATGCCCAAGACGACCGCATTATGTATTGTCGGTGCTTTGTCGATATCCGCTTTTCCGCTCTTCAGCGGTTTCATCAGTAAATCCATGGTGATGACTGCGATGATCGAGGCCGATTTCGGTTACCTCTGGTTGTTAATGTTGTTTGCATCGGCGGGTGTGTTCCACCATGCCGGGATTAAGATTCCGTATTTTGCCTTCTTTGCTCATGATTCAGGGATTCGTACCCAGGAAGCGCCGACTAATATGCTCATTGCGATGACCATTGCTGCCGCACTTTGTATTTTCCTCGGCACCCAGCCTCAATATTTATACGCGCTATTGCCGTGGGAGATGAATTACTGGCCGTACGATGCTACCCATGTGTTAGCTCAATTACAGCTACTGTTTTTTTCAGCACTTGCTTTTGTCTGGCTTAATCAAAGAGGGATGTATCCACCTGAACTGCATTCAACCAATCTGGATGTGGAGTGGATATATCGCAGGTTAGTGCCGATGTGGATTCATCGATGCGTGATGCTAATACGGGCTATAAATGAATATGCGAGCACCATGGTGATGGTGCCGATACAAGGTATTCGCCACGCCTTTTCACAAACATTTGTTGCCAGGTATCACCTTTCAGAAAGCTGGCCGACTGGCAGCATGGTGTTCTGGGTCGCGATCATCCTTGCCGCTTACCTGTTGATGGATATCTTTGGTTAAATTATCGTTGTACCCGTGCCAGTTGCCGTTAATATGAACTGTGTTGGACCGGATAATATGGCGTAGCTGGAAACAAAAAGGCCTGGAAATATGGAATCTTCCAGGCCTCTATGGTTAATTAAGTATTGATTAATCTTGTTCAAGATAACTCTGTAGTTCATTTGCCAGGGTGTTGCAGGCAGAAACTTTATTATCGTCAACGCTTGCCAGTCCACCATGCTTGGTTGAGTAGTTACAATCAAGGTTAGCTTCAGTTGAATCCGCACTGATGGTTAATGCATCTTTTTCCTGAGAATACTCAGCATTCAGCTGGCCACCAAGATATAGGCGGTAGGTGAATGAGCGGCTGTGCCACTGGGTGTTGTGATGGTTGGTCAGCTCTTTTGCAATGTTTGGAATGTCTGGTGTTGGCACTGGCTTGGCAGTTGCTGCCGCGACTTCTTCTTTGGTAGCGCCTAAAGGAATGATTACCACGCCATCTTTTGTTGTGCTGACTTTTGGTGCCTCATCATTTGCAGCAGCCTGAGTTTCTGCGACAGTCTCGGTGTTTTTGGCAGGCTCAGTGATTTCAGCAACGGTGGCTTCTGGAGTTGTTGTTTCTTCAGTAGAAGCGGTTTCAACCATCTCAGGTGGCGCGGCGGCATCGGTGGAGGTTGCTTCTGCAACGGCCTCGGTTGCCTGTTCGCTATTTTCGGCTACATTGCTATTGGTTGCGCAGCCGCCGAGCATGGCAACGGTAAAGAGACACGCTGTAGCGAGCATAAACTGGTTTTTAGTCATCATAAATATAGTACTCCGCAATGTATCAGTTGAATTTAAATCGGGTCACAGAATAAAAGGTACGTTGTTGAGCATCTTTAGCTCATGTACGATCAGTGCACAGTAGCCTAAAAAGAGGCCGGGCAAAATGTGGTGTGTGCGAACCACGCCCTTAATTAACCAGAAGTTCCGGTGTGCCAGAATAAAGATCAGGCAAGTGGCAGTTATCAAAACTTTGGCGGATACGAATAGCTGAATATCGATTTGAAGCAGGCTATTCATGATGGGGTTTATCTCCTGAGCGCCTTGTTGAATCAGCATCAGGGTGAAGAATGCATCGGTACAGGAAAGCCCCATGATCGCGATCGTCAAAGCAAACAACATAGGGGCGTTGTGAAAGTCTACGTAATGTGAGCTTCCGAGGCAGATCTCGCGGCGCGTTTCACGTCGACGGTTTTTGATGAAGCTATGCAAAAATGTACGCAATCCATGTGACCTGCGGTCAATACCCTTGCGTTGACAATCGATCGTTATTTCCATCGGTGCACCTACCCCCCTCAGAGCTTATGCGATAGCGGATGGATTTTAGCAAAAACGATCGAATTAAGCACAAAAATCTCGATGATTGCTGTCAAGATATCTGCTAACTTATTGAATTATTGGGTTTGTACTGAATAATAAGCGGGGTTTATCGGCTTAACGCGACGATTCTTGAATAAATGGCGTTCAATTTGTTTAAGCGCAGCGATGCGCGTAGAATCGCCGCTTTTATTTGTGAGACAAAAGAGCGGTTTATGTCCATTTCTTCAGAGGCGTTGAGACGCCGTACCTTTGCGATTATCTCGCATCCGGATGCCGGTAAGACCACGGTCACCGAAAAACTGCTGCTGTTTGGTGGTGCGATTCAATTGGCAGGCAGTGTAAAGGGGCGTAAAGCGGCACGCCACGCCACTTCTGACTGGATGAAAATGGAGCAGGAGCGTGGCATCTCGGTCTCCTCATCGGTGATGCAGTTCCCTTATGGCGATAACATCATCAATCTGCTCGATACCCCGGGCCATGAGGATTTTTCTGAGGATACCTATCGTACGTTGACAGCGGTCGATTCAGCACTGATGGTGATCGATGTCGCCAAGGGTGTCGAGCAACGTACGGTTAAGTTGATGGAGGTGTGTCGCCTGCGTGATACACCGATCCTTACCTTCATTAATAAGATGGATCGAGAAGGTAAAGATCCGATTGATCTGATGGATGAAGTGGAGGATGTACTCGACATCCAGTGCGCGCCAATGACCTGGCCGATCGGTATGGGGAAAAACTTCAAGGGAGTATTTCACCTCTATAGCGATACCATTCATGTCTACAGCCCGACGCACGGTGGCAAGATCAATGAAGGTGAAGTAATCAAAGGGCTGGATAATCCTCGTCTTGATGAACTGTTTGGGGATCAGATCGATGATTTCCGCGAAGAGATCGAGCTGGTGCGTGGTGCGAGTCATGAATTCGATCTTGAGCTCTTTTTACAGGGCAAGCTGACGCCGGTTTACTTTGGCTCAGCGATCAATAACTTTGGCCTTAAAGAATTGCTAGACGCGCTGGCCGAGTTTGCACCCGGCCCACAGGTTCGTGAGACTAAAACACGCAAGGTCGATCCGGCTGAAGAGAAGTTTTCTGGTTTTGTTTTTAAGATCCAGGCAAATATGGATCCGCAACATCGTGACCGCGTCGCCTTCCTGCGGGTCTGTTCCGGTTCATACGAGAAGGGCAGGAAGATATATCACGTTCGCCTTGGTAAGCAGGTGTTGATCTCCAACGCGATCACCTTTATGGCGCAGGATCGCTCGCATGTGGATGAGGCATTTCCAGGCGACATCATCGGTCTGCACAATCACGGTACGATTCAGATTGGCGACACCTTCACCATGGGGGAAGCGCTGAAATATACTGGCATTCCTCACTTTGCCCCGGAGCTATTTCGTCGTGCACGTCTCAAAGATCCACTCAAAAGCAAACAGCTATTGAAGGGGCTTGAGCAGTTGAGTGAAGAGGGTGCTACCCAGCTGTTCAAACCATTTACCAATAATGATCTGATTCTTGGCGCCGTTGGTGTGCTGCAGTTTGATGTGGTCGCTGAGCGCCTCAAAAATGAGTACAAGGTTGATTGTATCTTTGAAGCCGTTACCGTCGCCACTGCACGTTGGGTGGTGTGTGATGACGAAAAGAGGCTTGAAGAATTCAAACGTAAATCTGAGGCCAATCTTGCAATAGATGGCGGTGGTGATCTCACTTATATTGCGCCGACACGTGTTAATCTTGATTTAACAATTGAACGCTGGCCTGAGATCCAGTTCCTTGCGACACGGGAACACTAAGAGTAGATTGGATATCTATTGAGTCTCCATCAGGAGGGTAGTGTAAAATGAATAATCCATTAAAAATACTTTATTTAGCTCTGTTCCTTTCAAGTGCAATGACCGTGCATGCAGATATGGTATTCAATGCTGGTATCGCATCACCCGGTGGTCACGACCTGATTGTGGAAACAGACGAAGAGCTCGAAGCGGGTGCCGGCGTCTATGGCAGTTTTGGCCTGGTACACAGGCATACCGATAGTCCCTGGTCATCTCAGGCAATGCTGGGGATCAAGATCAACGCGGTAGAGTTTACTGGGGGGGAAGCGGATATACGGGCATTCCCCGTGCACCTGATGGGTTTCTACCAGCACAATAATTTTCGTTTTGGCGCTGGTTTGACCTATGATCTCTCTATAGAGCTTGATATTACCGGCGATAACCCGCGTACCGTCAATTTTAAAAATGCGCCGGGTATCGCGCTGGAGATGAATCACCTGTTTACCAAACGCTGGTTCTGGGGGCTACGTTACACCGAGATGGATTACAAGGAAAAAGGCTCGGGGCAGAAGTTTAATGCCAGTCATCTGGGTGGTCATTTTGGCATGTTTTTCTAGATGCTGATTGCCGGTGTTGATGAAGCGGGCCGTGGCCCATTAGCAGGGGCGGTGATTGCGGCGGCAGTCATTCTTGATCCAGCGTGCGCTATTGAAGGCGTGACTGATTCTAAAAAGTTGACTGCCAAAAAACGCGAGCGATTAGAGCAAGAGATTAAACAGCATGCCATTGCATGGGCGGTTGGTCGAGCTGAGGTAGAAGAGATTGATGAGATCAACATCTTGCAGGCTAGCCTGTTGGCGATGAGCCGTGCAGTCAAAGGTTTGTCAGTTATACCCACTCATGTACAGGTCGATGGCAATCAATCTCCATCAGTAGATTATCCGGTTGAAGCTATTGTTAAAGGTGATGCCCTGGTACCAGCGATTGGTGCGGCTTCCATTCTTGCGAAGGTTGCACGTGATCGTGAATTGATACTGCTGGATGAACAGTACCCTGAGTATGGCTTTGCACAACACAAAGGCTATCCTACTAAGGCGCATTTTGCAGCGCTTGAGGCACATGGTGTATCGCCCGTCCATCGTCGCTCATTTGGACCGGTGCGTCGGCTTTGTGATCTCTCACGTTAATTCTGTTTTCTTTGAAAATAAACACCTTTAATCGGTAATTCAATCTCGCAGGGTGAGCTACCCTGCGTTAGAATAGTGGGCTATGAGCCCCTCGTTTGTTCACCTTCACCTGCACACTGACTATTCCCTTGTGGATGGTTGTATTCGTGTTAAATCGCTTGCAAAAAGTGTTGCTGAGGCAGGCATGCCTGCGGTTGCGGTAACAGATCAAAGCAACCTCTTTGCGATGGTTAAGTTTTACCGTGCCGCAATTGCAGCGGGTATTAAACCGATCATCGGTGTTGATCTCTGGGTGCAGAATCCTGATGACGTGAATCAACCCACTAAACTGATTTTGCTTTGTCAGAACCATGAGGGATACCTCAATCTAACGCGTCTGATTTCACGCAGCTATATCGAAGGGCAGCACAACGGTATACCGATGATTCAGCAGGCGTGGTTGCAAGGTGAAAACGATGGTTTGATCGCGCTTTCTGGAGGACGCCACGGTGATGTTGGGCAGGCCCTGCTGGCCGGTAATAGTGGAGCTGCAAAGCAGTTATTGAATAAATGGGCGCAGCTCTTTCCTGATCGTTTTTATATTGAGTTACAGCGTACTGGACGTGAAAACGAAGAGGATTATCTGCATGCTGCTGTTGCGCTTGCTGTTGATAGCGAACTGCCTGTGGTCGCCACTAATGATGTCTGTTTTTTAAAGGCTGACAATTTTGAGGCACATGAAGTTCGCGTCTGTATTCACGGTGGGCGCACACTCGATGATCCGCGTCGTCCTAAGTTATATAGCGAACAACAATACCTTCGCACCCCCGAAGAGATGTGCGAACTCTTTGCGGATATCCCTGAGGCACTGGAAAACAGTGTTGAGATAGCACGCCGCTGTAATCTTGAACTGACGCTGGGTGAAAATGTACTGCCTGAGTTTCCGGTACCTGAAGGTATGACAACCGATTCCTTTTTCCGTGCGCAGGCTGAAGAGGGGCTGGATAAACGCCTCGAATTCCTGTTTGATGCGGCTGCCGAAGGCTTTGCAGAGATCCGCAAGCCCTATGATGAGCGGCTCAATCATGAACTGAATGTCATCATCGAAATGGGTTTTCCCGGTTACTTTCTGATCGTTGCTGACTTTATCAAATGGGGCAAAGCGAATGGGGTGCCGGTAGGGCCGGGTCGTGGTTCTGGTGCGGGTTCATTGGTTGCGTATGTGCTGGAGATTACCGATCTCGATCCAATCCACTATGAACTGCTGTTCGAACGTTTTCTGAACCCCGAGCGTGTATCGCTACCCGATTTTGATGTCGACTTCTGCATGGATGGTCGTGATCGTGTGATCGAATACGTTGCTCAACACTACGGGCGGGAACGAGTTTCACAGATCATCACCTACGGTACGATGGCGGCGAAAGCGGTGATCCGTGATGTGGGGCGTGTGATGGGGCATCCGTATGGTTTTGTCGATCAAATATCCAAACTGATTCCATTCGAGATTGGGATGACGCTTGAAAAAGCGCTTGAGCAGGAAGAACTGCTGAATCAGCGTTACCAGGAAGATGAAGATGTGCGTGATCTGATCGACATGGGGCGTTCGCTAGAAGGGATGGCGCGTAATGCGGGTAAACATGCCGGTGGTGTGGTGATCGCCCCGACTGCGTTGACTGATTTTACCCCGCTTTATTGTGAACAGGGCTCCGAAAGCACAGTCACCCAGTTTGATAAAGATGATGTTGAAGCGGTTGGCCTGGTGAAGTTCGATTTCCTGGGGCTGCGTACATTAACGATTATTGATCACGCGCTGAAGACGGTGAATGCAACATTACCAGAGAGTGAGCACATCAACATTGCTGCCATTCCGATTGACGATGAAAAGAGTTATACGCTATTAAAACGGTGTGAGACAACGGCGGTTTTTCAGCTCGAATCCCGTGGCATGAAAGAGCTGATCAATCGCCTGCAGCCTCACTGTTTTGATGAGATTATCGCGCTGGTAGCGCTGTTTCGTCCGGGGCCATTGCAGTCGGGTATGGTGGACGATTTTATCGATCGTAAGCATGGGCGAGCTCCAACGATGTACCCGCACCCCGATCTTGAGCCGATCCTCGCACCGACCTACGGCGTCATCCTCTATCAGGAGCAGGTGATGCAGATTGCGCAGGTGCTGGCGGGTTACTCGCTGGGGCAGGCCGATATGCTACGCCGAGCGATGGGTAAAAAGAAACCCGAAGAGATGGCGAAGCAGCGCGAATTTTTTGTGACCGGTGCCTCTGCACGTGAGATCGATGAAAAGACCTCTGGCGGTATCTTTGATTTGATGGAAAAGTTTGCCGGCTACGGTTTTAACAAATCTCACTCCGCCGCCTATGCGTTGATCGCCTATCAAACGGCGTGGCTCAAGGCGCATTATCCGGCTGCCTTTATGGCGGCGGTGATGTCGGCGGACATGGATAATACCGACAAAGTGGTGATGTTGATTGAAGAGTGCCGCTCAATGAAACTGGCCGTGCGTTCACCTGATGTTAATGAATGTGACTTCGCCTTCACCGTGCCTGATGACAGCAAAATCCTGTATGGTCTCGGTGCGATTAAGGGGGTTGGTGAAGCGGCGCTGGAAGGGATTATTGAAGAGCGTAAAGCGAATGGTCTGTATCGAGACCTGTTTGACCTCTGTCGTCGTATTGATCTGCGCAAGGCCAATAAGCGGGTGATGGAGGCACTGATTCGTTCCGGCGCACTCGATTCACTGGAGAAGAATCGAGCACGCACCATGGCGTTATTGCCGAGTGCGTTACAACTGGCGGATCAACATGCGCGCGATCTGGCGGCAGGACAGAACGACCTCTTTGGTTCATCCAGTCCCGCAACACCGGCAGAGCCTGATGAGGCAATCACCAGTATGGAGGTTGCGGAGTGGAGCGAAGAGCAGCGTCTGTTGGGTGAAAAAGAGACGCTGGGGCTTTACCTGACTGGCCATCCCATCGCTCGTTATGAAAAGGAGCTGGCTAATTTTATTACCTGCCGCATTGCAGAACTGCGCCCTAATAAGACGGTCTCGGTTGCTGGCCTGGTGACGGCGATCAATACACGAAATGACCGACGTGGTGAAAAGATCGCCTTTGTGACGTTGGATGATCGTACCGGTCGAGTCGAGGTCGCTGCATTTTCTGATGCCTATAGTCGTTACCGTGATTTGCTAACCAAGGATCGCCTGGTGATCGTCAGCGGCGAGGTGAGTGAGTCTGACTTCTCGGGTGG
>Ga0316207_10002608_pt1 | contig 18148 bp, 18 predicted proteins | sample 6weekpyrite_MG_FD_204943 | JGI IMG/M metagenome (GOLD analysis project Ga0316207, IMG submission 204943) | Microbial mat bacterial communities from mineral coupon in-situ incubated in ocean water Damariscotta River, Maine, United States -... | ecosystem: Environmental > Aquatic > Marine >...
CTTGCCCAAAGGCAGAAAGCTTTCCCAACGAGAAAAACGGTTGCCCACAAAAGCCCAGATCAGTCGAAAAATAAGGTTGATGACAAAGACATAACCAAAATAAACATGGACCGTTTTCATCAGAACCTTGCCATCGGTGCTCAGGCCCAGTGTTCCGGCCCACAATATGACCGTACCGGCCGCGATCAACCCGATCAGACAAACCACATTCAGCCAATGAAATATTCGGGTGGGTAAATCCCAAACCCGATAGCTTTTATAGTTTTGTTGTTCCATGTTTTTATACTCCTCATAAAAAACGCCCCCGCAATCAAGGTCAAGAGGGGCACTGATTATATTTTAATCCTTACATACTAAAGATATGGACGACAAGCCAACGGCTTATCGTCCATAATGGAGATATGCTTACAAGGATATTTCGATGCCCGCGTAGAAGAATCGAGGCATACCGGGGCGTGGCCCGTGGGGTTGGCGTGATACAATATATTGCTTGTCAAGGAGGTTTTGTACGCCGCCAAACACTTTTATGGTCTTGGAGAACCGGTAAAAAGCGGAAACATCCGTCACAAAATAGCTGTCGGTCTTGCCAAAGCGGGCATCCGGTTTGCCATTGCCATTCAACTGATTATCCACATTACTGGCACTGGTGAAGGTCTCACTCACATAATTGCCCGAGACAAATGCCCCCCAATTGGTGGCCTCAATACCGGTTCCAAAACTGATCTGCAGCTCTGGAATATAGGGTATCTTGTTGCCTTTGAGACCAAAGCTGAAGATGGATTCCGCATCTGTGGACAAGGCATCATTCTTCTGCTCTGCATTGGTGTAGGTCAGATTGAGATACCATGGATTGCGCAGATGTGAACTGTTGGCGAGGCCAGCATCATACTGAACTGCAAGTTCCAGACCGTAGGCTGTCGCCTTACCAAAGTTTTCATCATCGCCGGTGCCGGCGCCCCCGATATTGTCGATCACAATCAGATTCTTGAAATCCGTATAGAAGACAATTGCTTCGGCAGCCAGCGCCTGATCGGAACTGGTGTAACGGGCGCCCGCTTCAAAGGCGGTGCTGGTTTCTTCTGTGAGACCTTTTACCGCACCCTTTGGGCTGGGCGGTGAAAAGCCGTGATGCACACCGCCGAAACCGGTCCATTGGTCATTGAATTCATAGGAAATCCCCAGACCACCGGCGGTCAAATTCATCTTATTGGTGCCTTTAAGAGCGCCTTTGGGACTTTCATAAGTCTGATCGAGCATTTCGGTGCGGATACCCGGTATAAAAGTCCAGGCGCCACTTTCTATGGTGTCCTGTACAAAGATCGCCACAGCCTTTGTTTGCTGCAGACGATCCCCCGCACCGCCAGGGGTTCCGTCACTCATGGCGGAGATGGTGCCATTTGCTTCCTGAGTATAATCATCGTCCCATTGGAAACGGCGCACCTCATCCTGATGGAAACGCACTCCGGCAGAAATTTCGTGCTGTATTGTATTCGAGCCAAACCGGTAATTGCTAACCGATTCGATGCCTTTGGCGTTATATTCGCGGTTGTTGGCGCGGACGCGCAAGGTACAGGCCAGGTCTCCCTTCAGACACTCCAGCCCATCCCCATTTTGCGCGCCAGCCAGAGCCGCAGAGAGGCTGATTTTATTGCCATTCACATTGCGCAGATCTTTGAGTTTGTACCAATTGCGTTTGAAGTCATTGTTATACACCGTGGTGATTATATCCAGATTTTCTGTCGGGCTGATCGTATAACGTAGAGAACTGCGTTCCTGTGCGAGAACCATATTATCGAATCGTGACGCTGAATAGCGGCGTAAGGGGTCTGCCTTAAAGTCAACCTCACTCAATCCCAGATAAGTCTCATTGGCATCCAGATCAGTCTTGCCGAATTTCAGCTCCAGACGCTGATAAATTTCGCCCGCCGGTTCCCAGAAGAGTTTGGCCATATATTCTGTTTTGTTAAAGCCGGTATCATCACCAGTGCGAAAATCCGCTGTTTCATCAATGGTCTTGAAGCCGTCATTCTTGCGACTGTAGCCTTCAATCAAAAAACCGAACTTGCCCGCCTCAGTATCAAAGCTGTTACCCACATAAGCATGGGTACGCAGTTCACCATAGCTGCCAATCAGGGACTTGAGGTAAACAGTTTGTTTTTTTGGTATTGGTGTCGACAGATAATTGACCACACCACCCGTAATATGGGGCCCGTATTTGATCTGGCTCGATCCTTTCAGCACCTCCAGCCCACTCATACGCCCCACGGTGGGCGAATAATAAGCGGATGGCGCAGAATAAGGCGCGGGCGCCATCAAGACGCCATCCTCCATAATGGTCACTTTGGCACTACGGCTGGTGTCCACGCCCCGCAAGCTGATGTTGGGAAACAATCCATAGCCGTCCTCTTCACGAATATAAATCCCCGGTACCTTGCGCAGCACCCGATTTATGTCATCATAGCTTTGTTGACGCAGTTCCTCTTTCGTGATCACATGAGCGGAACCCGCCATATTCTTAATATTGTCCGGATTGCCGATCACCATGATATTTTCAAGTACGCCTGCCTCTGCAGTTGTGGTCGAATTTTCCTCTTCTGCGCCCGCAGGTATTGCCACGCTCAATGCCGCGATGACGAAAGCGCCTCGGGACAAACATCTATTTTTACTCACTTTATAATTTCCTAAAATTCATTGTCTAATGTATAATCGACGTTGCACTGGCCTCAATTCTCTATAAATATGAAGCAGAGACATATAGGCTAGCTGAGATGCACTTTAAGCAGATAAATATCAAAAGTAAATAATAATCATTCTTAATTGCATTTAACTCTGCATGAAAATGGCTATTATTTACCTCCAAGGGCGCGAACCATTCAACGCCTAAAAGCCAGAGAATATTTAAATTCAGCTTTAACATTCCTTGAAAGCGGGGCTAATCAAGAAGGGTAATTCTGACGAATAATGCCGTCCCTAAAGGATTTTACACTAACATTTCTCTTGATGAATAGAAGTCTGGCCCTTGTGATTTAATCACCAGATCTGGTTTTTATCTCATAAATACCCGTTATTAAATCCCTAATGATTTGTAATCATTGAATTATCTTGTCAATCCCCCAACCTATAGGTGTTTCGGACATTTTGGATGTATGCATAATGTCGCTTGGTACTGTAACCAAGTAGCCAAAGATAAAAATACGACAGGAATATCCACTAAAAAAGCCTGCCATTAAACGATACATCAATTTGGGGGGACATCATTTCATGAGTAATGCCAAAAAAAATGTAATTAACCTACTCGATCAGCAGCTGGGCAGTGATATTATAGGCTTGTTAAATGACGTCAACGTTGTTGAAATTTTCCTGAATCCTGATGGTAAGGTCTGGATTGACACTTATTCAGGTCGCGTTGATACAGGGCTGTTCATCGAACCCCGTCGCGCTCAAACGATCATATCTGTGGTCTCCGGTTCAGTCGCACAAGAAACACATCGCAAAGCGCCGATTATTGAGGCGGAGCTCCCCGGCAATTTCTATCGGTTTACAGGGTTGCTGCCTCCCATTGTTGCGCGGCCAACTTTCTCCATACGCAAAAGAGCCAGTCAAATATTCAGTCTGGCAGAATATGTGAATGCGGGTATCATGCCGCAATCTGTCTCGGACTATCTTACAGCGGCCATTCAAAACAAACAGAATATACTGGTTAGTGGGGGAACCGGGTCCGGTAAAACCACCCTCACCAATGCGCTCCTTAGCGAAATCGCGGGCTGCGGTGACCGTGTTGTGATGATCGAAGATACACAGGAATTACAATGCAAAGCCTTAGATTTTGTGGCCCTGAGAACGAAAGGCAAAGCGGTCACCCTGCAAGATCTCATTCGCACAACGCTCAGATTGCGGCCCGACCGCATCATCGTTGGCGAAGTGCGGGGCGCTGAAGCGCTTGACCTTCTCAAAGCATGGAATACAGGAACGCCCGGCGGCGTTGCGACAATCCATGCGGATTCAGCCCTAAAATCCCTTATGAGACTGGAGCAATTAATTGCAGAAGTTTCTGTGTCTTCCCAGCGCACCGCTATATCCCAAACCATTAACACCATCATACAAATACAGCGCACAGGCACGGGCCGTGCGGTCACAGAGGTCATAGAAGTCACCGGACTATCTGAAAACCAAAACTATACATTTCAAAGCATCTACATGAGGAAATAAATATGACACGTAACTTGAAACAAGTTTTAGCAGCTATTTTGATTACCCCGTTTATGTCTCTGGTGGTTTCAACAGCAGCTCACGCAACGACGACAGGCATGCCTTGGGAAACCGGCGTTCAGAGTATCTTTGATTCACTCACCGGGCCCCTCATTGGCTGGATTGCCGTGATTGTTATTATCGTCGGTGGGCTGGCTCTTGCCTTTGGCAATATGGAGGGCGGGGCCAAGAAAATCATTGGCGCGGTCATAGGCATTGCCGTTGTTGCCGGCGCACCAGCGCTCGCCGTTCAATTGGGTGTGGTGGCTGGGGCTTCCTTCTAACATGGAAGAAAGTGGATTTTTTACCCCTGTTTATGATGCTTTGATTGATCGTCAGCTTTTGGCCGGTGTGCCGAGAGCCTTTGCGATTATGATCTGGATGTCCTTTGGTGCGTTGGCTTTGTTCCAAGGGGCATGGTTCATGCTCATCGCAGGGGGCACCCTGCATTATGTTGGGGCTTTCTTTGTTAAGAAGGATCCTTACTTTTTCGAGATCTTAAAACTGAGCCGTAAATATCCCGAATATTACGAATAAGACAATATAGGATGGGTTAAAGAGAAATGTTTAATCTGCAAGAATTTAACACCAAAAAGCGCCGCCTAGCCGACCTTTTGCCTTGGGCCGCTCTATTGGCCCCGGGAACATTGGTTAATAAAGACGGCTCGTTTCAAGCGACTATAAGATATCGCGGGCCAGACATTGACTCTGCCCTGGAGGCCGAACGGCTTAATCTGAGCGCCCATGTCAATCAGGCTCTGATGTCCCTTGGCAGCGGCTGGGCCTGTTACGCCGAATGTAAACGTTTGTTAGCGCCAGATTATCCGACTGGACAATTCATCAATCCCCTTGCGTTGGCTATTGACTTAGAAAGACGGGACGGCTTTCAGGATCAACCAACTTATCGCACTGATTATTATATCACTCTCCAATATTTACCGCCAAGCGACCGAGACCGTAAAATGGAGGATTATATTGTTGAAAGGGAAGCTTCCGAGAAAAAGCTGGATCGCTCATTTGATCTTGATGTTTTTATCAAAGCGGTCACTATATTCATCGGTCTTATAGAGCCTTATTTTAAGGAAATAGAATGGCTGGATGATGATAAGCTGTTGTCCTATCTGCATTCAACCATATCACCTAAATATCATGAAATTATAGCACCCGATATCCCCCTATATATTGATGCCTATCTTAATGACGCTTCTTTCCTGCCCGGGTTAAAACCAAAGCTTGGCGACCAGCATTTAAGAGTGCTCACCGTCAAGGCGTTTCCGGCAGAAGTCTTCCCGCAAATACTTGATACATTGAACGCGATGCCTTTTGCCTTTCGCCAAGTCACCCGGTTTGTTTTTCTGTCAAAGGGTGAGGCTGAGGCAGAAGTCGCCCGCCGTCAGAAAAGATGGTACGCGAGCCGCAAGTCTTTCATGTCTTTGATTAGTGAGTTTTTCACCAATGCTGAAAGCCGGTTTGTCAATGAAGAAGCTGTGAGTAAGACCGAGCAGCTTGATGCAGCAAAAATTGAACTGGGCACGGGTCGCATTTCCTACGGCTATATGACCGTCACTGCTGTTGTTCTTCATGAAGATGAAGAGCAAGCAGATCGCAATATTGCCGCACTTGAAAATATACTTAATGTCGCAGGCTTCCCGGCTTACGCGGAAACCATCAATGCAGTGGAGGCATGGCTTTCCAGTATTCCAGGCCTTGCCAGACCAAACATCAGGCGACCGTTGATTAGCAGCATCAATATGTCGCGTATTATGCCGACCAGTGCGGTGTGGGCCGGAACCGGTAACAAGCATCTTGGCGGCCCTCCCTTACTTCGCGCCGTGACCAATGGATCAACCCCTTTTGACCTATCCACCCATATGGGTGATATTGGCCACACGCTGATAGTGGGTCCAACCGGGGCCGGCAAATCCACGCTTCTTGCTTTTATGGCTTTACAACATTTACGGTACAATAAGGCCCGCGTGATTGCATTTGACAAAGGCGGATCGATCAAACCTGCCACTTACGGCGTGGGGGGGAAGTTCTATGATTTAGGCGCCGTCGGTGGTCCATCGTTTCAGCCTTTACGTCATATAGATGATGATCAAACAAAGGTATGGGCGCAGGACTGGATTTTAATGCTGCTGGAGCAGGAAAGTCTTAAGATCACGCCAACAATCAAAGAACTCGTTTGGGACAGTTTACGTCATCTGGCGGACACACCAGCCGAATATCGAACCCTCTCCAACTTTATGACCATGATCCAGCATGCGGACGTAAGAGACGCCATACGGCCTTATACTTCAGAAGGGGCGTTCGGTCATCTATTGGATGCGGCCCATGATGATATTGCTTTATCAAACTGGCAGGCTTTTGAAATGGAAGCGGTCATGAAGATGGGCCGGGTGCTTCCAGCTGTATTGGCCTATCTGTTTCACCTGATTGAACGTCAATTAAATGCCGCAAAACCCACCATGATTATTCTCGATGAAGCCTGGGTGTTTCTGGACAATGAATATTTTGAGAATATTATCCGTGACTGGCTTAAAACGCTGCGCAAGAAAAATGCTTTTGTGATCTTTGCCACGCAAAATCTGGTTGATTTTGCAGATAGTAAAGTTGGTCCGGTCATTTCCGGGAATGTACCAACAAGGATTTACCTGCCCAACAGCGATGCCCGGGAACCCGCTGCACAGAAATTCTATGCTGCCATGGGCCTTAATGATCAGCAGGTCAGTGTTCTGGCTGAAGCCACACCGAAACGGCATTATTATCTGACGTCTCCCCTCGGCAACAGATTATTTGAACTGGGCTTATCACAGTTAAGTTTGGCCTTTTGCGGGGCTAGTGGTGATGAAACAACAGATCAGATTGATCAGATAAAAAACAAAGGCGGTGACTTTGCTACCGAACTATGCCGTGCGCGTGGCATTGATTGGGCGGCCACGTTTTTAGAGAACCAGCAAGAGGAGAATGTCGCGTGATAAAACAGATAATATTGAGTGCAATCCTCGGCATTTCATTATCTCTACCCGGTCTTCTCATCCTGACGGTTCCCAAAGCACATGCGGGGGCTATTGTATATGATCCGACCAATTACGTTCAAAATTATATTTCTACTCTGCAGTCCGTTCGGCAAACGGTGCTGGAAGCGCAAACCGTCGCCCAGCAAATTATGCAGCTCCGTAACGAAGTACAGATGATTGTTAATCAGGGTCTGATGCTGGCAAACCTGCCAACCTCTCTTCAGGCCGACATTATGAACAGTTTTCGGTCGTTAGAGACGGTACTGGCCAATAGCCGAGGCATTGTCCAGGATTATAACGGTCTTCAGACTCAGTTCGATGATCTGTTCAAAACAGCCGATTATACGGGATGGACCGGGGCCGATTATAAAAATTCTGTTGCACGCCTGGGCCAAGAAACTCTGGATGCGGCAAATAATGCGATGGAATCCCAAGGCCTGATCGCAGACCTTGAGGCGGATAGTGTGGCCCTGGATAGCCTGATGACGGCCAGTAAAACAGCACAAGGTCAATTATCCGCTCTGCAAGCCGCCAATGAAATCTCAGGTCTGATGACCCAGAACCTCATGCGTCTGGAAACCATTGTTGCCAGTAGTGCCAAAGCCCAAACCACAGATCTTGCCGCAAAGGCTAAAATTAAACAGGATAATGCAGCAAAGTGGCAGGCCAGCATTGATAAGCTGCTGAGTACCATTGCCATTGATCCCGCCTTTACCCCCGTCAATGACGATGCTTATCTCAACCCCATTGGCACACGAAGAGGACATGAGTGATGCAAAAACTTATTCTGATAATATCTGCCTGTTCCACTCTCTGTGCCTGCGAGGAAACGGTTGAAACAAAATCATTCTATATGGAAAATGACGAGGCAAGAAAGACCAAACTCGTTTGGTGCGCGGATCGCCCTGACGCGGAATATTCCAGTGGTAATTGCCTCAATGCCAGGGTTGCTCTCCATGAGAAAATTGAACGCCTGAAAAAGGACCGGGAATTGATCCGGAAACAACGATGGGATACGCGATCATCATTAAGAATAGAAAGAGAAAAATGTGGGTCTACGCAAAACCCCGAAACATATAAATTCTGTCTCAAGGCAGCGGAAAAAGAAAGAGATCAAAGACATAAAGAAATGACGGCCTTCAATGCGGAAACTGACAGCTTAATTGAAGCCTTAAAATGACGGTAGTGTAGGGGGCGAATTATGGATAGCACGGTTCTTTCTGATACCTTGGTCAAATTTTTGAGTGTCGTACAGCTCAATTATGATGTCTTCCATGCCTGGGCGATGCGGTTATTTTATCTGCTGGTCACATTGGATATTATCATCACCATAATATTGCCTCTGGTCCGAGGGGAAAATTGGGTGCCGAGTCTGGTGCGCAGAATAATCATCATTCTGGTCCTGTTTACCTTCATCACCAATTATGATTATTGGGTCAATCTTGTGGTCAATGGCGGCGTTGCGGCTGGTATTAAAGCCAGTACCGGGCAGGATATGGCTCACCCGGATTCCGTGGCGGTTCTCAATGTCCTGAAAAGCCCATCTCTGATTATGGAAATGCCGTCCAAATTACTCGGTAAAATGTGGGATCAAATGAGTGGTTTTGATCCCGGCGGCGCCATCATGCTCGTTCTTATCGGCCTGATTATGTATCTGTCATTTGCCATTGTGACTTTAACGGTGATTGTCACCTATTTGGAGTTTGCTTTTGCGGCAACGCTCTCCCTGATTTTACTGCCCTTTGCCGCCCTGAAACAAACCGCCTTTATTGGTGAGAAGGTTTTTTCACTGGTAGTCAGCTACGCTGTGCGCCTGATGACGCTTTCCTTCATTATTGGCGTTGGCCAGGTTGTTTTTAATCAGGTGGGCAATGATTTTTTCACCAACTATACAGGCTGGCAAGACGGTATGGTCATGGCTTTGGTCGGCATTCTTTATTTAATGCTGACCATGTCCATCCCCAAGATGGCCGCCGGTCTTTTCTCAGGTTCTCCATCTCTTGGGGCGGGGGATGCGGCCATGGCGGCGGGCGGGGCCGCCATGGCCGGATTGGGACTGGGCATGGCGGGTATTGGCACTGCAAAAGGCGCCGTCATGTTGGCTTCTAAATCCACAGCAGCTGCCTCAACGGCCAGCGGTTTTGCCAAAGGATCTTATCAGGCCGCAAAAACAACAGGCGGCAATACTTTTGGCTCTTCCGGACCTGGTAGCGGCATGAGAGGTATCGGGCGGGGCATCAAAGGTGTCGGTCAGGCGACAGGTAGAGCCCTCAAGGAAAGTGCGACAAAAGTCAAAAGCCACATAACCGCCCCGTTGAAGAATAGGTTTGAAGCCGCCCGCTATTCCGGCACCCTCGCCACAAAACCCGCACCTCAAAAGGCCAATAGAGGTCGCGGGCTTTCCCCGGGGGATGCCTTTGCTCTCAAGCAAAATAACCGGGCTGGAGCGGGCGTCATCAACTCTTTAAAATCGGGAAGTGGTACGGCAGGCAGGGGTGCCTATCAGACTGTCGCTTCATCACACACGCCCATCACGTCACCAACAGAAAATATAACCAAGGATGATGACCAATGACGGAACTGATAAAAAGCCAGGGGTTTTCCGCGTCACCCGACGATGCCCCCGTGACCCCCTACCAGAAAGCGGCAAATGTGTGGGATGAACGGATGGGAAGCTACCGGCTTCAGGCCCACAATTGGCGACTTATGGCCCTTGTTCTGGCAGGTTTGCTGGTTCTTGTAGTTGTTATGCTGGTTACGATATCTGGCCGTTCCACCATACAGCCCTATATCATCAAGGTGGCCGAGCGCGGCGAGGTCATGTCTGTCAGTCCCTTAGAGCAGGGATCCTTAAGTCCAGATGAGGCGATGATACAATATTTTCTCTCCCATATAGTCTCTAATATGAGAAGTTTGCCCCTTGATCCGGTGGTCGCAAAACAAAACTGGCTCAGTGTGTATAATTATCTGTCTGTGGAGGCCCAGACCAGAATGAACGTCATTGCCCAAACCGCAGATCCCTTTGCGGATCTCGGCGAACGAACCCGGTCAGTGACGATAGAAAATGTTGTTTCTTTGTCTGAGCGAACAAAGCAGTTCAGGTGGTCGGAAAGTATCTTTGCTGCTAACGGCGCCTTTATATCCACCTCACATTTTACCGGGGTATTCACCTATGCGGTCGAGCCGCCGACAACTGCCGCCCGGCTGCAGGTGAACCCGCTTGGCCTGATCATAACCCATTTTGATATTACGAAGGATGCAGAATATGAATAAAGGACTTTTGATAATTGGTATATTTGCCCTTCTGGCAACGCCTGTTTTCGGTCAGGATAAAGGGATCAACAAAGCCATTAAAGAGTTTGATGATATCGGACAGGAACATCGTTCCAAGGAATGGTTTAATAAGGCGGAGGCGGCAAAGGAGAAAGTGGTTCTTGCCTTGGATACGGCGCGCAAAGCACCGGATACGGCCCATAATCTCGGCCATATCACCTCCTATTATTATGTGCCCAACGACATATATGCGGTTTATACCAAAACCCTTCTGGTAACCGACATCATTCTTGAGGTGGGAGAAGAGATAGCCGGAGAAGTTCATATTGGGGATGCGGCCCGTTGGTCCATTGCCGTTGGCACCACGGGCACTGGTCCGGGTGTAACACAGCATATTTATGTTAAACCCTATCAGGAAAGGCTTCTGACCAATCTGATCATTCCCACCAACCAGCGGACCTATATGATCGAATTATCCTCCACCAAAACCTTTTATATGCCTTCGGTGAAATGGGATTATCAAAAACCGATCACCGGGATGTTCAAGCCTTTGGATAAAGAGGTCACGGCCCCCGCCACCATTGCCAATGTTGCCCCGGAAAATCTGTATTTTGGTTATGACATGAGGCGTAAGGACCGCAAGAAATCCTGGGGCCCTTTAAGAATCTTTGATGATGGTCGGAAAACCTACATCGTTTTTGATGAGGAAATGCGTCATCGGGATACGCCGGTCATATATGCCAAAACCGATTCCGGAGATCTCGCCCTAGTCAACTTCAGGGTCAATATGCCCTATTACATCATAGATGGTCTCATGGATGAAATCATTCTCAAGCGCGGTCATAAAAGCAAAGACGAGATTAAAATCACCCGTAAAAATAGAGTGGGATAAATCATGCCAAAGCAAGAGGATGAATTTACAGAAGATAAAGCAGAAAATAATGGCGTTGCTGATTATTCCGGGGAACCATATCAGAAAATTGACATGAAGCCGGCTAAACCCAAACCTCGGATGATTAACCGGAAACTTGTCTTTGCCGCCTGTTTGATCACGGGCGTTTTGGCCATTGGGGTAATCTATGCCAGTATTAACAAACAGCGGTCTATTGCGCAGAACATGAAAGCTAAGGAAGACAAGGCCAATGTCAGCACAGTTGCAAATGGCCCAGGCAGTGCGGCAACCCTTCCCGGCACTTATGACGAACTGAGGGCTTATAATAAACGTAAAAGTACCGATGAGGTCGTTTCATCACTAAATCCCATAGATCAGCCCCCCCAATTGCCCGCAAGCTTGAAGGTCATTGAGGATGATATTGCTTTAAACAATGTCCCTATCGAAACAGAGCATATTGATGCCAATGACCCCCGGCTCATGGCCGCACGGCAGGCCGCGATGCAGCGGTTAAACGCGCAGACCGCCGCCATATCCGGGGGCAGCAATCTCAGGCCTAAAAATGGCACCGCTGTTCTTTCTCAAAATAATAGATCCATCTTCGATCCGGGGTCCGGTTTGGCCACACCAGCTTTCCCGCAGATGCCGGGTGCGGTTGATGAGCTGTTGCACGCCAATGATCAAAAGGCCAAAGCCGGGTTTCTGAATCAGAAAACTGACAAAGGCGTTTACCTCAATCAGCCTTTGATTGAACCGGCATCTCCCTATCAAGTGATGGCGGGCAATATCATTCCTTCTTCTTTAATCACCGGATTAAATTCTGACCTGCCGGGGTTTCTTACGGCTCAGGTGCGCAGTAATGTTTATGACAGTGTCACAGGACGGTATTTGTTAATTCCCCAGGGGACACGGATTATCGGGGAATATTCTTCCAGCATAACCTACGGTCAGAACCGTGCCCTTGTGGTTTGGAACAGGTTGATTTTTCCCAATGGACGGTCGATCACTCTCGAAGGCATGCCGGGGGTTGATCTGTCGGGGGATGCAGGCTTCAAAGATAAAGTGAATTATCATTTTATGCGACTTCTGGGGTCCGCTATATTAGGTAGTGTCGTGGCCACAGCTTCTGATGCCGCGAAGGACGATGATCCGAACAGTGTTTTAAATAATGCTCTAAGCGGCACGGCCACCACGGCCGATCAAACCATTCAGCAGATTATTAAAAAGCAATTGAACGTCCAGCCGACCATAGAGATCAGGCCGGGCTATAAGTTCAATATTGTGGTTCTTGCGGATATGGTGTTAACACCATATGAGCCTGCCCCTACGGATTTGGTGCGATGATAAATATTATATGAATAGTGATGAAGAAGGGACGTTTTTTGTCTGGGATGACTTATTTGCATCAGATCAAGACGCTATAGACCGGGCCCTTAATTTAATTGAGACGGAAGGCCTTTCCGCTTTCCGTGATAATGGTAATGTAATTCCGTTTCCTAAAAGATAGGGTCAGATCACCCGAAATTTTACCTCTCATTTATTGAGTAAATTGTAATCCTTGCGATAGATTGTTGTATCTATTTTCTTGATAAATATCATAATTTCCATGAGTATGTGCCAGCCTATAGAGATGGTCTCTATGGCATTGGTTAAAAGTCTAAAAGGTCGCCCTTAATGAGGCGGCCTTTTTGCTGCCTTAGTTTGATATTCATATCCGGTAAGTTTTAAAGCTGATATCTGGACGTGGTCATAGGGTCCATTGATTTTCACCTCGTTTTTTGGATACAGATTGTTGTGCCTGCGGCCTGAAATGGAAGACGTCTTCCGCGCCAAATACCCGTGAAGTTTCTTCCATTTCAGCCTGTTTCAGTCACGGGCCTTCCTGTATTCAAACAGGAGAAAAACAATGAACAATTACCATGCAACGCCTTACGACCAAAGTGCTTTAGGATTTTACTTTGACAATTATGAAGACTATCAAACCAAGGCAGAAAACCACATAAATGAATATGGTGACCTCGTTGAAGAATTCGAAATTCAATTCATAGACGGCGACAATCATCAACTATTCAGCGCTCTTGGTATTAATCAAGCCAATCTTGAAACGTGGTTTAATGATTTTGAAAGCCTCGAGGGTGATGATTTAATCCGGGCAATTTATATGGCGGAATATTTAAATACCGATATGTCTGAAATTTTGGATCGGTTGGATGAGGTCGGTCTCTTTGAAGGCCGTGCCAAAGACTATGCTGAAGAATATATAGAAGACTGCGGACTGCTGGATGAAATGCCTGAAAATCTTCGCTACTACTTCGACGTGGAAGCCTTCGCCCGCGACATGCTGTTATCTGGCGATATCTGCGAAATGGAGATTATGGGGAACACTTATGTCATTTGGGAGTGTTAATCATGGCTTATACATCAGAAATTCTTATATGGCAGGCCTATGAGATAGAAGTTCGATATGATCCCGATCCATTTAACCTGACCTATCGTTATCAGGAGGCTATGGCTCATGTGGAAATATGCACACTCAAGCCTGAAAAAGCACCATTGCCGATTACAGGAACAGGCTATCGGTCTCACTTTACCCCGAAGGGTAATATTGATGAATATGATAGTGTTGTGGAATTTGTCAGAGCGTGGTTAGACCATGAAGCGCAATCCGAGGCGTGGAAAATAGCTCAAGAAGAAGCCCGGCAGTTGAGCTTGTTTTGAAGAAATTTTTTCTATAAGTCTCTTTTAAATCTTACCGATCTCTCCAATGTGCGCTTTGCAGTATTTTCTATGGTTTATTCCGCTTCAGGAGCTTGTGATATGACAGAGATTTGTATTTAACAAGGGTTCGATATTATCGACTAAAGGTATTTGCAAAGCTTCATTTAAGTTATCTGAGATAATTTTGTCATAGAGCGCCGATAAGATTATTAAAACCTAACCAGTTTCTGTAAATGTTATTTCCACTCACATCAAACCTTCCATATTTTCTAAATCATCCTCAAATCATCCTCAAATCATCCTCAAATCATCCTCAAATCATCGTATCATCTTCAATTCCTGGCGAGATTACTCAGGTTTTCCCCTGTCTTCGTTACAGGTGCCAAAGTTAAGGATGCTTGAGTAATTTCAAGGTTTATTTTCCCCGCCGCAAGCGGCTCCTCGCGGCCCAAAATAGTCCTTGAAATTCCCCCCGTTCACATCCTTGAAGGAGTTGCACCAACTCAAACAAGGAGAAAACCAATGAGTAACCCAACAAAACCCGATTACATTGCCTACGACGTTTCTGAAGGTAAAGATGAAAAGTCCATCTGGAACGCTGTCGGTGCCGCCTGGAACCATAGTGACAACAAAGGCTTAAACATCGTCCTTTATGCCGTACCGGTTTCTGGAAAAATCACCCTCAGAGCGCCTAAAAGCGATGAAGACAAATAATCCCCACAGGGCCGCAGATAAACTCTGCGGCCTTTCCATTGAAAGGAAATATCATGACAAATTCCTATGACGTTAGAACGGATACTTTGTGCGAAGGCTGGATCAATTGCTGGCATATGGATGACGAACTGGAAACTTTTAAATCCATTGAGGAGGCACAAGCGGCTATAGATGAATATATGACCGACCTTGGAGCTAGTTTTGAAGATGGCGGCCGCGATAATTTCGATGAAGATCATGAACGGGAACAGTTAAGAATTTTTCACATCCCAAGTGATGAGGCCGTTGGCTAATTAAGAAGGCGGTTTTAAAACCGCCTTTCCCCCGTTCTTCTGACCATATCAGACCTTCTAAAGTATATGGGCCTTGAGCATCTAAGCGGCCTGTTCCCCACGGTAAAGATCAGGGCTTCATCCCGTCGCATCTGCATGATTTCATCGGCGGTAATCAGGGGTACTTTTGTCATGGACCGACTGGTGGCATGGGTATCTGGTTCAAGGATGTTAAACAGTCCGCTTCTGGAGGAGCTTGATATATTCTTTGTATAACCGGTATAACTGCCACATTCGTCAGACAGAGCCTGAGCAGTTTTATTGTCCTGAATGGCACTGTAAATCCGGTAAGCGGAACTTTCAAAAAAGGCTTGGCGTCCTTCTTCCCCGTAATTTTCCACCAGCTGGCCCACAGACTGATAGAGCAGGGCGAGAGACAGGCCATATTTACGGCCCACATCACGGGCTTTGAGAATAGGCTGGAAACCTTTGCCCAGCTGAAAGGCCTCATCGACCAGAACCACAGCCCGCTTTTTATGTTTTCCGTCCGCTTTCATCATGCCGTTCAGGAAGGCCGCCATGATAATCTTGCCAATGGCGGGTGTGGCAAGAAGACTTTCAAGAGGCACATTGATAAAGATATCTGTCCTGCCTTGAGCGATCTCATCAATGGAAAAACTGTTTCCGGAAACAAGCTGGCCAAACTTGGCAATATCCAGAAAAGCCGTTGCCGTTTGCGCTTGGCCGACGATGCCGGAGAATTGATCGGGCGCCAGATCATAGAGGGTGGAGGCCAGGGATCGGGCAAAGATGCTTTGGGAGGAAGTGGCTATTTCTTTCAGGAACGCTCGAAGATCCTCACTGGATTGGGCAATACTGCGCCTCATTTCTGCAAGGGTCTTGTTTTCAGGTTCCACATTGTCATCAAAGAGCAGGTCGGCGAGCACGGCGCGAATAAGACTTTCAGCGGAATCGGCAAAATATTTTCCGGCACCGCCAAGGTTTGACGTGGGACCAATGATCCAGCTTGAGATGACGCCGATATTTTCTTCCATATCATCTGGCGCGCTTAAGATCCATTCGAGGGCATTGAAATTATTGTTGTCGGCATATTTTGGATTGAGCGATATGACCTTTTGCCCTTTGCGTTTTCTCTCTTCGTGAACAAGCGGTCCGATTTCTATGGAGGGATCAAAGCAAATTAAGGACCCGTCCCACTCAAGGGCTGTGGGCACGGCAAAACCTGTGGTTTTAAAACCGCCGGATCCGACAAAGATAAGACCATGCCCGGAGGCGTCTGTTGCAGAAGACCGCAGTAAAGATTTTTTCCCGCCCTGTCCCCAAGTATGTTTTTTAGCCGGATCGAACTTTATGTTTTGAAGGTCTTTATCCTTGTCAGGCCGGTAGGCTTCCCCCAGGCAAATACCGCCATCGGTAAATTGCAGTCGGGCTTCCCGCAGGGTCATGAACCTTGCATCCCCCAGTTCTCCATGTTTGCTGCGCCGGGCTTTTCTTGAATCCGGCACGGGTAGTGCAAGGATGATCAGGAACAGGCAGGATAGGGCGACGACTAGGGCAAACTGCCAAAACAATATATTGTTAAAGCTAGTTAAGGCGGTCCCATTGAACACAGGAGTCCTGTCCCAGTTAAGGGCGCCAATTTGTATGAGATGGTTATAGACCGGAATGCCCATAATGATGATGGCCAAAAGCCATAAGAGCTGACGGGTTTTGTGGGGAACAAAACCAATGCGTTTGTTATAAATCTCAATGAGGAGCGCCAGAAGAGCCGGGGCCGAATAATGTGCCGTGAACCAAAACACCTGAGCCATATCATGGGGCAGGGTCTCATGAAGAAATGTCAGATAAATCCATTCCCCGAGCAGCATGGAAAGGGGGGCCAATAATAGCGGCCAAAACTTAAACAGACGGTGGCTGAAAAGGCGTTCAATCATTACACATCCCAACCTTGATTTCGCCCCGCTCAATCATCTTTAACCTCAGTAATATTTTCCTGACCGACAAGGCTGCGAATTTCAAGAAAGAGGCTATTCTCGATCATGCCTTCCCATTGCTTGGTAATCCGGTTCCATTTAAAGCCGTAAGCTTTGATCTTTTTGGTAATGACTTCATCAGGCTTATCGGTGAATTTAATGACAAGGGGTATCTTCTCAGGCTTGAAGGTGACTTTTCTGCCCAACTTTTCCCACTGGTCAATTAGGTCCGGCTTCTCCGACAGAAGCTGTTTTTGCTGAAACAATGCCCCAATGATCTGTTCATCATTTAGGGTATGGAGGCCTGCTTTGACGACCATACCGCCGAGCTTGTACTTTTGATGGTTTTCCTGTTTGCGGGCTTTTGCGTTTAACGCGCGTTCTTTGGCAAGAATTTTTTGTTTTTGTTGTTCTAGTTTTTGTCTCTCATCCATCAAAATGTCTCTATTCTTTCCCTTGCCGAGCAGAATAGGAGCCAAATTATGGTTTGGCGCCCCCCTAGATAACCGTGATTTATTTTACACGGTTAAGGAGAAATTGTGAAGATAATTTCGCCCAATAAAGAAACTATAAGTTATGGAGATAACGTTTCTTGAAAAACCAGAAATGAGTTGCCCTGCAACACGGCTTTTCTTACTTAAACTACCGAACGGTAGTTTAAAGGCTTGGGCGCGAGCGAAGGCGAGCGCGCAAACAAGGCCTCCGCAGGAACAAGCTTTCATACGCAATATACAAACTCTGTTTGTTGCTTGGAGAATTTGACATTATATGTTCTAATAGTTGTATGGCTATTCAATTTGCACGCATGAGAATAATCTCCAGATCTTCTGGCGCGAATGTAGTACGCAGTGCTGCCTACAATGCACGCTCTCATGCCCAGTCTGACCTTACGGGTCAGAAGTTTTACTTTTCTGACCGGGATGGTGCGGAACATCATGAAGTCATGTTGCCTGAGGGCGCCCCTGAGGAGATGTCTGATTTCCGCGTTTTATGGAATGAGGCGCAGATTGCGGAAAA
>Ga0316207_10002609_pt1 | contig 18142 bp, 19 predicted proteins | sample 6weekpyrite_MG_FD_204943 | JGI IMG/M metagenome (GOLD analysis project Ga0316207, IMG submission 204943) | Microbial mat bacterial communities from mineral coupon in-situ incubated in ocean water Damariscotta River, Maine, United States -... | ecosystem: Environmental > Aquatic > Marine >...
TACATTGATTTATATAGACTTGCCTTATATGGTTAGTTATTGGTTGGTGACAAAACGATTTTTATTTGGTTGTCGTATCAAACCTGAAGGTTGGCCTGATGGTAGTTCAATTTCAAAGGGGACTTTAAAAAGCTATAAGGTATTAAGGCGTTGTCCAAAATTTTGGAATAATGAATTTCTGCAGCAATTGGAAAAAATATCGACTAACAAGTCTGTATATGTCATTCGGTCGGTTTCTGAATTAAATAATTTTGTAGATAAAAACGTGAAATAAAAGTCATGTGACGAAACACTTAACCATGATTTTGGCAGGTTATACTATTTATGGGATAGTTGTGGAAATTTCTAAGAAACTTAAATTAGAGAAACAAGTAGATATATACAAAAATAGTTTAAACGAGAGCGAACCTCTGTTATGTGATTGATTTGCTTCAGAAAATGTCAGCCCATATAATATATGGGGCAGTAAATTATAAAACACGGAGGTTAATATTATGTCGACAAAAATGTCAGAAATCCATTCTACTATCAGTACGCTTTCAAAAAAATTCGAAGCAACACTTACTCGAGGTCTAGCAGTAGAAATAGCGGAGTTTTATGCTGAAGATGCGATTCTCCTGCCCGCAGGCTCTGATTTTGTACGAGGTAAAAATGATATTAAAGAGTTTTGGCAGATGGCTTTGGATATGGGTGTAGCGAATATTAAGCTAAAAATATTGGAAGTAGAACAGCATGATGATACCGTCATTGAGATGAGTACGTATACGCTGAGTGGTTCAGATGGTCAAGTAATAGATCAGGGTAAAGGGATCGTAATTTGGAAGCATGAGAATACAACCTGGAAACTACATCGTGATATTTGGAATAGCAATACATCGCAATAATCATACAGAAATATTTAGGAGGCTTGTGGTGGTGATGCTGTTCGGTTGTGTTAACTGAAGATTCAACAAAAAATTGAGTAATATCGTGGGCGCATATATTCTCGTATTCATCTGGTTTTTAAGTGCACTGGTTTGCCTATATATTGCTAGAAATCGCCATGTAAAGATCACCTTATTTCGAAAATTAATTGTTATTTTTCTTGGTCCCTTTGCAATTCCCCTGGCACTTTTAATAAAGGTGGAAAAAACAATTAACAAAGATAATTAATAAGCTAAAGAGAAAAGGAAGTATCTAATTGATTACGGTAATGATTCATGCAAAGGTAAAACAGGATATGCTCAATGAATATATTGACTTACTTAAGATGCTTGCTAAGAAAACTACCAAAAGAGGATGCATTAGTTATGCATTCAATCAACGTAAAGATAATCCGACAGAATTTGTGCTTTATGAGCAATGGGAAAGTCAGGAAGATTTGGATATTCACATCAACGAATTGTTTAAGATTTTAGGCCCAGCAAAACCAGGCAATCCGATACCCGAAAAATTGATGAATATGTATAAAGAAGCGATTCCAGTTTTTTATGATGTCATTGACTAAATTAGATAGTTATCAATAGATATATTTCATAGATTAATTAAAGTTTGAGCTTGAAGGCAATGATCAAACTAAAAATATCACTGAACTACTTAACGATTTGATGTATCAATTTTACCCATTTTGATGGATAATTCACCAGTCAATCGTATTCCCATTTTTAGGGAATCTACTCGCTTACTTAATAATAAAAAGGGAATTATCCATTGAACATCAGACTCATTCTAAAAATATTCTTATTATTACTGATTTTTTCTAGCCAATCTGTTTTTGCACAATATTCTGTGTTTAATCATTTTGAGAAGGAAAAGTATGTAGAATTATATGTGGCTAAATCAGTGTTGACAGATGACGTATCAGAAATAAATGCTATATCAAATGTTGGTGTTTTATCTAGCCAATTCTTTTGTTCATCAACGTATTGTTTTATGGCAGAATTACCTTATTCATATGTTAAATATGATTACTCTTCTCCATTTATGAATGAAAGTGATAGTGAATTTATACTAGGTAATCCACGATTGGGTATGCGTAAATATTTTGGTGAAAATTATCAGTTAGATTTTTCATTAGTGTTACCTAATGTTTCGTCAAAGGATGAGTTCTTTGCTTTTTATTATGGTGTTCTCACTCGAAATGACGAGTATGAAATGTTTTTTCCAGAATTAACATCGTTAAGTATTGTTGGTTTGGTTAGATTTTTTGAAGATAGTATTGTTAAACCTTATTTCAAAATTGGTATGCTTGGTTGGAAACTCGATGATTTTAATGATGATACAAGATATGAATTATTAAATAAGTATGTAGTAGGATTGGATTTTAGTCCAAATCTCTTTTCGATAATAGCAAAGATTAAGGGAATGACAATTTTAACAGAGTCGGATTTGGATTTTGGCGAACGAAATATCAATAGTTTTGTGTTAGCATTTAAGATTAAATCCAAATTTCAACCAGGTATGTATTTTATCGCACCATTAGATGAACTAAACGATAGTGTGAAATATACCATTGGGGTCGGAATAGAAACGACGTTTTAACTAATTTATAACAATTTATTTTGAACTGAAGTCTCAATGTAAAAAGCCCGAAAATTTCTGGCTTTGATAAAATTATAACATTTGTTAATGTTAGTAGTAATCATCATTGTCATCATCGCTGTATTCGTTTAAAGATAAATCATGATTTTCACCTAACATATCAAATTCTTCTTCTTGAGTTAATTCAGCGACAATTTTTTCATCCAATCTCAGATTGGGAACTGGCGTGGGTTTTTCTGGTTCGGGCCTCATTGCGGTCTTAGATTGTAATACAAGTTTCAAGTTTTCCTTTGATTCAGGTACTGCTTTTGGTTCGTTTTTAGTCTCAGGTGTGGAGATTATTTTTTCTTCAACTTTTTCTGAGATAACTGGATTTTTTGATCTTGCTAATTTTGGTGTTGCTTTTTTTGCTTTTCGAGAAGCAATTTTTTCGCGCATACTTGCGTTATATTCACGTTCCCATTTACGGGTGAATGCTGCGACAGCCTTTTCCATTGCAGCCCCTTTTTTCTCTATTAGATGAAGTTCAAACTCTGCGTCTTTGAGCTTCCCATGTGCTGCTTTCATTTTGTCTTTTAGAATAACAACATTTTTTTTAGCTTTTTGAACAGTAGCAGTAGCCCGCTTTTTATCAGCTGTAGTGACTTTAGATCTTTTGTTTGCGGCAGAAGCAGCAGTCTTTTTTAATGCCCGTTCTGCTTGAGCGACCTTTCTGATGGCTGCATGGGTATTCTTTTCAGCAGTTTTGTGTATTTGCTTGGCATCCTTTACTTTTTTTAAGTATTTTCCGAGTTCTGATGTTGGTTGGGCCAAACTTTTTCTGTTAGTGGTTGCTTTTTTGACGGAGACTTTTTTTGCAGTTACCTTTTTCTTGGGAATAGTTCTCTTTGCCATATCAAAACTCCTTTTAAAATAATTAAGCATGTCAACAAAAGTATAGTAAATATTATATTTTAATCATTAAAAAATCAAAAAATAATGAAGATAATGTCAAAAAAGGGAAATCATTATTTGTTTCAGCTTAGTCCAGAGTTCCTAATCAAATATATACTATGTTTTATGAAATACGGTATTGAGGAAGCTGTGTTTTCACTACAAGCATGATTCATTGAGTGACTCGATAGCTTTTGGTCGGTTAATAGTTTTTGTAGGTTGCAGATTTAAGTTGATTTGTGCAGCTAAATCCGCATTGGAAATTTATGTCATTGATAATAATCATGCGGTTCATATATGCATTATTACTATGAATTTTAAAGTGGTAGAAGGTGAGGAAATACGAATATTGCACTAACCGATTCCAATTTTTCAACATTTAGGAAATGATTTGGTATAGGGTGTTTATAAGGTTGATAGTTGGTTATATATTTTTAAACAAATGCAGGATATGATGATCCAGTCGCTACTTTAATTTGTGATTCGTAAATCAGAGTTAAGAGCTAGAATATGCGATATATTATTTGAGATTGCAATTCAAAAGAAGGAATGGTAAATGTCAAAAATATCAGTTTGCATTGATGTGGCAGAGATGGATATAGCAATCCAGTTTTATACGCGTGGTTGCTAATTAGCAATTAAAGGCGAAGAATATTCAGAACTCATTGCTGAAGGACTTGCAATATATTTGGGTAAAAATCCAGCGGGTAGTAACCCATTACCTTATGGTGATGCTATTAGGAATTATAATCGTCATTGGACGCCGGTACATTTGGACTTTGTCGTTTTAAATTTAGGGCAATGTGTTTTATTGGCAGTGGAACTAGGTGGTGTTAAAGAGGGTGGAAAGAGTGGTGATTGGGGTGCTATCGCTTTTTGTGCAGACCCATTTGGAAGTGGTTTTTGTGTCATGCAGCATAGTAACTGATTATTTTAATCATTTTAAATATTGTACTTGAAAGAATAAAAGAAATGAGTAAAAAACAGATTGAAGAGCATTTATTAAGTATGAAAGGAGCTGAAGCAGAATATCCTTTTGGTCCTGATGCATTGGTTTATAAAGTTATGGGTAAAATGTATGCATTGGTGTCTCAAAATGAAAAAATACCCCGTGTAACATTAAAAGTTGATCCTGTAGATGGAGTGATGTTAGTAGAGCAATATAAGTCAGTCATTCCTGGTTACTACATGAATAAAAAACATTGGATCACCATTTCTTTAACAGATGAGTTGCCATTGGAAATGATAAAAGATCTATCTAATAAATCCTATGAATTGGTAGTGAGTAAATTAATAAGAAAAGATAAAGAAAAACTTAAAGGATTTGTGTAAGTTATGTATGCAGTTATTTTTACAGCAAGAATAAATGAAATTGATGAAGAATATCTAGCAATGGCTGAAAACATGAGGATCATTGCAAAAGAAAGACATGGTTGTATAGATATTCACGCGATCTCAGATGGGGAACAGGAAATTACGATTTCATATTGGCCTAGTCTAAAACAGATTGAAAACTGGAAAAATGATCCAGAACATATTATTGCTCAGACATTAGGTCAACGACGCTGGTACAGTGGATATAAGGTTCAAATTGTAAATATTGAGCGGGAATATGAAGTTTAGGTGTGCTGTATTTTTACTTATTTTCGCGATTACATTGCCGGTGAATGCGACTGATGAAGCTAAGTTGATCGAAAATTCTGGTCAGCTTCGGCATTGGTGTAAGTCCAAAACTAAAGCTTTTTTTGAAAAGAAAGGAATCATAGCATATAACTGGGCTGCAACCGGATGGATCAGAAATAATACTCTTCAGGTTAAAGGAAGTTGGCGAATTAGCAATGAATCGATTGCTGTGCTATGTCGGATTAAGAAAGGTGATAAAAAAGAAAATGCAACTTTTACGATAATCAATAAATGAATTTAGAACAGATAAAAACAATGCTCAAAATATTCTTAGTTAGATTTATTATCTTACAACTATTACTTGTTTTTATCTCAGTTTCATATGCCGGTGAATTGAATGACTTTGAGAAAGATGCAATATTGAAGCGCAGTCCAAATACATCAGGACCTGACAAAGCAAATCAAGCTAGTGAATGCGGTATTATTTGGATTTTGTTATCTGCATGTGGTGATAAATCAGACCAGAAAGAATCAACTGAGAATCTTACTGGTTTTGAGCAAACAAACTCCGATTTTAGTAAAAATAGCTCATATTTTCGTTTGGATGTGAGCTATCAAAATACAAAAACCGATGTTTCCAGTATAAATGTTGATTTACAGGGAGTACAAAATAGCTTTGGATTTAGAACAAAACTATCAAGATTCAGTGAAGTTTCCCCTAATGACGATTTGAGTTATATCCAATTCCATGGATTATTTAAACCACAAAGTACATCTCACTTTAATGTCGCGGTAGGGCTTGGAATTGGCATATTAAGAGGCGAGCAAGTTACAAGTGGATTGTCTTTATATGTTCCTGCTTATTATAAATTAAATAATGTATTTAGTATAGAAGTTAATGGAAGTGTTACCAGATTAAATAAGAATCCCATTATAGATACTCGCATTTCAATTAGCGCTCGATATAAGCATGTAGCACTACTTATAAGCTATTTATCGTTAATTTCACCTGAAGAGAACATACACGGCCCATCGCTTGGGATATCTATTCAAGTGGGAAAATAATTTTCATATACTCTGCTGATTGTTTATCAATGGTTGTTGGCTAAAGAAAGTTCTAGTGTGGAGTTGTCGGAAGAGATTAGAAATATACATAGTATATTATTTTATTGATGCCCCCACTGACTGACGAAATGCGTTAGTCAGTGAGGCCTTTAGACAAGCAGAGTATAAAATTAATTCGCTTGAGTTAAGGCATGTAATGCATCAAATTCAGATTTACTTAGACTTCCATCTTTATCAGTGTCTAAACTTACGAAGTTTTTTGTAGCAATTGCATTGCTAGCAATTTCAGCTTGGCTCAGAGTTCCATTTTTATCTGTATCTAATGCAGAAAAACCCTGACTTGCTTTTTCTTTCATTGCTTCCCCAGCAAAAGCGATTCCACTTAAGCTCAGTACACCCAGGCCAACGATTAATAGTTTTTTCATGTCATCACCTTATTAAATTTAAATATCAGCGACATTGCTGATAGTAAAGACTAGGCAGTAAACGGGCCAAATAAAGTAGGAAATAGAAATTGCCTAAAAAGTCCTTGTTTTTAGCAAGTTTTAAAGATATTTGTAATATATATTTATTGTGTTGATTTTAGATTTGTGTTTTGCTTTAACGACAAAACAATTTTATTCGCTTATATCTTATTAAAAATATTAAAAAAAATTTGTCCTTAAAAGGCGACAGGTAAAAAATAATCATTTTCACATTGAGATTATAAAATAGACTGAAAGGAAAAAAGCATGGGAATCCAGCTATGTCATATAGATTAATTTGTTTTAGATGAAGAGATAATGAATAAATTTTGTCGCATATCAAAGATATTTATAAAAAATTTTAGCAGCATAATTTTTACAATGATAGGTAATTACGCATTGTTATTACTGATACCTAATGGAAATATACGGTAATAAAAATTTCTTAGTTTTATTGCTAAGTACGGTGTAATGGGGTAATTATTGTTTAATAATGAAACTACTAATCACACAAGTAGCTTGCCTTATTTTCTTCATTATATTAATTAATGGTTGTGCGACACAAAACGTTGCAATAACACCCGATCAAAAGAAGCAAGAACTTAGTCTGGTAACGGTATATTACAGTGATGTATATATCAAATCACTGTGTGGATGAAAGAGATGTAAGTATAATTTATTGTACAAGCTTCTACAAATGACGGATTCAGTTAAGTAATGTTTTTAGCTCTTTCGAATTAATGTATTTGCCTTAATTGATTTAAGGATCACTTAAGTATAACCCCGTTACAAATAAAAAATACTGGTAAATATTACCCATTTATCTGCGTTTATAAATGATATAATTCTGACCAATTATAATAACAATAATATCGAGGAAGTTTGCGCATTATGTTTTCTTACCAATTTGGACAGGCTGTGCCAGGTACTTTGATGTCACTGGCCTTGTTCAGTGCTCTCGGTGTAACGGCATCACCATCAGTATCAGAATTTATTGAACAAGCAGAGCTAACTACTTTGCAGTATTCTCATAGTCAATTAAAATCTTCTTTAAAAATTAATCATCTACTCACTAACCTTAATCCATTAAATGAAATGGTTATTGAAGGCCATAAAGTTATATTGAAACATGGCTACCCCATTGCAGAAAAACAAGAATTAAACAAGATGGTAGATTTTGGAAATTTAACACTTGTAGATGATAACGAAAAAACTGTAACGATTTGGTCATCCTACGGATCTTTTTGTTATCGCTATTCTGAAGCAGAAACGAAAAATAGCGAACCTAAATTAAGCGAGATTATTATAGCTGAAGGTGGAATTTGTCGATCTAAGTAGTGCCTATTACATTTTAGTACGCCGTTTGTGAAAAATACCATAAGATAATGCTAAGAAACTTGATGACTAATAAGCGTAGCTAAGATTTGGCTAATTAATTCTGGTACATTTTGAGCATATTGGAGGTTAATGTAACATATAGGTATTACCTCCATGCAAAGAAGAGTAGCTGCACAAAGCACGCATATATTAATGAAAATAGCTTTGGAAGAAGTGGAACATTTAGTTAAAAATCATCCAGAACTCGGAATTGAAAGTCCTGAGCTTTTGGTTTCGGCGTTTTTACAAAGTGCTACGCAAATTTATATTCATGAGACCTCTGGAAAAGAAGATAAATAGAAATAGTTGGTTATTATTTGCTCGAGTATTAAGGGCGTTACTGCCTGGTATATAATTCGAGGATGAGTAACTTCTGTTAAATCATTAGATAAGTCATCAATGTTCGTATATTTGGCTTTGTTGGAATCCTTATCGCTATTATCGTGGTTATTATTAGCGCGTTACAAATCACCTGTTTCATCATTTATTTCTTAAAATCCAAACTCTCAATATTTAATCTATTAAATCTGGCAATAAATTGACAATAAATTCAATATAGGTAAAGCTTGCGTCCGCCGCTTAACAGCCGCTTATACTCCAATAACATTTATATACGAACTAGTCATGACAGCCAAAGTATTATTAATTACGCCTCCCTTTACACAATTAAACACGCCATATCCAGCCACGGGTTATCTGAAGGGTTTCTTGAATCTTAAGAATATTTCTAGCGCTCAAGTGGATTTAGGGATTGAGCTCATTAATAAAATATTTTCTAAACAAGGCTTACGTAAGTTGTTTTTTGAACTGAATTCAAATCAACAAACGAGATCAGGCAATGCTCAGCGCATTATTGCGCTAAAAGCGGATTATGTAAGTACTATTGATGCTGTTATTTCTTTCTTACAGGGTAAAAATCCTACACTTGCACATAATATTTGCCAAGACGGCTTTCTTCCCGAGGCCAGTCGTTTTAGCCAGGTAGAAGATATGGATTGGGCATTTGGCAATATGGGATTACAAGATCGAGCAAAACATCTCGCCACTCTTTATTTAGAAGATATTGCAGACTTAATTACAGAATGCATCGATGAGCATTTCGGCTTTAGTCGGTATGCAGAACGATTGGGGCGTTCAGCCAATAGCTTTGATGAACTACATCAATCGTTACAGTATAGTCATAATTATATTGAAGATGAGTTAATTTCATTGCTTGCTGAGCATGTTAAGCATAGTGATCCTCAGTTAGTTGCCATTTCAATTCCTTTTCCGGGAAATTTGTTTTCAGCACTACGCTGTGGACAATGGATAAAAAATAATTATCCAAAAACAAAAGTGGTTATGGGTGGTGGATTTGTGAATACTGAGTTGCGTTCACTTTCTGATCCTCGTGTTTTTGAGTTTACCGATTATCTTACACTCGATGATGGTGAATCTCCCTTAGAGCATTTAATTCAACATATCGATGGAGCGAGAGAATTAAATAATTTGCGACGTACATTTTGTCTTGTCGATAATAAAGTTACTTATATTGATAACAGTAAAGAAAAAGACTACAAACAAAGTGAGTCTGGTACACCTGATTACTCAGATCTTCCGTTAAATTATTATATTTCTATTCTGGAAACCGTTAACCCGATGCATCGCTTATGGAGTGATGGGCGTTGGAATAAACTTACGATGGCACATGGTTGTTACTGGGCCAAGTGTACTTTCTGCGATATTTCATTGGATTATATCAACGCCTATCAACCAGTGAGTGCTTCAATTATTTGTAACAGAATTGAAGAATTAATTGATCAAACTGGTGAAACTGGATTTCATTTCGTTGATGAAGCAGCGCCGCCAGCGTTGATGCGAGATATTGCCTTGGAAATTCTTAGGCGAAAACTGAGTATTTCTTGGTGGACAAATATTCGGTTTGAAAAAAGTTTCACTCCTGACCTTTGCTTATTGCTTAAGGCATCGGGTTGTATTGCAGTTTCAGGTGGATTAGAAGTCGCATCTGATCGTTTGTTAAAGCTCATCAAAAAAGGTGTCACCGTTGAGCAAGTCGCTAATGTTTGTCAAAATTTTACAGATTCCGGCATTATGGTTCATGCGTATCTGATGTATGGATTTCCTACTCAAACTGAACAGGAGACCATTGATTCATTAGAAATGGTTCGGCAATTATTTGAAATGGGAATTATTCAATCAGGATTTTGGCATCAGTTCGCGATGACAGCTCATAGTCCAGTTGGTATGCAGCCGGAAAAATTTCATGTTAAAAAACTGAGTGTAGAAGTAGGTCATTTTGCAAATAACGATATCATTCATGTTGATAAAACTGGCGCAAAACACGATGCGTATAGTTTTGGTTTAAAAAAATCTTTATTCAATTACATGCATGGTATTAATTACGACTTACCTCTGCAAGAATGGTTTGATTTTAAAATACCTGATACGAAAATTGATAAAATGTACGTAGATAATCTATTAGCAGAATCGAATGAGATTAAATTATTGAAACCAGAATCAAAAGTTATCTGGTTGGGCAACCTGCCAATAATTACAGAAAAAGAAATTCGAAAAAAAAATCAAACTTATTCTGTTCAAGATTTAGCTTTTTTCGATAAAACCGGTGAATTTTCGCTATCTGTTAGTGCTGAACAAGGTCAGTGGATTGTGGATATTCTAAAATGCATTTCTGTGCAAAGAGAAAAACGCATGGTATTTAGTGATGTTAAAGTACATTATGAAGCGGCCGGATTAGAAGACTTTGAATTATTCTGGTACAACACATTGTTTAATCAGCTACGTCATTCAGGATTGTTGGTTTTATCCTAGGAATAGAGCGGCTGTCCATCTTTGAACAGTATCAATTCACCCGGTTTTATTTCTGTCCATTGTTCGTTATCTGTTAAGGGTTCAGTAGCAACAATTGCGACTCGATCATTTGGTGTAGTAACTTCCTTGAAATCAACGGTAACATCTTCATCAATTAAATGTGCCTGAGCAAATGGTGCCTCACGAATAATGTAGTGTAGAGAGGTGCTGCAGCGGGCGAAAAAAATACATCCATCGGAGAATAGAAAGTTATAAATCCCGTGAGTAGCAATTTCATTACTGATATCTAACAATGCTGCATAGAGTTTCGATAGAATAGGACGAGTATTTCCAAATCGTTGCTGTAGTTTTTCTAGGGTATAACAGAGCGCTTTTTCACTATCAGTATCTCCTACCGGTTGAAAAATACCTTGAAATGTTGGATTAAAGTCACCTAATTTTCCGTTGTGTGCAAAAATCCAGTAGCTTCCCCAAAGCTCGCGTTGAAAGGGGTGGGTGTTTTTTAGACAAACATTACCATGTGTAGCTTTGCGTATATGAGCGATGGCATTGAGTGATCTTATGGGATAATTGCGTACGAGATCGGCAACCGGGGACTCAAACGAGGGTTTGTCATCCAGAAAGATTCTACTCCCTTGCTCTTCAAAAAATCCAATTCCCCAGCCATCAGCATGTTCATCTGTTTTTCCACCACGAGCACGAAATCCTTCGAAAGAAAAACAGATATCTGTTGGAACATTGCAGTTCATCCCGAGTAGTTGGCACATAAGTCAATCTTTATAATAAGTTGTTTCCATAGTGATAGACAATACTTTAACTTACGCTTGCCGGCAAGAACAATAACATTTGATTCATATTTTTATTCATTAATTGGCATGGTATTATTTGACCTAATTAAGTAATGTGAAAATTTTGGAGTTGAATTTGGAAAGTCGAATTGTGTTAGTCGCAGATGATAAAAAGGAACTTAATAAGTTAATTGATGATAAGTTAAAAATTGGTTATTTACTTAAGGGTGGTATGTATGAAGGTGAAGAAAATAAACTAAATCAAGTGATGATTCAGCCAAGTAATATTGACGCAGAGGTGACTAAGAAAGGTGCAGTTAAAATATTGATTGGGGTAGCCATATATGCCGCTATTTTATATTTCATTTTTTAGATGTTGTTATTAAGATTGGGTTGTTTATAAACACTACAAGTTATCTGCTCATTACTAAATAAACATGAAAATTATATTACAAATAATTGCTGATTCCTGCTAAAGCATCTTTTTGAAAAGTCGATATAGGGTGTTGGAAAACCATTGGAATTGTCTGTAATGACATTATTGTCGTAAGTTGCAAGTCTTGTTGTATTCTTATCGATCAATTCTTTCCTTGTCATGGTTCCTCTAGAGACCTTTGAATGCAGGTAAAAAAGGATTGATATTGGTTTTACGTTTAAACAGCGCATATGGTAAAAAGTTATTAAACGCCAGTGTAATGATTTTTTGTATTTTAGCCATTATTTTATTATTTCCAACAGAAGTCGATGCTTCCGAAAATCGCCCAACAGAAGCAAATTTATTTATTGATATTCAACAGGCGCAAAAAGATAAATATACCAAAAAAGTAGTATCTGCCTATTCGTCAATCCAGAAAAAACCGGCTGTAGATCGATTTCTTGTCAAATTTAAATCTAATAATCGTCAAAAGTCCAGTTCCTTACCGACAAACTTAAGGGTAGTTAAACGCTATCGGGCCATTGAAAATCTTCAGTTAGTAGAAATTCCTTCAGGTGATCAAGCGGAAAAAGTATTTTCTGACTTGAAAGTGGACCCCAATGTTGAATATATCGAAAAAGATCAACCTATTTATCTTAGAGCAATTCCAGATGACGAAAAATTTAGCGAATTGTGGTCATTACATAACAATGGTGACTCGTATGGAATCGAAGACGCAGATATTAATGCCACTGAAGCTTGGGAATTGGAAACAGGCGACTCTGATATTGTATTGGCAATCATTGATACTGGTATCGATTATACTCATGAAGATTTAAAAGATAATATTTGGACGAATTCTGCTGAAACTCCCGATAACGGTATTGATGATGACGGCAATGGGTATATCGATGATATATTTGGCATTGACGTAGGTGATGGTGACGCAGACCCAATGGATATTGTAGGTCATGGAACCCATATTGCTGGAACGATAGCAGCTAAAGGCAACAACAATAAGGGGATAGCAGGTATCAATTGGGAAGCGAAATTGCTTTCTTGTAAATTATTTGGATACGCTAATGACTCTTTGAGCGCCTTTGTTTCCTCGGCAGTCGAATGTTTGGATTATATTCTTGATTTAAAGCTAAATAAGGGCATAAATATAGTTGCCACTAATAACTCTTGGGGTTGGTCGGGTAATGAATCCGAAGCGTTAAAAGAGGCTATTAAGCGCCATTCAGATGCAGGTATTTTATTTGTCGCAGCTGCTGGTAACCGAAGTACGAATAATAATATGTTGGATGACTATCCATCATCTTTCTATTTGCCTAATGTTATTTCTGTGGCTTCAAGTAATGAAAGAGATAGGCTTTCGTATTTTTCGAATTTTGGAAGCAATACAGTTCATGTTGTTGCACCAGGCGATGATATCCTAAGCACTGTTCCTGGGAATTCTACAGTGAATGATTCTTCAGAAAATCCCTTTACTGATATTTACTATGAAGATGTTGAATCAGGTAATGGAAACTGGATAGCCGAGTCTCCGTGGGAGATTAGTGAAATATATTCTCATACAGGATTCTCCTCATGGAGTGACAGTATATCGGGGAATTATGAGAATAATATAAACGCCAGCTTAATCTCACCAGAAATCGACTTATCGAATATTACAGACAAAGTTGTACTGGGATTTTATGCAAAAATTGAATTGGAGGGCGGATTTGATAATGTACTTATTGAAATGTCAAATGAATCAGAAAACGAATGGCTTACAGTAGGTCAGCTTACTGGAGAAGTCTATGGGTGGAATTTCTATCATTATGTAATTCCAGAAAAATTAAAAAAATCAACTTTCAAATTTCGTTTTCATATAGTTACAGATGGTGTCTCAAATTTTGACGGTATTCACATTGATAATATTGGAATAGGTATCGATGCTACTGAAGAAAACGATGGCTCAAATCGTTATGATACTTATAGTGGCACATCTATGGCTGCCCCACATGTAACCGGATTGCTTGGGTTGTTAAAGGCACAAGATAGTACTCGAACAATGACACAATTAAAAAACCTTGTAATGGCAGGAGGTACACCTAAAGCCCACTTTGAAGATTCAATAATCTCTGGCCGTCGATTAAGAGCTTGGGATGTTGATGGTCAAGGTGCAATGAATTGCGAAAATCAAACAATATTCAGACGGCTTAGGCCAGCTAGCACTAGTAAAGTATTGAATATTGATCGTATGGGTGAAGGGGCAATAATTAATTTTTCGTTTTTGAATATAAATTGCGACAAAGCAAACGTAAAAATTACTAATGAAGGAACATTAAGCGCGACCATTGTAGGGACTGATGAAGTTATAACGTTAAAAGATGATGGTAAGGGATTTGATCAACTTGAAGGCGATGGTATTTATTCTGCTCAATTTGATCCTTCAAATATTGATACAGAAATTATTGATATATTACTTCCCGACGAAACGACTGTTTCAGTCAGATTGGTCGATCAATACTCTTTTATAGAAAGTTATTCTCATAAGTGGCGCGAGATTTCTGCAATCGGCAATAAATTGGCATTATTGGATGATAAAGGCGATTCGATACTTAGTCCCTTTCCAATTATGTATGGAGATGATCCCTTAGGTTTCAGGAAAATATTTATTAGTGATAATGGCTTGATTACATTATTTCAACAATTTGAAGGCGTTCCTTTCGAAGGAATTAGTTTTATCAACACTCAACTACCCACTCAGTTTACACAACGAATCATTTCTCCTTATTGGTTTGATCTTTATGGGCCGGGAGGCAATATTTATTGGGCTATTCTAGGAGAGGAGCCAAATAGAGAATTGGTTATTCAATGGGATGATATGCCTGCCTTTGGATCCCGAATAGAAAACTTTCTTACGTTTCAAGTCGTATTATTTGAGAACAGTAGCAACATCGTATTTAATTATCAGGATGTTGATTTTGGGATTCCAGTAATAAATAACGGAGGGATATCTACCGTTGGCGTACAAATGAATTCTTCTTTAGCACAAACTTACAGTTATGATACACCAAGTTTATCAAATGGAAAATCGATTGTTTGGTATATGGGTGAGCAGTATATTGATAATACTTCCGATAATCGTCAAGAGTCTGAGGATAGCTCAAGTTGGGGTAGTTTGTCTGAGCAATTTATTTATCTATTGATTTTTACGTATATTTTAACGGGAAAAATGCGCGAAACAGGCATGCAGTTCTTTAAGATGCAGTGTAGGCGGTTTACTTAATCAGAGCTTTGTTGATAATTATTCTATACTGACATGCCCAATATTTTTTTTATTCCAAGTTTCTAACCAGGGCAGAATCTGATTATAAGGCAAGGGGCGAGAGATATAGAACCCTTGCGCATATTCACAGTTTAAGATATCTAGTATTTCCAGTGCCCCTTGTGTTTCAACGCCTTCAGCTGTCACTTGTAATCCAAGGTTATGCGACATATCAATTGTTGATCGAACAATGATGGCATCATTTTCATTATAATCTACGTCTTTTACAAATGATCGATCTATTTTTAATTCATTAACAGAAAGATTTTTTAGATATGCTAGCGATGAATAACCTGTTCCATAGTCATCAATGGAAATGGAAAGACCTTGTTTATGAATACCCTCAATTGTACTATGAGATTTAACCGTGTCTGACATAACAACACTTTCTGTGAGTTCTAAATGTAAATATTTTGCTTCAAAATCATGTTTGGAAAGATGCAAATTAAGCTTTTCTAAAAACTCTTGATCTTGAATATTCAGTGCTGAAATATTGACGGCAATTGAAAATGGAAAACCCTGTTTATGCCATTCTTTGCTATCTGAAAGCGCTTCATTGATAACCCAGTCTGTGAGTGAAATGATAGAATCACCCAATTCAACGATAGGAATAAATTGATCCGGTGGAATTATGCCATGCTCAGGGTGATTCCAACGTACCAAAGCTTCTAGGCCAACAACTTTTCTGTCACGGATATTAATCTTGGGTTGATAATGTAATATTAATTGGTTTTCTTCAATGGCTTTGGGCAAATCATTGATTAAGGCCAGTCGTTCTGGACTGTTGATGTCATCATCACCATTATAAACTGCAAAACCAAGATTACCTTTTTTGGCTTGGTACATTGCAACATCGGCATGACGCATTAATATACTTACGTTGTCCCCATCATTGGGATACATCGAAATTCCGATGCTACCGTCGACTAATAAGCGAATTCCGTCCAGCTTAAATTGCCTTTGAATTTCAATTCGAACTTTTCTCGCTATTTCAATGGCTTTTTCAGGTGTATCTGCCGTTTCGAGAACGAGAGCAAACTCATCTCCCCCCAACCGAGCGACGAGATCATTACGATGTATCAATGAAGAAAGGCGGCTACCTAATTGCTTAAGTAATATATCGCCATAGTTGTGGCCTAAGGAGTCATTAATTTCTTTGAATCTATCTAAATCTAAGAGAAGCAATGCAAAGCTTCGATTTTTTGATTTTTCTTGATTGAATCTTTCTTCCAGTTTTTTATATAAAAGCTTTCGATTTGGTAATTTTGTTAATTCATCATAATGCGCATTGTGTTCAAGCTGATGAGTCTTATCTTTGAGTTTTAACGCCATAAGGTTAAATGCCGTAGACAACGATGAAAGTTCAGTAGATTTGGGAATGTTAACACTTACATCAAGGTTTCCTTGGGATAAATTTGAAATGGCTATTTCAAGATCCTCAAGTGGACGCATCATACGTTTGGAAAAAATAAAGACTGTGACTATTGTAATAATTGTTGCAAATAAGAAAGCCAGTGCAAATCGATTGATAACACGATCAAGCGGTGCTAAAGCTTCACTGACGGGTTGTTCTACAATTATCCACCATTGATGATTGGGATCAAAGCGCGCAACGCCTGCCACTTGTTTTCCACTAAGGTTCGTGTATATGATTAATTCTTTTTCACTCTTATCGATAAAAAATGAACCAGGGATTGTGGATTCTCTTAAGTTTAAATCAGATAGTACTAAGCTAGGATCTGGATGTGCGACGAGTTTTAGAGATTCATCAATGACATAGACAATTCCATTAAGGCCAACTTTTTTTGATTGTACGATGTCCCATAGCCATTTTAAATTAACAACCGATAGAATTGACTGAAAATTATCATCTGCTTTTACCGGCGTTGTGAGCCGAATTGTCGGTTCTAAATATTGGGAAAATTTGATGGAATCTGTAGTTATTTTTCCTTCCAAAGAATTATTCACCAAATAATCATCACTGAAATCACGTAGCTGATTACTGGTATTTCCCGCCATGCGAGAAATATGAATGAGTTCTTTTCTATTCGAACCCACGATACTAAGCTCCTCAATCTCTGATCGAGAATGTAGAAGTCGATGTAGAAGAATAGTGGTATTGTTATCGACTTTATTTTTTTCAGTTTTGATTGTATTTGATATAAGGTTTAACTCAATTTTTAACGGTAAAAAGAAATTGCCAATTTCGCTACTCAGACGAAATGCGATTTCATTAAGTTGACTTGATTTTGTTTTTAATAATTCGTCTCGTGAACTACTGTAAGTAAGTGATCCCCAGAGTAGGATGGAAAATAGTACAAGTAGCATTACTAATAAAATTATCTTATTGGCAATACGTTGTGGTTTTAAAAAGCGAAACATATTTATTACTTTGTTGTTATATATTCATTAATTTGGCTTTTAGCAAGCTCTGTCAGCTCTATATTGAATTCCTTTTGTACCTCTGAATTCAATGTGTATACAAATTTTTTCGGTGTTTCAAAAGGAATTTTACTGGGCTCAGTGCCAGTTAACACTTTGCTAGCTAAGCGTGCTGCCTGAGCACCTAGATCATAAAAATGTGCACCATAACTGGCCATTGAACCTTTTTCAGCCAGAGAACGAGAGTGTGTCATTAAGGGAAGCTTTAATCGTGCGACGTGGGGTAATATAATTTTTTTCAGTGCATTATCTATGGGCGCAGTAGGTACGGTAAGCATTGCATCTACTTCACTAGGTTTTAAATTTTCCATGATCTGGCTGATTTCATCTCGATTGCTAACTGCTCTAGCATCTATGGTTAGTCCCATAT